>Ga0070737_10002439_pt1 | contig 22397 bp, 20 predicted proteins | sample Coa_R1_10_FD_66438 | JGI IMG/M metagenome (GOLD analysis project Ga0070737, IMG submission 66438) | Surface soil microbial communities from Centralia Pennsylvania, which are recovering from an underground coalmine fire - Coalmine... | ecosystem: Environmental > Terrestrial > Soil > Unclassified...
GCTGGACCGCGGCGAGCGGCTGATGGGCTTCGGCCACCGGGTGTACCGGGCCGAGGACCCCAGGGCCCGGGTGCTGCGCCGGACCGCGCGGGAGCTGGGCGCGCCCCGGTTCGAGGTGGCCGAGGCGCTGGAGCGCGCCGCCCTGGGCGAACTGCACTCCCGCCGGCCCGACCGGGTGCTGGCCACGAACGTGGAGTTCTGGGCGGCCATCGTGCTCGACTTCGCCGAGGTGCCGCCGCATATGTTCACCTCCATGTTCACCTGCGCGCGGACCGCGGGCTGGGCCGCGCACGTGCTGGAGCAGAAGCAGACCGGCCGCCTGGTCCGGCCGAGCGCGCGCTATGTCGGGCCGAAGTCACGCCCGGTGTCCGAGGTGCCCGGTGCCAGCGAGGTTCTCGATCGCGATGTCTGAGACCAGCATCGAAATCCCCGCGGACCTCAAGCCTGCCGACGGCAGGTTCGGCTGTGGACCTTCCAAGGTCCGCCCCGAGCAGCTCGACGCCCTGGCGGCCTGGGGCGCCCGCTACCTCGGCACCTCGCACCGGCAGGCGCCCGTGCGTTCACTTGTCGGACGGAACCGTGCAGGAATATCAGAGATTTTCTCTTTGCCCGACGGTTACGAGGTCATCCTGGGCAACGGCGGAACCACGGCCTTCTGGGACATCGCCGCCTTCGGCCTGGTGGGCGAGCGGGCCGAGCACCTGGTGTTCGGGGAGTTCTCGTCGAAGTTCGCCAAGGCGACGGCGGGCGCGCCGTGGCTGGCCGACCCGGTGATCGTGGAGTCGGCGGTGGGCACGCATCCGCTGCCGCGGGCCGAGGCGGGGGTGGACGTGTACGCACTCACCCACAACGAGACCTCGACCGGCGTGGCCATGCCGATCGCCCGGGTCGACGGGGCCGACCCTGGCGCCCTGGTGCTGGTGGACGCGACCAGCGGCGCGGGCGGCCTGCCGGTCGCGGCCAGCGAGACCGACGTGTACTACTTCGCGCCGCAGAAGAGCTTCGCCTCCGACGGCGGCCTGTGGATCGCGCTGATGTCGCCGGCCGCGCTGGAGCGGGCCGGGCAGATCGCCGCGTCCGGGCGCTACGTGCCGGAGTTCTTCTCGCTGCCGACCGCGATCGACAACTCGCGCAAGAACCAGACGTACAACACTCCGGCCCTGGCCACGCTGGCGCTGCTGGCCGAGCAGGTGGAGTGGATACTCGGCAACGGCGGCCTGGCCTGGGCTACCGCCCGCACCGCGGACTCCTCGTCCCGGCTGTACACCTGGGCGGAGAAGTCGGCGTTCGCGACGCCGTTCGTCGCCGATCCGGCGCAGCGCTCGCAGGTGGTCGCCACGATCGACTTCGCCGCGGGGGTGGACGCGGCCGCGATCGCCGCCACGCTGCGCGCGAACGGGATCGTGGACACCGAGCCGTACCGCAAGCTCGGCCGCAACCAGCTGCGGATCGGCATGTTCCCGGCGGTGGATCCGGACGACGTGGAGGCGCTCACCGCCTGCATCGACTACGTGGCCGAGCGCCTGTAGCGCGGGCGGGCCGGGCTCAGCGCACGATCGCGCCGATGACCACGGCCAGGATGAGGACGCCCAGCACGGTGGGCAGCAGCCAGCGGGGCGCACGGTTCACGTCTGGCAGCCTACGCCGGGCGGGCCGGGCGCCCGCAGCGGCCAGCTTCCGATGGACTCATACCTGGGCCTGGGCCCCAGGTGGCTGCGGACCAGGTGGATCCGGTCGGCCGGCCAGGTGCTGCCGGAGTACTCGGTGAGCGCGTCCACCAGCGGGCGTGCGTTGACCGGGTCCTTGCTGCGGGCCAGCGTGATGTGCGGCCGGAACCGCCGGCCCTCGTCCGCTGACGGGGCCCCCGCCCGGCGCGCGCCCGCCGCCACCGACTGCTGGATCTCCCGCAGCACCTGCTGATCCCCGCGGATCCCGGTCCACAGCACGCGGGCCCTGGTCACGCTCGGGAAGGCGCCGCCCCCCGCGGCCAGCAGGTCGACGCCGGGGTGCCTGCCCGCGGCGCGCTCCAGCCGGGTGGCCAGCCTGGCCGCGATCCGCTCGTCCACCTCGCCGAGGAAGGCCAGCGTGATGTGCCAGGACTGCGGGCTGCTCCACCGCAGCCCCGGCTCGACATCGTGCAGCGGGGCCACCGTGGCCTCGAGCTCGGCCAGCGCCGTCGCCGGTGGCGTGATGGCGACGAACAATCTCACCTGACCATGGGTACCAGAGCCGGTGGAGTGCTCAGTCGCCGGTCACGCCGTGGCGCGTTCGCGGATGGTTCAGGCCGCGGCCCTGAGCGCGGACGGGCGCAGGTAGTCACGGACCCGCCGGCTGCGGCTGTGCGCCAGCAGCAGGGCGACTACGGCCGCGGCGGCGGCCGAGATCAGACCGCCCGCGAGCAGGCTGACCCGCGGCCCGAAGGCCTGGCCGATCCAGCCCACGAGCGGGGACCCGAGCGGCGCGCCACCCAGGAACACCAGCAGGTACAGCCCCATCACCCGGCCGCGCATGTCGGCGGTGGTGCCGAGCTGGGTGGCCGAGTTGGCGGCGGTGGTGAAGGTGAGCAGCACCACACCGATCGGGAACAGCACCACCAGGAACGTCCAGAACGTCGGCATCAGCCCGTTCAGCACCTCGAGTATCCCGAACGCGAACGAGGTGAGGATCAGCAGCCGGGGGCCCGGGTTCTTCCGGCGCGCGGCGATGAGCGCGCCCACCAGGGCGCCCACCGCGAACACGGTGGAACCGAGCCCGAACGCGCCCGCCCCGACATGGAACACGCCCCGGGACATCAGGGCGTTGGTGACCTGGAAGTTCATCCCGAACGTGGCCACGAAGAACACCAGCACCATCAGCGACCACAGGGTGGGCCTGGCCTTCACGTAGGCGAGGGCCTCCCGGAGCTGGCCCCTGGCCCGGGGCTTTCGTTCGGCCGGGTGCAGCTCGGCCGGGTTCATCAGCTTCAGCGCGATGATCACCGCCACGTACGAGGCCGCGTTGACCAGGAAGGCCGACGGTGTGCCGACCGCGCTGATGACCAGCCCGGCGACCGCGGGGCCGGCGATCCGGCCCAGGTTGAACACGGCGCTGTTGAGCGCGATCGCGTTGGGCATGTCGGCCTTGCCGACCATCTCCACCGCGAACGTCTGCCGGGTCGGGTTGTCCACGACGGTGACCAGGCCGAGCGCGAAGGCGAGCGCGTACACGTGCCAGATGCGCACTTCGCCGGTCAGCGCGAGCACGCCGAGTACGAGGGCCAGGCCACCCATGATCGCCTGGGTGAACATCAGGATGATCCGCTTGGAGTAGCGGTCGGCGACCACCCCGCCCCACAGGCTGAACAGCAGCAGGGGCAGGAATTGGAGCCCGGTGGTGATGCCCAGCGCGGTGCCGCTGCCGTGAGTCAGGTCCAGCACCAGCCAGTCCTGGGCGACGCGCTGCATCCACGAGCCGGTGTTGGAGATGACCTGACCGGTCGCGAACAGCCGGTAGTTGCGGTTGCGCAGCGAGCTGAAGGTGGTGGCCAGCGAACGGCGGGCTAGGCCTGGCTGAGCTTCTCCAGCACGGGGGCGGCCGCCCGCAGCAAGGCCCGTTCCTCCGGTGTCAGCTCTTTCAGCCGCTTGGCCAGCCAGGCGTCCCGGCGACGCCGGGCCTGCAAGACCAGCGAGCGGCCTTCTTCGGTGACCGAAAGCACGACCTGGCGCCGGTCGGTGGGATGCGGTGCCCGCATCACCAGCTGACGCTCCTCCAGCACGGCGATCACGCGCGTCATGGAGGGCGGCTGCACCTTTTCGTGCTCGGCTAGCTCGCCCGGCGTCATCGCGGGATGTGCTTCCAGCACGGAGAGCGCGGCGAGCTGTGTGTCGGAGAGCGAAGCCAGGCCCTCGGCCTGGCGCTCGACCCGCAGCCGACGGGCGAGACGGCTCACCGATATCCGCAGGGCCGTGGCCAGGCCCGCATCTGACCTGGTCTGGGTGGCAGTCATGTTCATTAGCCTGAGTCATTACTCTTGCTAACAATATGCGGCGATCTTGTATTCCGCAAACCGTTAGCAACGCGAAGGACAGACGCCGACGACGCCCTGCACCAAGTACACCATGACTTCACGCGCAACTCATCCCATCACGGCCCATCATGTTGCTGCCCTGTGGCCACCCTGTGGCCGGGCCGTGGCCGGGCCGGCGCGGGTGGTGGGTGACGGGAGTGCCGCGGGGCCTAACCTGTGGTCTATGAGCGGCCGGTCTATGCGAGCGGGTGACAAGCCCCGCCAGGTCCGCGAGCCGCCTCCACCGCTGGAGGCCAACGACCAGCTCGTGACCGCCCTGATCACGGTGGGGTGGGCCATCGCCCTGGTGGTGCTGCTCATCGTGCACGGCGACCTGCCGTCGCGGGAGCGCTGGTGGATCTGGGTGCCGGTGGCCGGCCTCGGCATGGGCCTGTTCGGGCTGGTCTACGTCCCGCACCTCAAGCGCAGCCGGGCCAGCATCGCGCAGCGGCGCGCTCAGCGGGATCAGGACGGCCCGGATCCGGCCTGAGCCTGCCCGGCGCCCGCCACCCGGGGTTCACCTAGTCGCCCTGGGCCGGCCGGTCGCTCGGGGTCAGCCGGTCACTTGTGGTCGAGGGTCTCGAAGACCGTCTCCTCCACCGAGACGCCGGGCTGATCGACCAGGTCGTACCCCATCTCGTCGATGATGGGCGGCACCGTGGGTTCCGGCCTCTGCCCCTCGGTCGCCTCGGAGTGCGCCCCGCAGCCGTGGTCCACCGAGACCACCCGGCCGTCCTCGGGCGCGTACGCGTTCGCGCACACGCCGAATACCGCGCCGAGCGGGCCGGCCAGCCGCACCAGGAAACCGCAGGTGGCGCAGTTGGCCGGGGCGGAACGGGTCAGCGCGGTGTGCGGCCCGTGCGCGCCGGAATACCAGCGTTCGGCGGTCTCGTCCCGGCCGATGGCCGACAGCACCCGGACCTGAGCCTGGTCCGTCTCTGGCAGCCCGGGCAGATCGGGGGCGTCCTCGGCGGGCCAGTCCTGCAGGCCGTCCTCGCCCTCGCTGGCCACGACCGGCACAAGTCGCTCGTCGTCGGGCTGGGCGGGCAGCAGGTCACCGACGCCCAGGTCACCGGGCCGCAGCCGATCGCGCCAGGGCACCCACTCGGGAGCCAGCAGCGCGCTCGGGCCGGGCAGCAGCACGACCTCGCTGATCGTGACCAGCTTGGACCGCGACGCCCGGGCCACGGTGACCGCCCAGCGCCAGCCCACGTACCCGGGCTGCAGGCACTCGAACAGGTGGGTGACCACCCGGTCGCCGTCCGCCTGCAGACCGGCGTGGCCGCCGACGCAGGCCTGGCCGGCCATCTCCACAGCCGCGGCGCGGGCCTGGTCGCTGGCCATCACGCACATGTCGTCGGGTTCCCTGGTGCGGGTCCGGGTGGCAGGGTTCACCTACACATTCTTACTCACCCAGGGATCTGCCGTGTACGCGCCGGGGAAACGGCCGCGAGCAATCCCGGCACCGCGCCCGGCCTGCCCCGCGGTAACCAAGATCATCATGGCCATCCAACGGGCCGGTGACGACCTGGTTGGTGATGGCCTGGCCGGTGATGGCCTGGCCGGTGATGGCCTGGCTGGTGGCGACCTGGTTGGTGGCGGCTAGCAGTTACGACTCGAGGTCGTCGGCGACGGCGCGCAGTACCTGCGCGATCTTCTTCGCCTCCCGGCCGTCGGGGTGCTTGCCCCGCCGGTACGTGCCGGAGACCCCGTCGAGCAGCTTGATCAGATCCTCCACCAGCAGGACCATTTCCTCCGGGTCCTTGCGGCTCGCCCTGGCCACCGTGGGCGGTGGCTCGAGCAGACGGACTTGCAGGGCCTGGGCGCCCTTGCGCCCCTCGGCGATCCCGAACTCAACCCGCTGGCCAGCGCGCAGGCCCGCGGTGCCGGTCCGCAGCGCGGAGGAATGCACGAAGACCTCACCGCCGTCATCGCGGGTGAGAAAGCCGAAGCCTTTATCGGAGTCATACCACTTGACCTTGCCGGTGGGCACAGACGGGACCTCACGTCATGAAAGGGACTGACCGCTCCGGCGCCGCGAGGAGTCCGAAGCAACCCGACAAGGCTATCGGTACGGCGCCAGCAGTGGCAGTCGCGTTTTTTGCCCGGGTTTGCCCAAACAAGCGACGTGGTCCCGGATCGTGCCGGGACCACGTCATCCACGGCCTCGCACGTTCGGATAATGCTGGGACGGGATCACGTGCTCGGCCGGGAAACCCGCAGCGGCTGTTCGCCGTAGGCGATACTGCCGCATCAGGTTGTATACCCCTCTTAACCCTGCGCAATCATCAGTCCAGCGGTGCGTCACGCTTTCGTCACTATGTGCACCCAGCCAAGGCGGTGGGCGACGGCCGGAACCCGATTCGATGGGTATGGATGCCGCAACCACCTTGCCAGGGCAAGGTCAGCGCCACAACCACCTGATCCCAACAGCGAGCGCGCGGGCGGTCAGTCCGGCAGCGTGGCGGGCGGGGCGGTCAGCCGGGCAACGCGGCACGCGGGCGGTCAGCCGGGCGGGACGCGGGCGGTCGGCCGGGCGGGACGGCGGGCGGGCGGCCAGTCCGGCAGCGTGGCGGGCGGGGCGGCCAGCTGGGCAACGAGGCGGGCGGGGCGGCCAGCTGGGCAACGAGGCGGGCGGCACCGGTCAGCCAGGCAGCGGGGCGCCCGGCGCGGTCAGCTGGGCAGCGGGGGTTAGCCGTGCAGCGTGGTGCGTGGGGGTCCGCCGCGGGGGATGTGCTGCCAGGGCGGGCCGGGCCTGGGACGTGGGCCCTGCCGCATCCGCCAGGCGAGGTAGCCGGTGCCGAGCACGGCTCCGGCCCTGATGATGTCCCAGCCGTCGGTGTGCATGCCGTGGGCGTAACCCGCCAGGCTGGTCGCCCGGGCGCTCAGCCCGGCCAGCATGATCGCGCCCAGCAGGGCGACCGCCATCGGCACGGCGACCGCGATCAGCTTGTCCCTGGTGTCCCACAGCCGCGAGACCAGCACCGCCAGCGACCCGAGCATCCACAGCGGGAACGGGTCGACGAGCCCGCCCACGCCGAGCACGGCCAGGGCGGCGCACTCCACCGGGTGCCTGCGCACCATCGCGTACAGGCCGTCCAGCCAGTCCCTGGGCGGGGCCGGCCCGGCCGCACCGGCCGGGCCGGGTTCCTCGTCCCGCCGCGGGCCCCACCGGGGCACGTCCGGCCACCGCGACAGGGTCCGCAGCACCGGCGCCACCGGCCGGGGCGGTCCGGCCAGGTCAGTCCCGGGCCGCCACCGGGCGGTCATCGGCCGGTGCAGCACGGGCGCCGCGGCCACGGTTCTAGCGCCGCCGGCCGACCCAGCCCGGTCAGCGGACACGGCCCGGTCAGCCGGGCCGGCGGTGTCAGCGGGCCCAACGGGGTCAGCCGGCCCGGCCCGGTGAGCCACCTCGGTGCAGTCAGCCGGGCCGGTATGGTCAGCGGACACGGTCTGGCCGGCCGGACCGGCGGTGTCAGCCGACCCAGCGGGGTCAGCCGGACCGGTGCGGTCGGCTCGTGGCTCGGCCGCCCGGGCGGGTGGGGAGCCGTCGAGACGCCGCCGTTCCTCGGCGGCGAGCTTGTGGGGGTCGCCGAACCGGCGGAGCAGACGCTGAACGTCTCGGGGCTCGGCCACCCTGGTCTCGCTGATCTGCCGGGCGATGGCCACCCGGGTGTGGGCCAGGAACGTCTGCCGCTCGTCGGGACGGAGTTTGCGCTGCGCCGCTTCCCCCAGCACACGGAGGTAGTCGAGCACGATCTGCTCGGCGCTGGCGTCCATGCGCCGATAATCCCTCAGCGCCGGGCGCCGTGCAGGCGAAACGCCAGGCATCGCCGGGATGAACGCGCAGAACCTGGGACACCAGGCAGCCGAAAGGGCGGCCCCACTGCCGTGGGACCGCCCTTGGGGTGTGAACGTCCTAACCCGGAGGTTAGAAGTCCATGTCACCTCCGCCGGGAGCGGCCGGAGCCTTCTCCTTCTCCGGCTTCTCCGCGATGACCGCCTCAGTGGTGAGGAACAGCCCTGCGATGGAGGCGGCGTTCTGCAGCGCGGAACGCGTCACCTTGGCCGGGTCGATGATCCCGGACTTGAACATGTCGACGTAGTCGCCGGTGGCGGCGTTGAGCCCCTCACCGGTCGGCAGCGTCTTGACCTTCTCGACCACGACGCCGCCCTCGAGGCCGGCGTTGACCGCGATCTGCTTGAGCGGCTCTTCGAGCGCCCGGCGCACGATCGCGGACCCGGTGGCCTCGTCGCCCGCCAGGTCGAGCTTCTCGAAGGCGTTGGAGCCCGCGTGCAGCAGGGCCACGCCGCCACCGGCGACGACACCCTCCTCCACCGCGGCCTTGGCGTTGCGCACCGCGTCCTCGATGCGGTGCTTGCGCTCCTTCAGCTCGACCTCGGTGGCGGCACCGGCCTTGATGACGGCCACGCCACCGGCCAGCTTGGCCAGCCGCTCCTGCAGCTTCTCCTTGTCGTAGTCGGAGTCGCTGTTCTCGATCTCGGTCTTGATCTGGTTGACCCGGCCCGCGATCTGGTCGGCGTCACCGGCGCCGTCCACGATCGTCGTCTCGTCCTTGGTGACGACGACCTTGCGGGCCTTGCCGAGCAGGTCGAGGTCGGCGTTCTCCAGCTTGAGGCCGACCTCTTCGCTGATGACCTGGCCGCCGACCAGGATCGCGATGTCACCGAGCATGGCCTTGCGCCGGTCGCCAAAGCCCGGGGCCTTGACGGCAACCGACTTGAACAGGCCGCGCATCTTGTTCACGATGAGGGTCGCCAGGGCTTCGCCCTCGACGTCCTCAGCGATCACCGCGAGCGGCTTGCCCGACTGCACGACCTTGTCCAGCAGCGGCAGCAGATCCTTGTTGGCCGAGATCTTGGAGTTGACCACGAGGATGTAGGGGTCCTCGAGGACGGCCTCCAGGCGCTCGGGGTCGGTGACGAAGTAAGGCGCGATGTACCCCTTGTCGAAGCGCATGCCCTCGGTGAGCTCAAGCTCGAGCCCGAAGGTGTTGCTCTCCTCGACGGTGATGACGCCTTCCTTGCCCACCTTGTCCATCGCCTCGGCGATCATCTCGCCGATGGCCGGGTCGCCGGCCGAGATGGAGGCGGTCGAAGCGATCTGCTCCTTGGTCTCCACGTCCTTGGCCAGCTTGGACAGTTCCTCGCTCACCCGCTCGACGGCCGCCTCGATGCCCTTCTTCAGTGACATCGGGTTGGCCCCGGCGGCGACGTTGCGCAGGCCCTCACGGACCAGCGCCTGGGCCAGCACGGTGGCCGTGGTGGTCCCGTCACCGGCGACGTCGTCGGTCTTCTTGGCTACTTCCTTAACAAGCTCTGCGCCGATCTTCTCCCACGGGTCCTCGAGCTCGATCTCCTTGGCGATGGACACGCCATCGTTGGTGATCGTGGGTGCGCCCCACTTCTTCTCGAGAACAACGTTGCGGCCCTTCGGGCCGAGGGTTACTTTCACGGCGTCGGCGAGCTGATTCATGCCGCGTTCGAGGCCGCGCCTGGCGTCCTCGTCAAACGCGATCATCTTGCTTGCCATAGGCTCCAGTCCTCCGGAACTTTGTGGCTTAGTACGGATCGAGCCGACGCCCGCGACGGACGGCCTTCACTCGCGAGCAATCCCTTCCTGCCGCGAGGGGAGACCTCATCGCCCCGATCCCGCCGTAAGTTGTCACTCTCGGGGTGAGAGTGCCAACGACCTGTTTAGCACTCTAAGGGGGAGAGTGCAAGCCGATCACCGACTCCCTCGCTACCCATACCGGTCCGGAATGGGCGAAATGCCGAGACTGGTTGAGGCCCGCACCCGCGCGACGGTATAACCGAGGTATGTCCGCCACGGAGAAGCTGGCCATCAGCCTGCCCCGGGACCTGGTCGACAAGCTGCGGCAAGCCAAGCTCGAAGGCCGCATCGACTCGGTGTCAGGCCACATCGCCGAACTGCTCAGGCGCGAGGACGACTGGCGGGACGCCAGGGCGACCATCGAGCGCATCTTCGCCGACTGCCCGGACCCCAAGGCCGAGCACTACGCCTGGGCCAGGCGCGCCCTGGGCGTGGGCGACGAGTCCGCAGCGTGATCGGCGGGCGGATCCTCGACACCAGCGCACTCGTCCAGGCCGCTCGCGGCCGACCGTACATGCAGGCCCTGCTCTACGTGAGCCACGAGCACCTGATCATGCTGGTCATACCGGCGCCCTGCCTGGCCGACGCGCTGGCCAGCCTGGATGACCCGGAGGACCAGGCCCGGCTGTTCGACCTGCTGCGCTCGCCGATGGCCAACGTCGTGCACTTCGGCGAGACCGAGGCCAGGGGCACCGGCCTGCTGCGTTCGGGCAGCAGGCCGAGCGGCGTGGGCACGGCCTCGGCGCACGCCGCTTTCCTGGCCGCCGACCGCGGCTGGCCGGTGGTCAGTTCGCTGCCCGGCCCGATCAGGGCGCTGCATCCCGACGTCGAGATCGAACTGCTGCCCTGAAAGCACCGGGGTAGCGAACGGCCCGGCTAGTCCGATGACCGAGCCGGGCCGTTCGATGTTTTGTAAGCGCCTTACAGCGCGCGGACCGCGTCGGCCTGCGGCCCCCGGTCGCTCTGCGTGATCTCGAACTCGACCCGCTGCCCCTCCTCCAGGGTGCGGTAGCCATCCGACTGGATGGCGGAGAAATGGACGAAGACGTCCCTGCCACCGTCGACCGCGATGAAGCCGTAGCCCTTATCCGCGTTGAACCACTTGACGGTGCCCTGAGCCATTCCCAACACTCCCTACTTGCTCTTACTTACTAGACCCCGCCCATGCACCGCGGGGCCCGTCGATCGCGGAGCGGGGAGCGGACATACCTCATACAGCCGAGCAAGTCCACGGAGCCGACAGCGACCGGACACGACCTTACCTTGTGTAGTGGGCCACGGGAACGGCTAGTGGCGATCAAAGAAGTGATCCACATCTCTCGTGAACCCGCGCCGCACCGGCCACTTCAGGCCAGCCCACTCCCAGCCGTGACAGCAAAACCTAGGCGTACACGGGCTTTTCGGGCACCCGCCCGCCCGCCGCGGACCGCCCGGCAGGCAGCTCCATCCGGTCCGCGCGGCGAGTGAAATTCTTACCGTCCGGTCAGCCCAGACCGGCCCGGGTGAAGGCGTCGAGAGTCGGTGCGATGGCCTCCGGGGCCTGCGCGGTGGCCGGCACCGCGTTCAGGGTCTTCAGCCCGTCGCCGGAGTTGATGATGACGGTCTCCGCCTCCGGGTCGAGCTGCCCGGCGGCCAGCAGCTTGCGCAGCACACCGAGCACCACGCCGCCGGCCGTCTCGGCGAAGATGCCCTCGGTCGCGGCCAGCAGGCCGATGGCGTCCACGATCTCCTCGTCGGTCACGTCGGCGATCGAGCCGCCGGTCCGGCGCACCGCGTCGAGCGCATAAGGCCCGTCGGCCGGGTCACCGATCGCCAGCGACTTGGCGATCGTGTCCGGGCGCACCGGCTTGACCACGTCGTGACCGGCCGCGAACGCGGCCGACACCGGGGCGCAGCCGCTGGCCTGGGCCCCGAACACCCGCCAGCCGTCCGGTTCGACCAGGCCGAGCGTGGACAGCTCCTGGAACGACTTGTCGATCTTGGTGAGCTGGGCACCGGACGCGATCGGGATGACGATCTGCCCGGGCAGCCGCCAGCCGAGCTGCTCGGCGATCTCGAAGCCGAGTGTCTTGGAGCCCTCGGCGTAGTACGGCCGCACGTTGACGTTGACGAAGGCCCAGTCCTCGTGCTCGCCCGCCAGTTCGGAGGCGAGCCGGTTCACGTCGTCGTAGGTGCCGTTCACGGTGACCAGCGTGCCGCCGTACACCGCGGTCATGACGATCTTCTGCGACTCCAGGTTGGCGGGCACCAGCACCACCGAGCGGATCCCGGCCCGCGCCGCGGCGGCGGCGACGGCGTTGGCCAGGTTGCCGGTGGACGGGCAGGCGAGCACCGTGAAGCCCATCTCGGTGGCGGCGGCCAGGGCCACCGCGACCACCCGGTCCTTGAAGGAGTGCGTGGGGTTGCCGCGCTCGTCCTTGATCCACAGCCGCCGCATGCCCAGCGCCGCGGCCAGGTTGTCGGCGCGGAACAGCCTGGTCCAGCCCGGCTCGGTGCCCGGCCTGGACGCGATGTCGGACGGCACCGGCAGCAGGCTGGCGTACCGCCACAGGCTGGCCGGGCCAGCCTCGATGTCCGCCCTGGTCAGGACCGGGAAGTCGTAGCTGACCTCAAGGGGGCCGAAACACTCAAGACACGCGTAGTGCGGGCCGAGTTCGGTGCTGGCGCCGCATTCACGGCAGGTCAGGCCGGTGGCGTAGCCGAACGGACGACGGCCGCCGGCGGGGGCCGGGGCGGCGGGGGCCGGGACGTTCTGGGTTGTGCTCACGTTGACGAGGCCTCACTTCCTCATCTTTCCCAGCGGCCACCCTGGCCGTGGGCCGGACTTGGCACCTGTCGCGAGCTGGCCTCGTCGAAGCGGGGGACTCCCCTGCTCTGCTGGGCGTGCATCCGCGATGGTTGCCGGGGCTTCACAGGGCCGATCCCTCCACCCCTCTGGATGAGCGGTATTCAGTTATCCACAACCACTGTAACCGATGGCCGGACGTGACCCGCTAGCCTGTCGGGCGATGAACCAGCAGAGCGGGGTGGTGGCTCCCGTGGGCCGTGTGCTCGTCGCGTCCAATCGCGGGCCGGTGTCGTTCCGCCGCAGCGAGGACGGGACGCTGTCGGCCCACCGCGGCGGTGGTGGCCTGGTGTCGGGGCTGTCCTCGGTGGACGGCGCGGGTGGCCTGCTGTGGATCTGCGCGGCGCTCAGCGACGTTGACCGGGCCGCCGCGCGGCGGTCTCCCGGCGGCAGGCTGAACCTCGACGGGCAGGGCATCACGGCCGCCGTGCGGATGCTGGACATCCCGGAGCGGACCTTCGACCAGGCCTACAACTCGGTGGCCAACGCCACCTTGTGGTTCGTCAACCACCTGCTGTACGACATCCCGAGCCAGCCGGGGTTCGGTCCTGCCTTCGCCGCCGAGTGGGAGTCCTACCGGGCCTACAACGCGGCGTTCGCCCGCGCCCTGGCCGAGGGCGCCGAGGACGCCGGCGGCGGCCGCGCCCCGGTCCGGGTCATGGTGCAGGACTACCACCTGGCACTGGTCCCCGGCATGCTGGCCCAGCTGCGGCCCGGGGCCAGGATCGCCCACTTCTCCCACACCCCGTGGGCGCCGCCCGACTACTTCCGGATACTCCCCGGCAACGTCGGCCGCGAGCTGCTCGAAGGCATGCTCGGCGCCGACCACGCCGGCTTCCACTGCCAGCGGTGGGCCGACGCCTTCCTGGACTGCTGTGAGGCGGTGCTCGGCGCCGGCGTGGACCGGGCCACCGGGCGGGTGACCTACCAGGGCCACGTCTGCGGCGTCGGCGTGCACCCGCTCGGCGTGGACGCGGCCAGCCTGCGGCACCGGGCGGCGCAGCCGGACGTCGAGGCCCACGTCAAGGCGCTGGCCGAGGTCACCGCCGGCCGGCAGCTGATCGTCCGGGTGGACCGGACAGAACTGTCCAAGAACATCCTGCGTGGCCTGGCCGCCTACCGCGAGCTGCTGGCCGGCCACCCCGAACTGCACGGCAGGGTCACTCACCTGGCCTTCGCCTACCCGTCCCGGTACGACCTGCCCGAGTACCGCGACTACACCGAGAGCGTCAAGCGGATGGCCGCGCAGATCACCGCGGAGTTCGCCACCCCGGACTGGGAGCCGCTGATCCTCGAGGTGCGCGACGACTACGCCAGGTCGCTGGCCGCCCTCCGGGTCGCGGACGTGCTCGTGGTCAACCCCATCCGCGACGGCATGAACCTGGTGGCCAAGGAGGGGCCGATCCTGTCCGGGCCCGGCCATGGCTGCGCGCTCGTGCTGTCCAGCGAGACCGGCGCCTGCGCCGAACTGGGCGAGCACGCCCTGGTCGTCAACCCGTTCGACCTGACCGCGACCGCGGACGCCATGTACCGGGGGCTCACCATGGCGCCGGCCGAGCGGAACCAGCGCTGCGCGGCGCTCGCCCAGGCCGGCGCCGCCGTGCCCCCGGCCGCCTGGCTGGCCAGCCAGCTCGCCGCACTGGACTGAACCGAGCTGGACTGAACCGCGCTGGACTGAACCGAGCTGGACTGAACCGCAGCGGGCTAAGCGGGCCCGGCTTCGAACCGGCCGGCCAGCCAGTCCAGGAAGGCGACCACCCCGGCCGGCCCGTCCACCACCAGATCGCTCAGCCCGGCCAGCTCGGTCACCTCGGCGGAGCCGCTGCACACGGCCAGGCCGGCGATACCGCGGCGGCGCAGTCCGGGAAAGGCCTGAAAGGCCGGGATGTCTCCCAGGTCATCGCCTGCGAACAGGACGGCTTGCGCCAGCCGTGCGGCTTCGAGGTCGTTAAGGACTTTGCCCTTGTCAGTACCGCGCGGCCTTAGCTCCAGCACGAGCCGGCCCGCCTGGGCGAGCAGGTCCGCCTCGGCGGCCAGCGCCTCCAGCGGCGGGGTGAGCCGGTCCAGCGTGGCCTGCGGCTCGGCGGTCCGCCTGGTGTGCACCGCGACGGCGTGGCCCTTGTCCTCGACCCAGGTCCCTTCCGGAGCGCCGGCCTCCTCGAGCAGGCCGGGCAGCCGCCGCCGGACCGTGGCCACGCCGGGCGGCGGGGGCGGCGACGTTATCTCGCCGTCCACCCAGCGTTCCCAGCCGTAGTGGCCGAGCACGATCAGGCCGGGCACGGCGTCGAGTTCGCCGTACTTCACCACGGCGGCGGCGTTGCGGCCGGTGATGATGGCGAGCGTGCCGGCCCGGCGGGCCAGCCGCCGCAGCACCTCGATCGCCCCCGGGTAGGCGCGGGCCTCCCGCGGGTCGGAGACCACCGGGGACAGCGTGCCGTCGAAGTCCAGCGCGATCAGCGCGCGCCCGGGGTCGGCCAGCAGCGCGGCCAGGCCGGCCCGGCCTTCGGCGGTGGTGGGCCGGAACCGCGGCGGGACGCCGGCGGGGTCCGGGACGTCGGCGGGGGTCATCTCAGCGGGTGTCATCGGTCTCCGCGGGTCGTACGCTGCGCCGCCGCGCCCGCTTGGACCGCCGGGCGCGCAGCCTTTTGATCAGCACCGGGTCGAAGGCGACCGCCTCCGGCCGGTCGATCAGCTCGTTCAGCAACTGGTAATAGCGGGTCGCCGACATGGCGAAGGTCTCCCTGATGGCCAGCTCCTTGGCGCCCGGGCTGCGCCACAGGCCGCGCTCGAAGTCGAGGATGCGCACGTCACGCTCCTGCAGCGCCGCCATGTCACCTCCCCGGTGCGGCCGGACTGGCCCGGATCCGGCGCGGGGGCACGCCGGTCGGGGGCCGGCCGGGGACGCCCGGGCCGGCGAAACCATGGTAGGCGGTCTGTACGAGGGGGCAGTGGACGACGTACGCTCACCCTTCGTGGCTTCATTTGACTGCCTTACGCTCCTTACCGACTACGGCCTCGAGGACGGATTCGTCGCGGCCTGCCACGGGGTGGCCTGCCGGATAGCGCCCGGGGTGCCGATCATCGACATCACCCACCTGGTGCCGCCCGGCGACGTCAGGCGCGGCGCGGCCGTGCTGGCGCAGACGATCCCGTACCTGCCGTCCGGCGTGCACGTGGCCGTGGTGGACCCCGGGGTGGGCACGGCGCGGCGGCCGGTCGCGATCCGGGCCAGGGACGGAATCTTCATCGGCCCGGACAACGGCCTGCTGTCGTGGGCGGTGGCAGCGGCCGGCGGGGCCACGAACGCCTACCAGCTCACCAACGGCGAGCTGTGGCTGCACCCGGTGTCGGCCACCTTCCACGGCCGGGACATCTTCGCCCCGGTGGGCGCGCACCTGGCCAACGGCACCGACATCGCCTCGGTGGGCGACGAGATCGACGTCGCCGACCTGGTGAGCCTGCCCGCGCCGACCAGCCGGGTGCACGACGGGGAGGCCGAGGGCGAGGTGATGTCGGTGGACAGGTTCGGCAACGTCCAGCTGTCCATCGCCGCCTCCGACGCCGGCCGGATGGGCATCGGCCTCGGGTCCAGCCTGGTGGTGCGGTGCGGCCGCCGCCACCTCACCCTGCCGTACCTGGAGACGTTCGCCTCGGTGGCCCCCGGTGAGCTGGTGGCCTACACCGACAGCGCGGGCCTGATCTCGCTGGCCGTCAACGCCGGCGACGCGGCGGAGCAGCTCGGGCTGCCACCCGGCGCGCACGTCCGGCTCAGCGTGGCGCCCGCGTAGCCTCCTTGGCCGCGGCGAGCTCGTCCTTGCGGGCGCTGGCGTACATCGGCACGTACTCCTGGCCGGACAGCTCGCCGATGGCGCGCATCACCTCGTCGGTGATCGCCCGCCGCACCTTGGCGTCCGGCCCCTGCAGCACGTCGGGACCGAAGCTGAGCGGCTTGCCGATGATGATCTGGATCCGGGCCGGGTGCGGCACGATGCGCCCGGGCGCGAGCACCCGGTCGGTGCCCTTCATGGCCACCGGGATGACCGGCAGGCCCGAGTTCATCGCCAGCCAGCCCACGCCGATCCGGCCGCGGTACAGCCGCCCGTCCGGTGACCTGGTGCCCTCCGGGTAGATGCCGAACAGCTCGCCGCTGCGCAGCCGTTCCAGCGCCGCGTCGAGCATGTCCTGCGCGGCCCGCGGGCCGGTCCGGTCCACCGCGAGCTGGTTGGTGGCGCGCAGGTAGGCGGCGGTGAGCCGGTCGATCAGCCGGGTGCCGGTGAAGTACTCCGACTTGGCGGCGAACGTCACCGGCCGCGGCACCATCAGCGGCAGGTAGATCGAGTCCACGATGGACAGGTGGTTGGAGGCGACGATGGCGCCGCCGCTGGCCGGGATGTGCTCCAGGCCGGTCACCGCGGGACGCGCGAACGTCCGCAGCAACGGGCCCGCCACCACTCTCGACACCCGGTACTCCACGCGTGCTCCCCTTCGCTCCTGCCGCCCGGCACCGCTCCTGCTGCCCGGCCTGACCGCCTGATCCTGGTTCTGCTCAGCTTCCGCTCATCCGGCCGCCTGGCTCAGCCGGCTGGGCACATCCTGGTCCCCGCTGGGGCCGCCGGGCGGGCCGCCGCCGGCCACGGGTGGCGCGCTGGACACGATGGCGATGGCCAGCGGCAGCACGAACGGCAGCATGGCGCCGGGCACCGCGACCCCGGAGTCCTCGGCGAACCAGCCCAGCAGCGCCATCACCCAGATCGCCGCCAGGGTGACGCCCAGCAGCGGCACCGTGCGCCTGGCCGCGGTCAGCGAGCCGGCCGCGAACCAGGCGGGCCGCAGCAGCAGCACGCCGAGCGCGACCACCGCGATCGGGATGATCACGTTGTACGGGGTGGCGGTGAGCGAGCTCAGGTTGGTGCTGATCTTGCGCTGCAGCGTGCCGCCGCCCTGGCCGTGGATCGCCTGCCCGGCGAAGTTCCCGATGTCGGAGTGCCCGGTGATCGGCACGAAGTAGTTCAGCAGGGCGAACGCCGCGATCACGATCACCCCGCTGACCGCGATCACGATGGCCCGGCGCCAGGTGATCCGCACCCCGGCGACCGCCATGATCAGCACCAGCAGGCTGGGCACCATGGCGATCGTCCCGCCCACCTTGGCGCCGAAGCCCGGCCAGCCCGAGGCCACCACGGAGAACAGTGCCACCACGGCCACCGCCAGCACGGCCTGTCCCCTGGGTCCCCGCCAGCCGCCCGGGGCCGGAGCTTGCGGTGCACCCGCCGCCGGTCCCGCCGGGCCGGGCGCGCTCACCCGGCGCAGCAGCAGCGTGGCCAGCCAGACGGCGCACAGCACCGTGGCCGCGGCGTAGATGCCCACCGTGTTGTTGTCCTCGCCGTAGAACCTGCCGCCCCACAGCACGTTCAGGCCGAACGGCGTGCTCAGCTCCAGCCGCGACCCGGTCATCACGTCGACGCCGACCACCAGCAAGGTGATCGCGCCGATCACCCCGGGCGGACCGAACGGCTGCCGCCGCCACGGTCCGGCCAGCGCGACGGCCGCGATGATCACCGCCCAGGCGGCGGCCAGCACGTACAGCAGCACCGCCGGATGCGGCAGTGCCCACCACGACACCAGGCTGGCCAGGAACGTCCCGGCCGGGACGGAGCCGGCCACGATCCCGGCCACCCGGCAGGCCGCCCGGCGGCGGCGCCTGCGCCCGGCCGGCCGGCCCCGCAGCAGGAAGGCGATCAGGCCGAACACGACCCCCTCACCCACCGCGAAGATCGCGAAGAACAAGCCGAAGGTGGCCCGGTACACCTGAGCCGCGGTGTCCTGGGCGATCAGCGCGCGGATCTCGGCGGCCAGGCCGGGCCGGGCGCCGCTGGTGAGCGGTGATCCCAGGGCCTGCGAGGGCACCGGCAGGCCGTGCCAGTGCAGCACCGAGGCGGTGATGTCGGTGAGCTGGGTCAGCCCCGGCTGCCGGGTGGAAGCGGTGTGCAGCAGGCCGTCGGCGTACCGCGGGCCGTCCACCACGATCAGCCGCAGGTGCGAGGTGAGGTCGTCCCCGGGGGCGGCGATCACCAGGGTCGCCCCGGCCGGGAGTTCGGTGCTGATCCGGCCGAGTTCGGCGTCGTCGGCCTTGACCTCGGCGGCCCGGACCGGGCCGGCCGGGGCCGTGAGGGCGCCCAGGTCGGCGACGGTCAGCGGGCACCGGGCGAACGTGGCCGGGGTCGCGGCCGACACCGAGGGCAGGTACCCGGCGACCTTCCCCCGCGGATTGGCCAGGGCCAGCGCCGCGCCCGGGCCGATGGCCGTGCTGCAGCCGCCGCGCCCGGCCGCCGAGGCCAGCAGCCCCCACCGGGGGTTGTAGTGGAATTGCCGGTTGTAGGTCTCCAGGGCCGGCATCTGTGCGATGTCCGCGGGCGCGGGCGTGCCGCCGGAGGCGGGCTGGCCCTGGGTGACCGCGGGCAGCGCCGGGCACTGCCCGGGATGCGTGTGCGCCATGGTGGCCCTGGTGCCGGCGTTCAGCGTCAGCCAGCCGTCACCCGGGCAGGTCACGTTGGAGATCGTGTGCACCACCAGGCTGCCCACCGACCCCGCCCCGGCCAGCCTCCACAGCGTGGGAGTGGCCGGCGCCGACACATCGCTCCAGCGCAGACCCGCGATGCCCACCACGACCACCGGAGGGTCCGCGGCGGTGCCGCCTGCCTTCGCTGGCGGCGTGGCGCCGTTGGCAGGCGAATTTTGGATCTGCACGGTGCCAGAGGACCCCTGGCTCGCGGCCGCCGGTGTGGCCGGGGCGACCGCGGCCCCCGTCGCGGCGGCGGCCACGGCGGCCACCGCGACGCCGCTCATCGCGACCCGCGGGAGCAGCGCCCGGAACCTCTTCACCCGCATAACGGTATCCGGCCTTCGGCCGCCTCCAGGTGCGGCGGCGCCCCGCGCTCCTTGGGCTGCGACACGCACAGCCAGGCCCACAGGCCCAGCGGGTAGATGTAGTAGCCGAACCGGGTGGACGGCGCCAGCGTGAACATCAGCACCAGGGCGACGATGATCCGCCAGGTGGCCGCGCGGACGGTGCGGGGTGGCCTGACCACCAGCGACGCCACCACGGCCAGGCCGGCCAGGGCCAGCAGCGCGGTCGCGATCAGGTGGCCGGCGTGCCCGGTCTGCGACAGCAGCACGCCGGGCAGTGGGCTGACCGCGCCCGACTTGACGCTGGCCAGGCCCAGCGGGAACGCGATCGTGTTGTCGGCGAGCGCGGCCGGGGACACCGCGGCCACCGGGCCGGCCAGCACCGCGAGTACCGCCGCCGCGGCCGCCACCAGCCCGGCGGTCGCCCGCCGGCCGTCCCTGGCGGCCACCAGCACGGCCGCGATCAGCAGCGCCGGCCAGGCCGTTGCCTTCATTGCGGCCGCGACGCCGAGCGCCAGGCCGGCCAGCACCGGCCGGGCGGCGGCCCGTTCCCCCGGCCCACCCGCCGGGTCCTGTCCCGCTGGAGGGGGCGGCTGGGTGAGCAGCGCCAGGCCGAGGCAGATGAGGCCGATCACCGGCACGTCGTCACCGGCCACCGCGAGCGGGAAGGCGACCACCGGGGTCGCGGCCACCAGTGCCGTCCAGCGCCAGGCCTGCGGCGTCCTGGTCACCCGCAGCGCCAGCCAGAACACCACGGCGAACCCCACGGTGAACCAGATCCGGGGGTCGGTGAGCGGGTGGTTGCCCCAGATCGCGCGGGCGAGCGCGAACACCTCCATGGCCGGCAGGTACGGGTTGTAGGCGTCCGGGTTCTGGGTGTGGGCCAGCATGGCCAGGCTGGGGTAGGGCGTGCCGTGGTGCAGCAGCCGCCAGGCGCCCCGCGCGATCACGTTCACTTCCCGCTGCTGCACGCCGCGCACCGCCAGCCAGGCGAGCGGGGCCGCCAGCGCGCCGGCCAGGCTCAGCGCCAGGGCCGCGTCGGTGCCCCGGCGCCGCCACAGCGCGGCCGCCGCCGCGGCCAGCGCGTAGCAGGGGGCCGCGATCAGGCCCCACGGCCGCTCCACCACGCTGCTGCTGAAGCCGGCCACGCACGCGGCGTAGCCGGCCCACGCCACCAGCGCGGCCACCAGCCAGCCGCGGCCGATCGCGGCCGGCGTCCCCCGGTCCGGCCGCTCGCCACGCTGGACGGAGCCCTCGTGTGCGCCGGCCGTGGGGCGTCTCTTCGGCCAGGTAAGCAGAGCGGGCAAGGAGTCCTCCCTGAGCGGATCCCTACGTATCCCTGCTCGTCGCGGTGGTCGGGTAGCCTGCTACGGCACAGCCTCGCGGTGCCGCAGCGCGGGCGCGCTCCGGCTGTGGCCAGCCAGGAGACGCGCCTCCATCGTCGGAATGACCCTGATGCGAATGCCCAAGATACCGGCCGGACGCGGGACGGACGTCCAGGCGACCGGGGACGCCGGTGCCCCGGCGGCGGGCGCGGCCGGAGGTGACCCCCGGCCGGGCGATCCCGGGCGTAATGATCCCGGGCGCGATGAGGCGGCGCGGGATGAGGCGGGCGCGGCCCGGCGGCGGATGGCCTGGTCCCGGCCCGGGCGGCACTGGCTGATCGCACTGCTGCTGCTGGCCGGGCTGGTGCTGCGGGTGCTGGCCATGGTGGCCTACCGGCCGATCTTGTTCTACATCGACAGCGGGAAGTACCTGTACCACTCGGGCGGGAACGACCCGGTCGGCTACCGGGTGCCGCTGCGGCTGATCCTGCTGGCCGCCAACCTGGACACGGTGGCCGCCGTGCAGCATCTTCTCGGGCTGGCCATGGCCGTGGTGCTGTACGCGGTGCTGGTGCGGCGCGGGTCGCCGCGGTGGCTGGCCGCACTGGCCGCGGCCCCGGTCCTGCTCGACGCCTACGAGCTGCAGATCGAGCAGACGGTCATGCCCGACGTGTGGCTCGAGGCGCTGATCGTGGCCGGCCTGGCGCTGCTGCTGTGGCGGCCCAGGCCAGCGCTGTGGATGATCGTCGCGGCCGGGGCCGTGTTCGGCCTGTCCGCGACCGTCGCCCAGGTGGGCGAGTGCCTGGTGCTGCCCGCCGTGATCTATGTGCTGGCCGCGGCCGGCGGATGGCGCCGGGCGCTGGCCCGGGCCGGCCTGGTGTGCGCCGCCTTCCTGGTGCCGATCCTGGCCTACATGAGCATCGCCGCGGCGGTGACCGGCCACTTCTGGCTGTCCAACACGGGCACCAACGGCCTGTACGGGCGGGTGGCCGCGGCGGCCGACTGCCCGGCCCTGCACCTCCCGGCGGCCGAGCGGCCGCTGTGCCCCACCCCGGCGCAGAAGGCGGCGCTCGGCGACGACGGACTGGAGCACAACCCGTCCTCGCCGCGCTTTCACACCCATCTCCCGCCCGCCGCCGCGTCCCACCAGGTGGCCGCGTTCACCAGAGCGGTGCTCGGCCAGCAGCCGGTGAACGTGGTCAAGGCCATCGGCCGGGACACGCTGAAGCTGTTCGCCGTCGACCGGGTCACCGATCCTGGTGACACCCCGATCTCCCGCTGGCAGTTCCAGGCCGGCTACCCGTACTTCACCCCGCACGCCACCAGGGCCGAGGTCGGCTCGGCCATCGCGCGGTTCGGTGGGGGCGCGCCCGCGGTGGCGGCGCCACTGGCCGGGTTCCTGCGCGGCTACCAGCTGCACGGCGGCTACACGCCGGGCCCGCTGTACCTGGTGGCCGCGGTGGCCGGGCTGATCGGCTCGCTCGCCCTGGCCGCCTGGCGCCGCACCCGCCGCCGGGCCGCGGCGGGTGGCGACCGTGGCCCGCGCGATCTGGCGCTGGCCTGCCTGCTGTTCTTCGTCACCGCGGTGGCCGTGCTGCTGGTGTCCGACGTGTTCGAGTTCTCCTGGCGCTACCAGCTTCC
>Ga0070737_10002441_pt1 | contig 22385 bp, 22 predicted proteins | sample Coa_R1_10_FD_66438 | JGI IMG/M metagenome (GOLD analysis project Ga0070737, IMG submission 66438) | Surface soil microbial communities from Centralia Pennsylvania, which are recovering from an underground coalmine fire - Coalmine... | ecosystem: Environmental > Terrestrial > Soil > Unclassified...
CCAGCCGGCGTGCGGCCACCTGGCCGGGCCGACCGCCCGGCGATCCCGCCGACATCAGCAGCACCCTGGCCGGCGAGGTAGCCACAGCCAACCCTCCTGGAAGCTGGGCCAGCCGGTGGCGAGGGGGCTGGGCGCGGAGGCACCTGGTCTGACCGTGGCCGTGCGCTCGGGGTGCCATGAGCCAGGTCCCTCTGCCGATTCGGTGGGGCCGACCGGTCGGGCGGGGTGAGGAGCAAGAGCGACGACCGTGGCCCTTTGGGGGCGAGCTCGGGTTCGGAGCCCATGGCCTGCCTCTGTGATCGCCGCCGGCGCGCCCCCTCCTCAAGGCAGGGGGCGGCGAACCTGGCGGCGCCTGACCGGGGCCGCCTCGGCCAGGGTGTTCGCGGCTCCCTCTCCTCATCGTCTCTCCTGAGGGTGGAGCGTTGGGGGCCACGACTCCGGCCGGTCGGCGCGGAGCCCGGTGAGGAGCAGCTGAAGTCCGTGCTCGAAGACGCTCCCGGGGTCCTGGTCGAAGTGCGCGAGCCCGGCCGCGAGCGAGGGGTATCGATCCCGGTCGGGGAAGGTCTCCCTCAGCGCCTCCACCGTTCCCGGTGGGGGCAAGGCCTGCTCCTCGATCGTGGCCCCGACCACGTAGACGTGCACGACGGCGAGGGCCCGCAGGGCTTCGTTCCACGAGAAGCCAGCCCGGCGCAGGACCCCGAGGGTCAGGTCCATCACCCCAAGGAAGGTTGGCAGGGAGGGCAGGGGGGCGCCGGCGAAGACGCGGGCGCCGTCGCGACGGGCGAGCAGCGCCCGGCGCAGCCACCTCGCCGATCGTGCCAGCCACTCCCACCAGAGCTCGTGCTCGGCCGGGAGTCCCAGCTCGGTGGCCCGGTCGGCGAGCATGGCCTCGGCCATCTCGTCCAGCAGCGCCCGCTTGTTCCGGAAATGCCAGTAGAGGGCAGGGGCACGGACGCCGAGCCGCTCGGCGACGAGCCGGACGCTGAGGTCGTCCAGACCGGCCCGATCCAGGACCTCAAGCGCGGCCCGAACCACGGCCTCGGGCTGCAGGCGTCGGAGATGCCGCTCGAGGTGCGGGCCGGGGGGAGGCGGGCGGCGATGAGCCCAAGGTTGGGAGGCGCGCTCGTCCATCACCTTGATGATCTTAAGACGGTCTTAACATCGTTCAATTAGCTTAATCTCGTTAAATGATCTCGCGGTCGCATCCACGGAGGGAGAGATGCACGGGGCCGAGCCGGCGATCCGGGTCGAGGGGCTGACCAAGTCCTTCGGCCGCACCCAGGCGCTTCGCGACCTCGACCTCGAGGTGCCGCCGGGCACCGTCACCGCCCTGCTCGGGCCCAACGGGGCGGGCAAGACCACCCTGGTCCGCATCCTGGCCACGCTGATCCGGCCCGACCAGGGCCGGGCCTGGGTGGCGGGGCGGGACGTGGTCGGGGAGGCCCGGGCGGTGCGCGCCCTGATCGGCCTGACCGGCCAGTACGCGGCCCTGGACGAGCTGCTGACGGGCAGGGAGAACCTGCGCCTGATCGGTCGTCTCGCCCACCTCGGGGAGCGGAGGGCGCGGGCACGTGCCGAGGAGCTGCTGCAGCTGGTCGGGATCGCCGAGGCGGCGGGGCGGCCGGTCGCCACCTACTCGGGGGGCATGCGCCGGCGCCTGGACATCGCCGCCGGGCTGGTGGGCTCCCCGGCGGTGCTCTTCCTCGACGAGCCGACCACGGGCCTCGACCCCCGGGGCCGGATCGAGGTCTGGGAGCTGATCGAGGGCCTGGTCCGGCAGGGGACGACGCTGCTCCTGACCACCCAGTACCTGGAGGAGGCCGACCGGCTGGCGGACGCGATCGTGGTCCTCGACCGGGGCCAGATCGTGGCCTCCGGGAGCGCCGAGGAGCTGAAGCGCCGGGCCGGCGGGGAGGTGCTGGAGGTGCGGCTCGCCGACGCCCAGCAGGCGCCGGCGGCCCGCTCGGCGCTGGAGTCGATGGCGGCGGGCCCGGTGCGGGTGGAGGGGACGCTGGTCACCGTCCCCGTGCCCCGCCCATCAGGCGCCGTCGTGCACGCGGTCCGCCGGCTGGACGCCGTCGGGGTGGAGGTGGAGGACGTGGCCCTGCGCCGCCCCACCCTGGACGACGTCTTCCTGGCCCTCACCGGGCATGCCGCCGAGGTCGACGCCAGGAGGGTGGCATGAGCGCCTCGAGCCATGGCCTGCCCCGTCGGATCGGGTGGGGCATCTCCGACACGGCCGTCCTCACCTGGCGCAATCTGCTCCGGGTGCGGCGCAACCCCCTGTTCCTGGCCACCGAGGTGGTGATCCAGCCGGTGCTGTTCACCTTGCTCTTCGCCTACATCTTCGGGGGCGCCATCCACGTCCCCGGCTTCTCCTACCTCGATTTCCTGATGCCCGGCATCTTCGTGCAGACCATCACCTTCGGGGCCATGAACACCGCGGTGGGGCTGGCCGAGGACCTCGAGAAGGGGCTGATGGACCGCTTCCGCTCTCTGCCGGTGGCCTCCTGGGCGATGCCCGTGGCCCGGGTCGCCGCCGACCTGGTGCTCGACGCCTTCGGGCTCGGGCTGATGGTGGCGGTGGCCTCCGCCATCGGCTTCCGCTTCCACGGCGACCTCGCCCAGGCGCTGGCGGCGATGGGGGTGGTGGTGCTCTGGGGGTTCTCCATCGCCTGCTTCGGGGCGCTGCTGGGCGTCTTCCTGCGCCGAACCTCGACCGTCCAGGCCTTCGGCTTCGTGGCCATGTTCCCGCTCACCTTCGCCAGCTCGACCTTCGTCCCGGTCCAGACCATGCCCGGCTGGCTGCGCGCCTTCTCCAGCCACAGCCCCATCACCGCCGTGGTGGACGCGGCCCGGCACCTCATCCTGAACACCCCCGGGGGCGAGGGCTCGGTCGCAGCCGCGGTCGCCTGGTCCCTGGCGGTGCTGGGGGTGAGCGCACCCCTGGCCGCCTACGGCTTCCGGCGCCTCACCCGCTGAGGCCCGGGAACCCCGACTGGACCCGGTGCCGAGGGGCCGGGCTGGCTCAGCGCGCTCGCTGGCGGTGAAGGCGTCGCCGGGTACGCTCCAGGGAGGCGCCCTCCCGTGGCAGGATGCTGATGCTGCCGTCCGGCTCCAGGACGCCCAGCCGCACCTCGCCCACGTTCGCCAGCCCGTGCTCACGGATGGCGACGTCGCACTCGTCCATCGTGACCCCCTCCCGGCGCAGCTGCGAGAGCAGGTAGTGGCCGTCCTGGATGATGACCGTGGGGGAGGGGACGAGCAGCCGGTGGAAGATGCCGAAGCGGTCCAGGGTGGCGACGGCCCGATTCAAGACGACCAGGGTGGCGATGATCAGGAACCCCCCGGTCAGCGAGGTGTCGGGGCCGGTCATGGCCGGCTGGACGGCGTTCGAGACCAGCAGGACCAGGACCAGGTCGTAGAGCGTGAACTGCCCCACCTCGCGTTTGCCGAAGAGCCGCAGGGCCAGCAACAACCCGAGGTAGATGAGCGACGAGCGCAGGATGAGCTGCCATGGGGCGATGGTGAAGTTCAGCATGGTGATCCCCTTCGTGGGAAGGATCATGTCACCCTCGGGGGTCGCCGAGGGCGGAACCTCACCGCGCCGGTGGCCTTGCCGCTCGGGGCGGCCTCGGGGCCCGACCGGTCGGGCCCCGGACGCAGCTCAGCGGTTGGTCGGCATGGGGCCCACGGTCGCCATCTGGGTCGCGGGACCGCCGATGCTGAGCATGGCGGCGGTGACCAGGGCCAGGAAGCCGGACACGACCGCGGCCCAGCCCGCGATGGCGGACAGGAGATGGTTGCCCTGGGCGAACGCCGCCCAGGCCAGGAAGAAGAGGGCCACCGCCAGCGCCAGCGAGGTCAGCCCCACGCCGGCGTGCCGGGAGACCGAGGACACCGCGATGAAGAGGGCCACGAACCCGAAGCAACCGAGCATCACCCCCAGGGGGCCCAGCACCGGCAGCGTCCCCAGCCCGAGCCGGTGGCCGATCACGGCCAGGACGATGGCCAGGGCGCTGTTGGCCGCGATCAGCTCGTATAGGCCGGAGATGGCGAAGAGGCTCCCGAAGACGCCGAAGAAGGTGGCGGGGAGCGTCTGGCCACGGGCGTAGCACCACATGGCGGCGATGAACTGGGCGACGCCACCGAAGAAGATCAGCAGTGGCACCGTCACCGCCAGCTCAGAGGCCCGGGTTGGCCACCAGCCGGCCAGCATGGTCCCGATCGTGAAGATGGAGATCCCGAACGCCACCAACCCGAGCGGGGTGGCGTCCCCAACCTCGGCGCGGACGGCGGGGCCCTCCGTCGCGGCCGCGGCCCGTTCCGCCGGCGGACCGCTCCAGGGTCGACTCACCTCAGCCATGCGCATTGACCTCCTCGACGGGAAGTACCTTTGGACCGAGTCTACCGCGTTCCCTTTCCGGCCCCTCCCCGGCAGGTGGGGGAGCCGGCCCTGGGCCGCTCCCTATCATGGGTGGAGGCCGGGGCACCGGCCGAGACCGGCCGAGAGACGAGGACGGATGGATGGTCATCTGGTGGCGTCCCCCGCTCCAGGCGGGGAGCTTCGAGGAGGAGCTGGGATCGGCGGAGGCGGGCTGGCGCCCGGACCTCGACATCTTCGAGTCGAGCGATGAGTTCCTCCTCGCCTTCGACCTGCCCGGCGTGCCCCCGGAGGACGTGGAGGTCCTCCTCCAGGGGCGGACGCTGGCCGTGGCCGGCGTCCGTCGCGCCGTGGTGCCGCCGGAGGCGATTGCGCACCTGGTCGAGCGGCCGAGGGGGAGCTTCGAGCGTCGGGTCAGGCTCCCGGCCAGCGCCGACCTGTCGCGCCTACGCACCGAGCTCCGTGACGGCCAGCTCCTGGTCGTGATCGGCAAGCGGCGCTCAACGGGGGTGGAGGTGCGGATCGCGGTCGAGCGAGGGTGAGGATGGGGATGCGAGGCCCGCTTCGACCCCAGGCCGGCCCTGGCCCGTGCCCCCTCGCCTCTGGCCGGGATGGCCGAACGGGGCGCTGAGGGGAGATGGACCGGATCATCGTCCCCGAGGCCCCTGGGCGCTCCACCTTGCCGGCGCTGCTGCAGCCCACGGTGGTTGCCTTCCCGGGCCTGATGGCGCCGCTCCGGGTGCAGGAGGCTTCGGGCATCGCCGCCCTGGAGGCCGCCGCCGCGCGTCAGGAGCCGCTGGCCCTCTTCTGGGAGCGGGGGGAGGGGATCGACTCCGCGCCTCCGATCGGCGTCTCCTGCGGGATCGTCCGCCTGATCCGCCTGCCCGACGGGCAGATGCAGGTGATCCTGCAGGGGATCGCGCGCGTGCGCCGCCTGGCCGTGACCGGCACCGAGCCCCACCTCCGGGTGTTGGTCGAGACGGTGCAGCCCTCCCAGGTCTCGATCGTCGGCAACCCGCTCCGGGAGGCCGTGCTCAACAGCCTGCGGGCGGTGGCCCAGCTGTCGGCCATCCCCGAGCAGGCGTTGGTGGTCGCGGCCAACGCCGAGGACGCCGGCCAGCTGGCCGACATCGCTGCCGGCATGCTCGACCTGCCCGCCGAGGATCGGCAGCGGGTGCTCGACACCATCGACCCCATCCCTCGGCTCGAGTTCGCCCTGCAGCTGGCCGAGCAGCGGCGTGGCTACCTCGAGATCTCCCAGCGCATCCAGCGAGAGGTGGGCGAGCGAGCCGGCCGTGAGCAGCGGGCCTATGTCCTGCGCGAGCAGCTGCGAGCGATCCGGCGGGAGCTGGGGGAGCTGGACCCCTCCGAGAGCCAGGTCGCGGAGCTGCGACGGCAGGTGGAGGGGAAAGGGCTGCCGGCCGAGGTCCGGGCCGAGGCCGAGCGGGAGCTGGGCCGGCTCGAGGCCATCAACCCGGCCTCGCCGGAGTGGGCGGTGATCCGCACCCGGCTGGACTGGATCCTGGCCCTGCCCTGGGCCGACCCGCCGCCCGACACCATCGACCTGGAGCAGGCGCGCCGGGTCCTGGACGCGGACCACCTCGGGCTCGAGAAGGTCAAGGATCGCATCCTCGACTACCTGGCCGTGGCCCGCCTGCGCGGGGGCGCCAGGGGGCCGATCCTGTGCCTGGTGGGGCCGCCGGGGGTGGGGAAGACGTCGCTCGGGCAGTCCATCGCCCGAGCCCTGAACCGGCCATTCGTGCGTGCCTCGCTTGGAGGTGTCCGGGACGAGGCCGAGATTCGGGGGCATCGCCGGACCTACGTGGGGGCGTTGCCGGGACGGATCATCCAGGGCATGCGCCGGGCGGGCGCCCGCAACCCGGTGTTCATGCTGGATGAGGTGGACAAGCTCGGGGCCAGCTTCCAGGGCGACCCCGCGGCGGCCCTGCTCGAGGTGCTGGATCCGGCCCAGAACCACGCCTTCCTCGATCACTACCTGGACCTGCCGTACGACCTCTCGCGGGTCTTCTTCATCTGCACGGCCAACGTGACCTTCTCCATCCCCGAGGCGCTGCTGGATCGGATGGAGGTCATCGAGATCCCCGGCTACACGGACCAGGAGAAGCTGGGGATCGCGCGACGCCATCTCCTCCCTCGCCAGATGGAGGAGCACGGCCTCCCTGAGGGGGCGCTGCAGGTCAGCGACGAGCTCCTGCTCGCCATCGTGCGGGGGTGGACCCGGGAGGCAGGGGTCCGGCAGCTGGACCGTGCCCTGGCCGCGATCTGCCGGCGGGTGGCCCGGCGCCGGGCGACCGGCGACGAGACCCCGCTGACGGTGGACGAGCCCCTCCTGGCCGAGGCGTTGGGCCCACGGCGGGTGGACGAGGCCCGCCTCGAGGAGGAGGCCTCGGTCGGGGCCGCCACCGGCCTGGCCTGGACGGGGGTCGGGGGGGACCTCCTGACCATCGAGGCGAGCGTGGTCCCCGGGGACGGCAAGCTGACCCTGACCGGCTCGTTGGGGGAGGTCATGCAGGAGTCAGCCCGGGCGGCCATCACCTACGCCCGGAGCCGGGCGGCCGAGCTCGGGCTCGATCCCGACTTCTTCAAGCGGCACGACATCCACATCCACGTCCCCGAGGGCGCCATCCCCAAGGACGGCCCCTCGGCGGGGGTGGCGCTGGCCACCGCCTTGATCTCGGCAGCGACCGGGCGGGCCGTGGACCGACGCTGGGCGATGACGGGCGAGATCACGCTGCGCGGCCTGGTGCTGCCCGTGGGAGGGATCAAGGAGAAGGCGCTGGCCGCCCACCGCGCCGGCCTCCGCGGTGTGATCCTGCCGCGCCGGAACGAGCGCAACCTGGTGGAGGTGCCCGAGGAGGTGCGGCAGGCCTTGGCGTGGCGCTTCGTGGACACGGCCGATCAGGTCCTGGAGACGGTGCTGCGGGATGCCCCGGCCCCGGCGGCGCCGGCGGCGGCCGGGGCTCAGGCCGGGGAGCGTGCCGCCCGGGCCGTGCGCAGGCGCTCGGCCAGCTCCTTGGCCTCGGGCGGCAGGGGCTCCGGCAACCGGAGGTCCAGCTCCGCGTAGAGGTCGCCTCGCCGTCCGTCCCGCAGCGACGGCATGCCCAGGCCGCGCAGGCGCAGGCGGCTGCCGTTCTGGCTCCCGGCCGGGACACGGAGCGCCACCTGCCTGCCGGCGAGGGTCGGCACCAGGACCTCCCCGCCCAGGATGGCCACGTCCAGCGGCACTGGGACCCGGACGTGGAGGTCGTCGCCCTCGCGCCGGAAGGTGGGATGGGGGCGGATGCGAACTCGCAGGTAGAGGTCGCCGGCCCGACCAGCGGGGCCGCGCTCGCCCTGGCCCGCCACGCGGAGCCGGGTGCCGTCTCGGACGCCGGCGGGGATCTCGACCTGGACGAGACGGTGGCCTCGGCGACCCTTGGTCTCCACCGTCCTGCTCCCGCCGGTGAAGGCCTCCTCCAGCGAGATCCAGACCTCCGCCTCCACGTCCGAACCCCGGGCACCGGTGTCGGGCCTCCGGAACCCGGACCCGAACAGGTCGTGGAAGAGGCTGCCGAAGGGGCTCTCGCCCCCGAACAGGTCGTCGAGGTCCTCCGGGGAGAGGTCGCGATACTCGACGTGCACGCCCCCGAAGGGGGCGCCGCTCCCCTCGCCTGCCCCCTGGAATCGCTGCCAGTCGGGGCCGAAGCGGTCGTACTGGCGTCGCTTCTCCGGATCGGAGAGGACGGCGTAAGCCTCGTTGATCTCTTTGAAGCGCTCGGCCGCGGAGGGGTCGCCCGGGTTGCGGTCCGGGTGGTAGCGCATGGCCAGCCGACGGAAGGCGGCCTTGATCTGCTGCTCGTCCGCCGTCCGCGGGACCCCGAGGACCTCGTAGTAGTCACGCACTCCGGTTGCCATCCACCTTCCTCCCTACCCGGCCCGGGCTGGGGCCAAACCCGGCCCGGGAGCCGGAGGGAGCGGCCCGGCCGCGACCCCCGGAGCTCGGGCCGGGTGGGGGGACGGGATGGCCCCCGGCTCAGGGGGGCGCCAGGCGTAGCCCCCAATCGCCAGGGCCGCCGACCGAGCCCGTCCAGGGCGGGGGATCGCTCGCGGGGAAGCTCTGCTCGAGGATCGCGTCCCAGCGATCGTCGTCGGTCGGCGCCGTCGCGGGTGCCTCGACCCGCTCCGCTCGTCCCTCAGCCACCCCTCCATCATGGGCTGGCCGGGGAGCGGTGGCAAGCCGGGCAGGGGACGCCGGCCTGTCGCCCGCCGGGTCCGGGCGGCCAGCGCCCTACACGGCCGCCCCTCGCGCCCGCCTCGCCTGGGCGAGGACGTTGCGGATCTGGTCCAGGTGGGAGTCGCTGTGGGCGAGGCCCATCAGGAAGCGGCCGATGGCGTTCATCGGTGGTGCCCCCTCGCGGTAGCGGTAGGTGGTCTCCAGGTGGGGAGGGTCGGGCCAGGCGTCGAGCATGGCCAGCTGCATCCGACGGCTCTCCCGGATGCGCTGCCGCATCGCCTCGGCCGTGGTCATCTCCTGCCAGGGGACCTCGTAGCGGGAGCGCCCCTGGACGGGGACGCCGCGGGCCAAGGTGAGGGCGAGCGCCGCCGACTCCTCGGCTGAGGCCGTGGCGTGCACGATCACGTGGCCCAGCGTCCAAGGCAGGTTCACCTCCTCGCTGGTGGCGGCGAAGCTGTCGTGGGCCTCGGGGTCCTCGGGCACGAAGGTGACGTCCGGGTCCTCGGCGTCGGCGACCAGGGTGAGCATGACGTCGCACATCTCGGCGGCGAGCTGGGCCAGGTCCTCCCGGCCCAGGCCGAGCTCGTCGGCGAGCTGCTGGGGCGTCTTCTCGCGTCTGCGAACCGGGCTGAAGTCGATCACGATCGGAGCAACCGACCTGGCCACGGGAATGCTTCCCTGGGCCCGACCCCTCGTGTCGGACGGGAGTTGGGCGCCCCGGCCTCGGCCCCCGCCCCGCTCGTGGCCGGCAGGCCCTCTGGCCCTCACAATGCTCACCGTGGAGGACCGTCCCTTTCTGACCGCTCAGTGGCGGCACCTGGCCATGGTCAACTATGAGGTCGATCCTGAGCTGGTCGGGCCCCTCGTCCCCCGCGGCACCGAGCTCGATCACTTCGGCGGGCGCTACTACGTCAGCCTGGTCGGCCTGTTGTTCCTCCACGTTCGCCTGCGTGGGCTCCGGATCCCCTTCCACGAGCGGTTTGAGGAGATCAACCTGCGCTTCTACGTCCGACGCCGAGTGGGGGCGGAGACCCGCCGGGCGGTCGTCTTCGTGCGGGAGCTGGTCCGGCTGCCGACGGTGGCGCTGATCGCCCGCTGGCGGTACGGCGAGCACTACTCGGCGCTGCCCATGCGCCACCGGGTCGACGAGCGAAACGCGAGCTACGAGTGGCGACGGGGCGGCCGCTGGCAGGGGCTGCGGGTGGAGGCCGAGGAGGGGGCGGCCCTGCCACGGCCGGGATCGGAGGAGGAGTTCATCACCGAGCACTATTGGGGCTACTCGACCACCCGGCGTGGGACGATCGAGTACCGGGTCGAGCATCCCCGCTGGCGCGTACGCCGGGCCCGCGCGAGCGTGGACGGCGACCTCGAGCGCCTGTATGGGCCGGGCTTCGCCGCCACCTTGAGCCGGCCCCCGACCTCGGCTTTCCTGGCCGACGGGTCGTCGGTGGCGGTGATGCCGGGCCGGCTCCTCCGGAGTTGAGCCCCGGCGCGGGGCGCACCGGCTTGGGGGGAGGGCCGTCCGGCCCGGGGGTTCCGCCCCGGCGAGGCCGGTGAGCCGGTAGGGTAGAGACAGGTGAGGCGGAACCATGGGCACCGAGATGGAGAGGGGACGATCCATGCCCCATCCGGACGCTGAGGTCGGGCTGGCCGGCGTCGACCTCCTCGACCCGGATGGCTACGTGTCCGGCGTGCCCCACGAGCTGTTCGCCAGGCTTCGCCGCGAGGCTCCGGTCCTCCGCCACCCGCTGCCCGACGGCTCCGCCTTCTGGGTGCTCACCCGGCACCGAGACGTGGCCCGCGTCTCCCGGGATTGGGCGACCTTCTCCTCCGAGCGCCGTACCGCGCTCCTGAACGAGCCGCCGGAGGAGGGGAAGCGGGAGCTCCGGATGATGCTGCTGAACATGGACCCGCCCCGGCACGGCCGGCTCCGATCGTTGGTCAACCGCGGCTTCACGTCGCGGATGATCGAGCGCCTGACCGAGCCCGTCCGCCGGCTCTGCGCAACGATCGTCGCCGCCGCCCTGGATCGGGGCGAGTGCGACTTCGTGGCCCAGATCGCGGCCCCGCTCCCGCTCCAGGTCATCGCCGAGATGCTGGGCATCCCCGAGGGCGACCGGCGGCAGATCTACGAGTGGAGCGACCAGATGCTCTTGGGGCACGATCCGGAGGGACGTGGCACGGGGGAAGGCCCCGGTCGGGCCTCGGCGGCGATGTTCGCCTACGCCAACGAGCTGGCCCGGCGGCGCCGCCTGCATCCCCAGGACGACCTGGTCAGCGTGCTGGTCCAGGCCGAGGTCGATGGGGAGCGCCTCACCGAGCTCGAGTTCGACCTCTTCTTCCTCCTCCTCGCCGTGGCTGGCAACGAGACCACCCGCAACGCGATCGCCGGTGGCATGCTCGCCCTGCTTGAGCATCCGGAGCAGTGGCGCCGGCTCCAAGCGGTGCCGTCCCTGGTGCCCCGGGCCGTGGAGGAGATCCTGCGCTGGGTGACCCCGGTCATGCACTTCCAGCGCACCGCCACCCGCGAGGTCGAGCTCGGGGGACACCGGATCTCGGCGGGTGACCGCGTCGCCATGTACTACGTCGCCGCCAACCGAGACGAGGCCGTGTTCGAGGAGCCGGGCCGCTTCGACGTCGCCCGCTGGCCGAACGAGCACCTGGCCTTCGGGGGCGGTGGGCCGCACTTCTGCCTGGGCGCGCCGCTGGCCCGGCTTGAGATCCGCCTGATGCTGGAGGAGCTGCTCCGGCAGGTCGGTGAGGTGGAGCAAGTCGGCCCTGCCCGCCGGCTGCGCTCCAACTTCATCAACGGGCTGCGGGAGTTGCCGGTGCGTCTCGTCCCACGCGCCGGCCGCCTCTGAGCGCCCGGCCCGGTGGTCCGGCTGTCACGTCCGCATCTGGCATCCTGTAGAGGAGCGCCCATGGGGGCCGCCCGGTGGCGGAGCCCGGTGCGGCCGTCGTCACACCTCGTCAGGATCGGGAGCAGCGCGTGAAGATCACCTTCCTCGGCCATGCTGGCCTCTTCATCGAGACCAGGCACGGGAGCGTCCTGTGCGACCCCTGGTTCAACCCTGCCTACTTCGCCTCCTGGTTCCCCTTCCCGGCCAACGACGGCCTGGATCGGGATCGCTTCCGACGCCCGACCTATCTCTTCGTGTCCCACCTCCACCAGGACCACTTCGACCTCGCCTTCCTGCGCGACGAGGTCGCCAAGGACGCGATCGTCCTCTTGCCCGACTACCCGCTCGGCCTGCTCGAGTCGGCCCTGCGCGAGCTGGGCTTCACCCGCTTCGTGCGGACGCGCAACTGGGAGCCGGTGGATCTGGACGGCCTCCGGGTGACCATCCACAGCCTGGTGGCCCCCACCGACGGGCCGCTGGGGGACTCGAGCCTGATCGTCGACGACGGTGAGCACCGGATCCTGGACCAGAACGACTCCCGTCCCGTGGACCTCGATCGTCTGGCCGGGTTGGGCCCCTTCGATGCCCACTTCCTCCAGTTCTCGGGTGCCATCTGGTTCCCGTTCGTCTACCAGTACCCGGCCAAGATGCTGGAGGCGCTGGGCCGAAAGAAGCGGGAGAACCAGATGACGCGGGCGCTGCGCTACGCGCAGCACCTGGGGGCTACCTGGGTGCTGCCCTCAGCCGGCCCTCCCTGCTTCCTCGACGACGAGCTGTTCGAGCTCAACGACTTCGATCGCGACCCGGCCAACACCTTCCCGGACCAGACGGTGTTCCTCGAGTACCTGCGGGCGGCCGGGCTCGACAACGGCCGGCTGGTGATCCCCGGCAGCGAGATAACCCTGGAGCGTGGCCGCTGCGAGATCCGGCATCCGCTCCCGGAGCGCGAGGTGGAGGCGATCTTCACCGACAAGCGTGGCTACCTGACCCGGTATCGGGAGCGCAAGCGGCCGCTGATCGAGGCCTGCAAGGCGAGCTGGCCGCGGGGGCGCGTCGACGTGCTTGAGGCGCTCCGGGAGTGGTTCCAGCCCCTGCTGGAGCGGGCCGACGTGACCTGCGCCGGCATCAACGGCGTGGTCGTCCTCGACCTGGGAGAGGAGGGGGTGGCGATCGACTTCCATCGGCGCCGCGTGGATCGCTGGGACGGCCAGGAGCCCGACTACTACTACCGGATCGATCGTGCCCTGGTCGAGGCCTGCATCCTGGCCCACGAGGAGGACTGGGTCAACACCATCTTCCTCTCCTGCCGCTTCCAGGCTCGTCGCAGGGGTGCCTACAACGAGTACGTCTACAACTTCTTCAAGGGACTCTCGATGGAGCGCCTCCAGTACATCGAGGGCTACTACGCCGAGCGGGCTCCGGTGGACCAGTTCTGGGAGTCGCACGGGTACCGCATCCAGCGTCGCTGCCCGCACCTCAAGGCCGACCTGGCCCGGTTCGGCCGGATCGAGGACGGCATCCTCACCTGCACCATGCACGGCTGGCAGTTCGAGCTGGCCACTGGTCGCTGCCTGACCTCGGACGATCGCCGGCTCTACGCCCGCCCGCTGGACCGGCCCGGGGCGGAGGGGGCCGAGGCCCTCCAGCCAAGCGCGGCCGGGGCGACGGTCCGGCCGCAGTGCGGGCACTGCACCTACGACCTCTCGCGTCGCTCCCGGGGCGTCGCCTCCTGAGGTCGCCGGCGGGGCGGCCGGGCCCAGCCCCGCCCTCTGGCCGTCGGCGGCGAGAGCGGGATCTTGACCCTGGCCACCAGGCCGGGGGCGTGGTCGTGGAGCTGGATGGTGCCGCCGTGGGCGCGCACGATCCAGCGGGCGATGGCGAGTCCGAGCCCCCCGCCGGCACCGCTACGGCTGGCGTCCAGCTGGTAGAAGCGCTCGAAGACCCGCTCCCGCTCATGGGCGGGGATGCCAGGGCCGCGGTCGGCGACCTGGAGCTCCACCTCCCGCCCCGCCCGCAGGCAGCGGACCTGCACGGCCTCGCCCCGGGGAGAGAAGCGCAGGGCGTTGTCGAGCAGGATCAGGAGCACCTGCTTCAGGCGGTCGGGGTCGGCCGTGACCTGCCCCCCACGGCGCTCGACCAGCTCCAGCCGGACCCCGCGGGCGGCGGCGACCGGCTCCAGGGCGCACACGGTCTCCTCCACCATGGCGTCCACGTCGAAGGCGAGGGGGCGGAGCTCCGCCTCGCCGGCGTCGGCCCGAGCCAGGGTCAGGAGGCCGGCCACCAGCCGGCCCATCCGCCGGGTCTCGCCCTCCAGGGAGCGGAGGACGTCCTCCTGCTCCTCGATGGTCTGCTCGGGGTGGCGGCGGAGCACCTGCAGGCCGGCGTCGAGCACCGCCAGCGGGGTCCGCAGCTCGTGCGAGGCGTCGGCGGTGAACTGGCGCTGGCGCTCGAAGGCCTGGCGGATGGGCACCAGTGCCCGCTCGGCCAGGAACCAGCTGGCCGCCACCACCAGCAGCAGCGTGCAGGCCCCGGCGACGCTGACCACGGCCAGGGCCTGGGCCTCCACGGCGCGCACCGGGTCCAGGTTGCGGCCGACCTGGAGCGCGCCGCGGCCGTCCGGTAGCGGCTGCGAGACGACCAGCGCGTAGTGGTCGTCGCGGAGCTCGACGGTGGTCGTGCTGCCGCTTCCGCGCAGCGCGCGCAGGGCGGGTGGGCGCAGGGGGCCCGTGGTCACCCCGCTCGGGTCGAGCAGGACCCGGCCGTGCGCGTCCCAGAGCACGTAGAAGGTCCCCGAGGCGACGGCGTCGTGGTGCGCCTGGAGGTCGCGCGGGTCCCGCTCGCCCGCCTCCGCCCGGATCCGCCCCACCTCGCGGCGGAGCTCGGAGGTGGTCTGGGCCATGAGGAGGTGGTTGAGAAGGAGGACGATGGCCGCTCCCAGGGCCGCCACCACCCCGGCCATGACCACGGCGTTCAGCGCCATCAACCGCCAGCGGACGCGGCTGAAGATCATGGTCGCAGCACGTAGCCGACCGAGCGCACGGTCTGGATCAGCTTGCGCGGGTGGTCGCGGTCGATCTTGTCCCGCAGGTAGTGGATGTAGAGGTCGACCAGGTTCGAGGAGGGGGCGGCGTCGTAGCCCCAGACGTGGTCCAGGATCCGCTGCCGGGTCAGCACCTGGCGTGGATGCCGCATCAGCAGCTCCAGCAAGCGGAACTCGTGGGGGGTGAGCTCGATCTCCTGCGCACCCCGGCGGACGACCCGGGTGGCGGGCTCGAGGATCAGGTCGGCGACCTGAAGCCGTTCCTCGAGCGCGCCTTCCCGGCGGAGACGGGCGCGCAGCCGGGCCAGCAGCTCCTCCATGGCGAAGGGCTTGGTGAGGTAGTCGTCGGCGCCGGCGTCGAGCCCACTCACCCTGTCGGGGACGGCGTCACGGGCGGTGAGCATGATGATCGGCATCAACAGCTCCCTCGAACGCATCGCGCGGCAGACGTCGATCCCGTCCATCCCCGGGAGCGAGAGATCGAGGATGACCGCCTCCGGGCCTGCCCGGACAGCGGCCTCGAGCCCGCGGTCCCCTCGTTGCTCGTAGAGGACCTGGAACCCCTCCTCCTGGAGGACGCGCTGGATGAGATGGCCCAGGGCGACCTCGTCCTCGATCAGGAGGACCCGGACGCCCTGGGCCGGCGCTTGGCGAGATGGCGGTTGACCCATGGGCTCAGGGGCGTCGCCCTCGAATGCTACCGCCCCCCAGGGCATCCCCCGGGGCCAGTGTGGGGAAGGATGGCTCTCAGCAAGTTCTTATCGTCTGCCAATGCTTCTCCAAAGCAGCCGTTGCTAGCCTCGAAGCCATGACACGAACTCGCCCGCCTTCGCCAGGCGCCGTCCGGGATCGTGGCCTCGACCGGCTCCGCCGGTGGACGGTCGCCGTCGCCGCCGCCTCGGCCGGGCTCGTCGGGTTCTTCGCCGTCCTGGCCGTCAACGGCTTCCCCGGCCACCCCACCGGGTCGGGGGCGACCTCCACGGCCGGGTCCTCCTCGACCTCCCCCGCGTCGGGGCCCTCGTCCGCCAGCGCGCCGGCTCAGGGCTCCTCCGGCGCCACCCAGCCGGCGCAGGCGTCGTCGCCCTCCCAGCCCCAACCGCCCCCGGAGGGGTTCTTCGGCCAGGGAGGCGGCGGGCCGATGGTGGTCTCCGGCGGCTCCTAGGTCGCCCATGCTCGGGGTGGCGGAGTTCCCTGCCCTGGGAACAGGGGTGAGGATCCTGGTCACCCGTCCCGAGCTGCTGGCTGCGGCTCGGCAGGCGGTGACGGCGGAGCTGGCCGCGATCGACGCCGCCTGCAGCCGGTTCCGGGACGACTCGGAGCTGGCTCGGGTGAATCGCGCCGCTGGCCGGACGGTGGCGGTGGGGCCGCTCCTGGCCGAGGTGCTGGCGGAGAGCCTGCGGGTGGCCCGGATGACGGAGGGGGCCGTTGATCCCACGGTGGGGCGGGCGCTGCGCCTGATCGGGTACGACGTCGACTTCGCCGCCGTCCCTCGCCGCGGCGGGCCCCTGCGGCTCCTGGCCGAGCCGGTGCCGGGCTGGGAGGCGGTCGAACTGGACGCCCAGCGAGGTCTGCTGCGCGTCCCGCCCGGCGTGGAGCTGGACCTCGGCTCCACCGCCAAGGCCTTCGCCGCCGATCGGTGCGCTCGGGCCGGGCTGGAGGCGATGGGGGAGGGGGGGCTGCTGGTCAGCCTGGGCGGTGACATCGCCATGGCCGGGGCGTGCCCCCCGGGCGGGTGGCGGGTCCTGGTCACCGACTGCCACTCAGCCCCGCTGGACGGCCGTGGCCAGGTCGTGTCCCTCACCGGCGGGGCGCTCGCCACCTCCAGCACCCGTGTCCGGCGCTGGGCCCGCGGCGGGGCCTGGCTCCACCACATCGTGGACCCGGCCACCGGGCTGCCGGCCCGGGAGCACTGGCGGACGGTCAGCGTCGGGGCCGGGTGCTGCGTGGACGCCAACGCCGCCGCCACCGCCTCCATCGTCTGGGGGCCGCGGGCGCCCGAGTGGCTCACGGCCAAGGGCCTCCCAGCACGCCTGGTCCGGACGGATGGAGGGGTGGTGACGGTCGCCGGCTGGCCGCGCGAGGAGGTCTGCGCGTGACCCAGCCGAGCCCCCTCTGGTACGCGGGCCGAGGGGCGGGGATGGTGCTCCTGCTCCTGCTCACGGCGACCACGGTGCTGGGCATCGCCACCAGCCAGCGTTGGGGGACGGCGGGATGGCCCCGCTTCCTCACCGCTGGCCTGCACCGCAACCTTGCCCTCCTCTCGCTCGTGGCGCTCCCGCTCCACGGGCTCCCCATGGTCCTCGACCGGTACGCCCACCTGGGGCTCGTGGACATCACCGTCCCCTTCGTCTCCCACTACCGGCCGCTATGGCTCGGGCTCGGCGTACTGGCCGGGGAGCTCTCGGTGGCGATGGTGGTCACGAGCCTGCTTCGCGGTCGCCTGGGCTACCGGGCCTGGAGGCTGGTGCACTGGCTCGCCTACCTGGCCTGGCCGCTGGCGATGCTGCACGGCCTCGGCACCGGCAGCGACACCAGGACGGGGTGGGCGTTGATCCTCTACGCGGCCTGCCTGGTGAGCGTCCTGCTGGCGATCCTGTGGCGCCTCTCGCTGACCGGCGAGCAGGCCCGCGGCTGGCAGGCAGGGATGGGTGCGCTCTGCGGGGTCGGGGCGCTCGCCCTCGCCGTCTGGACGTTGGTGGGACCGCTCCAGCCGGGCTGGGCGGCGGCGGCCGGTACCCCGCGGGAGCTGCTCGGGAGCCAGAGCGCGAGCGCCCAGCGGGCGACCAACGCGCCCAGCCCTTCCCCAACCCCAGCTCCCTCGGCCACCCCTCGCCCGACCACGACCCCGAGCCCCCCGCCCGCGGCCTCGCTGCCCAGCGGGCTGGACGATCGGCTGACGGGCAGCGTCACCGAAACCGACTCGGGGACCGAGGTCGACCTGGTCGACCTCCGTGACCGCTCCCTGGAGCTCCTGCTCGGGATCCCTGGTGGGGATGCCGCCACTGGACCCCTGACCGTGACCCAGGGCGGCCAGACCATCTGCCGGACCGACGCCGAGCTCACCAACCCGGTGACCGCGACCTGTGGCGGCACCCAGCTGGCCATCAGCCTGGTCCGCGTCCGGGGTGGTGAGGGGGAGGGGGGGCGGATCGTTGGCGTGCTGCAAACGGGGCCGTCCCAATGAGCCAGATCGTGGCCGCCCCCCCGGCCGCCCTGCCCTGGCTGCTAGGGGGCCCACCGGCCGAGATGGGCCCGGAGCCGTTGGAGAGCCACCTCCAGCGCCTCGGCCCCTGCCCGGCCGGAGGGGCTGAGCTGCTGTCGGCCCTCCGCTCGACCGGGATCCGGGGCCGGGGCGGGGCGCGCTTTCCCGCCTGGCGGAAGTGGCGGGCCGTGGGCGAGCGATCCGGTGGCCGGGCGGTGGTGCTGGCCAACGGGGCCGAGGGCGAGCCCGCCAGCTGGAAGGACCAGGTGCTGATGGCGATGCGGCCGCACCTGGTGCTGGACGGGGCCGAGCTCGCCGCCGACACGGTGGGGGCGACCGAGGTGGTCCTCTACGTGGGACGCGAGCTGACCGATGCCCGGCAGGCGCTGGAGCGGGCGATCGCGGAGCGGGGCGGCCGGCGGTGGGGCCGTCGCCGCGTGCGCCTGGTGACCGCTCCACCCCGCTACGTGGCCGGCGAGGAGACGGCCGCCGTCCGCTTCGTGGACGGCGGCCCCGCCCGGCCCACCTTCCGGCCGCCGCGGCCGTTCGAGCGAGGCGTCCGGGGCCGGCCCACGCTGGTGCAGAACGTCGAGACCCTGGCCTTGGTCGCCCTGCTGGCCCGCTTCGGGACGGAGTGGTTCCGCAGCGTCGGGGTACCGTCGACCCCCGGCCCGCTGCTGGTGACGGTGGGCGGGGCGGTGCGCCGACCGGGCGTCTACGAGGTGCCGCACGGGATCTCGCTGGACCAGGTGCTGGGCACAGCCGAGCCGGTCGGGCCCATGGCCGGGATCCTCCTCGGGGGGTACTTCGGCGCCTGGGTGGCCCCATCCCGCGCGGCGTCGGTGGTGCTGGACGACGAGGCGCTGGCGGCGTCGGGCGTCGGGCTCGGCTGCGGGGTGGTCTTCGTGCTCCCGGACGAGGCCTGCCCGGTGATGGAGACGGCGCGCATCCTCGGCTTCCTGGCCCACGAGAGCGCACGCCAATGCGGGCCCTGCCAGTACGGCCTTCAGGCCCTGGCCGAGGTGGCGCATCGCGTCGCCATCGGCCGCGGGGGGGCCGACGACGTTGCCCTCCTCCGACGCTGGGCCGGGCAGCTTCGAGGGGGGCGAGGGGCCTGCCGTCATCCGGATGGCGCGGTGGGCCTGCTCACCAGCGCCCTGGACACCTTCGCCGACCACGTTCGCCTCCATCTCCGCCCCAGCCCCTGCCCCGCCAGCCGGGCCGCCACCTGGCTGCCCTTCCCTCCACCCCAGGAGGGATGGGGGTGAGGTATCGCCTGCAGGTCAACCCGATCGCCTGCGCCGGTCACGGCCTCTGCGCGGAGCTCTTCCCGGAGCGGGTGCGGCTCGACGATTGGGGCTACCCCATCGTGGCTCCGGAGCCGTTCGACGAGCGCCTGCTGCCCCATGCGCGACGGGCAGTCAGCCAGTGTCCCCGTCTGGCGCTGCGGTTGGAGGAGGTGGGGGTCGGGCCCCGTCGCCCCGGCGCCTGAGGGGGCGGGGAGGCCGGGCGCTCCATGCCGGAGGCCCGGCCCGATTCTGGGGGTAGAGAAGGCAGAGGGGATGAGGCCTCACCTCACTCAACGCGGGACCGTCGCCGATTGATCACTGGCCCCCACGCCGCGCCGAGGCCCTCGCCCCTTGAACCGGCGGCGTCCCTGGCCCAGGGCTCGGCCGGTGGTCGCGCCCGGCCGCCAGGGCTCCGCACGGGCCACGAAGGGTCGCGCCGGGTCGAGGCCGGCCCCCTCGGAGGCCCCTCGACGCTCAGCCGGCTCCGAGCCGTCTCGTCCTGAGGGTCGGCAGCACCCGCCAGGCGGCCAGGGCGACGCCGGCCAGCCCGGCCACCAGCGCCGCGGCCGCTGGGAGCAGCGCCGCAGGTCGGGCGAGGGGCACGAGGGCGGTGGCCAGGTCGCCGGCCGAGGTGGGCACGAGCCGGGTGGGGGCGAGATGAAGGGCGGCAGCCGCCAGCGCGGCCAGGGCGAGCCCCGCCAGCGGCGAGCGCACCGCCGGGATGACGAGAGCCGTGAGCAGCTGGGCTCGGGTCGCGCCCAACGCCGTCAGCACCCCGAGCCGATCTCCCTGCCTCCCGGTCAGGAGCAGGAGCGTGCAGAAGTACCCGGCGACGACCAGGGCCAGGAGCAGGTTCGCGACCAGCCCCGGGCGGCCCGGGGCGAGAGCGGCCCGCTCCCACCCGCCCCAGGTGGGAGCCGCCGATCGCCCTCCGGCGGCCAGCTCCCGGGCCAGGAGGTCGAGGCCGAGCAGGACCGGCAGCAGCCGTCGCAGCCCCCGCAGGGAGGGGTCGCGCTGCGCCGCCATCCCGAGCGCCACCGCCACGGGCAGGCCCCAGATGAGGAGCGATGAGCGCCGAGCGGGGCGTCGCCCCCGCGCCGGGTGTGGGTCGGGTGGGGCGGCGTCGCGGCTGGCCAGGCCGGCGCCGACGACCCCCGCCGCCAGGCAGAGGGCTGCCCCCAGCAGGGAGGGCAGCGAGGCCGGCCCGACCTCCGGCGTCGCCAGCGCGCCGCCGGCCGCGCCCAAGGCCGCCCCCGCCACCCCCGCCACGATGAGCTGGAGGCCGACCACCAGGGCGCACTGCCGTGGCGTGAGCCCGAGCGTCGCCAGCAGGTCGAGCCGAGAGCGCTGCGCCCGCACGAGACAGGTGCCGATGCCACCGGCCGCGGTCAGGACCGTCAGCGCGGCGAGGAGGTCCAGCCCGACGGTGACGGCGGGATGCCAGCCCGCCGCCGAGAGGCCGGCCGGGGCCGGGATGGAGGCGGCCGCGGCTGGCGCCAGCACGGCGAGCCCGGTCGCCGTCAGCGTGACGACCAGGATCGTCGCCGCCTCTGGCCAGCGGTGGCCGAGCCCGCCCAGGGTGGCCTGCCCCAGGGCGACGACGCGACTCGATCGACGCTCCTTCACGCCCCCCTTTCCCCCTCGGTGGCCGGGGCGCATGCCCCCTCCGCGAGGGTGGGCATGAGCTCCACGTCCTCGACCACGCGTCCGTCCAGGAGCCTCACGACCCGCTCCGCGCAGGCGCTGGCGACCGTCGCCCTGGTGGTGGCGAGGAGGACGGTCGAGACCTCGGGGCGGAGCGCGCTCAGCAGGCGGGTGACCTCGGCCCCGGTGCCGCTGTCGAGCCCGGCGGTGGGCTCGTCGAGCAGCAGCAAGGGAGGCTGGTTGATCACGGCCCTGGCGATGGCGGCTCGCCGCCGCTGGCCGGGCGAGAGCTCGCCGGGGCGGCGATCCGCCCGGTCACCCAACCCGCCCCGCTCGAGCAGGTCAAGGGCCCGGGCGCGGGCCTGGGAGGCGGGGGTGCCGGCGACCCTGGCGGCCAGGAGCAGGTTGTCGAGGACGCTCAGCTCGGGGAGCAGGGGCAGGCGAGGGGACACGTAGCCGAGATGATGGCGTCGGAAGCGGGCGAGCTCGGCCTCGTCCAGGAGGTCGAGTAGGTGGCCGTCCACCACCACGCACCCGCTGGTGGGACGATCGAGGCCGGCGATCAGGTCGAGGATCGTCGACTTGCCGCTGCCCGAGGGCCCGACCAGGGCCACGAACTCCCCCTCCTCGATGGTGAGGTCCACCCCCGACAGGGCCGTCACCTCGCCGAAGGTCCGCGTGACGTCCTCCAGCTCCACGATCGCGGTCACACCGCCCCTCCTGCGTCCACTGCCATCCACTGCCGTCATGGGGCCGGCGGCCGCCGACCTCCGGCCGGACCCGACCCTTCCTTCGACCCCCGCCGCGGCCCGACGGCCGCGGCCCGCACACCTCGCTATCATGAGGTTTCGCGACGTGGGCCCGTGGCGCAGCTGGGAGCGCGTCTGAATGGCATTCAGAAGGTCAGGGGTTCGAGTCCCCTCGGGTCCACCAGGCTCACCTCTTCCGAGCCCATCGCTGGTCGATTCGAACCCACGGGAGCCCGTGGGAAGCCCCCCGTTCTCGTCGATCCTGGCCCGGCCGACCCGGTCCTGGACCAACGACCCGGTCGACTCCAGGTCCTGGGCCACCCGCCGCTCGAACGATCGCCGACATGACATAGCCGGACGACTTCGGTCCCGACCTCGCCGCTGAACGCCCGGCGCCGTCCTCGGCCGTGGTTCGTCCCGCTCTCGGAACCCGACGTCTCTTTGTGGCCTGCGCAGTACCGGCGCGGGGGCTGCGTCGAGCGCCTCCCCGACGAGCGCCGGGTGAGGACGGCACCGGCTGCCGGCTCAGGGCCAGAGCACCTTCGGCTCGAGACACCGCCAGGATCGATCTCACCGCTGAAACGCCGTCTGGCGTCGGCGCCAGGCTTCCTCGGCCTCCCTGGCCAGGGCGGCGTTGCGCTCGATCCATTCGTCGATCTCTTCTCGGTAGTCCGCGTAGTAGCCCACGGCCGCGTCGACCAGGCCCGGGCTGATCCCGAGGTGCTCGGCGGCGGCCGCGCGGCTGCCCTCGTGACGGACGGTCTCGATCACCTGCCAGACGTCGAGTCGGTGGCCGGCGAGCGCCGCCCGGCGTCCCCCGGCCCCGTCCCGGAAGACGATTCCCGGGTGATCGGCCATGCGAACGGCCTCCTCCAGGTAGTGCTCGGCAACCGTTGCCGCTGAGTAAGTGATAGTCTCATACGGCACCCCTCACGGGGTTGCC
>Ga0070737_10002442_pt1 | contig 22379 bp, 18 predicted proteins | sample Coa_R1_10_FD_66438 | JGI IMG/M metagenome (GOLD analysis project Ga0070737, IMG submission 66438) | Surface soil microbial communities from Centralia Pennsylvania, which are recovering from an underground coalmine fire - Coalmine... | ecosystem: Environmental > Terrestrial > Soil > Unclassified...
GCCGCGGTAAGACCCGGGCTTCCCGGGCACGCGGCAAGGAAGCGCGAAGCCCGCAAGGGCAACCCCGTGAGGGGTGCCGCGTGAGTGCTACTGCGTACTCGGCGGCAACGGCATCCGCTGCGTTGCCCCTGGCAACCGGCAGCGTCCGCGCCATCAGCACCGCGAGTAGCCCAGCGCCATCACCAGCGCTGGGGGCGTAACCCTTGCCCCCGCCCCAGCGGAATCTGGTGGGCGGGATCCACCCGTCGCACTGAGCCAGTCTCCACCGCCAGGATCTCCGGTGGCCGCCTCAGCCGTGCGCGGAGCGGGTCTTCGCTCGTGCCATGGCGGTCAGCCCCCGCAGCGCCGTGCGGGCCGTGTTCCGCGTCTTCCCTCTCCCTGGCGATCGTCTTGACCGCCATCCCCTCCGCGCGACGTGAGCGATGAGCCCTGGCCTGGTCTTCCGCGTTCACCCCCTCTGGGTGGTCTCGGAGGGGGGCAATTTCGCCCCCGTCGACGGGGCAGGGGGGACAAGGCCCGGCGAGATGGGGTGGCAAGGACGCCTCTCCGTCGAACGGGGGCCATGGCATCGTCGCTCCTACTGGCGCCGTTCTCTCTGGGGCCGCCTCCTCGAGCTTCCGCAACCCCTCTCACGAGGATTCGGGCGCGACTCGCTCTGGGCGACGGTCCTGGGCACGGTGAGTCGGCGGTCCAACCTCACGGCGCGTCGTAGGGCAGCTCGAAGGGATCGTAGGGCAAGGGGGGTTGAGAGGGGATTGGCCTCGGCACCGGGACGAACCGGCTGCAGAAGAAGCCGAGCGCGTCGCCCTCCTCGTAGCCCAAGGCGACGACGCGGCCCAGGTAGAGCGTGTGATCGCCTCCCTCGTAGGCGCGCCAGGGCTCGCACTCGAGATAGGCGAGCACGCCGGACAGGCGAGGGCCCACGCCGCCTGGACACCAGGGCATGTGCGAGTGGTCGTCGCCGCCGCTGGCGAAGTGCCGGGCGATTGCCTCCTGCTCTGGCCTCAGGATGTTGACGGTGAAGGGGCGGCCAGCCAGGACGTCGTGGCTGCGCGAGGACCGCGACACCGAGATGAGGACCAGTGGCGGCTTCAAGGACACCGAGGTGAATGCGTTGACGGTGATGCCCCGTGGACCCTGGGGCCCCTCGTAAGTGACGACTGTGACCCCGCTGGCGAAGTGTCCGAGACACGCCCTCAGCTCGGTCTCGTCGAGGTCGGAGCTCGGAGCCGCCTCCCGTTCCGATGTGCGTTCGGACATCTGCACCTCTGCCACCTCCTCTTCGGCCCGGCCGGTCCCTGTTGTGGTTCTCCTGAACAGTGTGGGGCCTGGAGGCCGGTTGGGGACATGGGCGCTGGGGGAGGGCATAGACGTCACCTCCTACGACGTGCTCGCCCTTCGTACCCTTCCAAGCATGCGGGTCGCGGTGAGGGCCCACCCCGGTGCACGCCGCGAGCGTCTGTCCTGGGATGGCGAGGTGCTCCACGTCTGGGTCACGGCCCGGGCCGCGGAGGGGGCCGCCAATCGGGCCATCGTGCGGGCCTTGGCCCGGACCTTCGACCTCCCGCTGGGAGCTGTCACGTTGATGGCTGGAGGACGCGGTCGCGACAAGGTGGTTGAGGTGGCGGGGATCGAGGTCGAGCGTCTCGCTGCGTTGGCCGCCGGCTCCGATCGCTGAGGCTCGATGGCCCTGGGCCTGAAGGGCTCGGTGGCACGGGCCCGCGAGCTCGTCTGCCAGCGCTGTCGGCCGAGGCCGTGCAGCCCGGCCCCGCTGGAGGCGGCTCGGAGGCAGAGGTGCGCGCGCCGGTCCACTGCCGGGGCTGCAGGCCGCTTTCTGGACGAACCGCCGGGTGGGTGATCAGCGCCCAGCCCGGGCCGCCTCGGCATGGTTGAAATGCTGCGGCATGGGGAATCAAGAAGGTGCACATGCGACTGGATCGATTCACGGAGAAAGCACAGGAGGCCCTGCAACGGGCGGCGCAGATGGCCCGCGAGCATGGGCAGCAAGCCGTCGAGCCCGAGCACCTGCTGCTCGCCCTGGTCCGCGAGCACGAGGGCATCGCACGTCCCCTCCTGGAGGCGGCGGGCGTGTCGCTGCCGGCGCTGGAGGTGAGCCTGGAGTCCGAGGTGGGACGGTTCCCCCAGGTTCGTGGGGCAGGCCAGCCGTACCTCGCCTCCGACCTGGAGGGAATCCTCACGCAGGCTGAGCAAGAGGCAAGCCGGCTGAAAGATGAGTACATCTCCACCGAGCACCTCCTGCTCGCGCTGGTCGACCGACCGGTCCTGAAGCGGGAGGGGGTCACCCGTGCCTCCCTGCTTGAGGCCCTGCGCAAGGTACGCGGGAGCCAGCGCGTGACCGACCCGAACCCGGAGTCGAAGTACCAGGCACTGGAGCGCTACGGGCGGGATCTCACCCGGCTGGCCGCCCAGGGCAAGCTGGATCCGGTGATCGGCCGTGACGAGGAGATCCGGCGGGTCATCCAGGTGCTGTCACGGCGAACCAAGAACAACCCGGTCCTGATCGGCGAGCCGGGGGTGGGCAAGACCGCGATTGCCGAGGGGCTGGCTCAACGCATCGCCGCTGGCGACGTGCCCGAGGGGCTGAAGCACAGGCGAGTGATCGCACTCGACCTGGGGGCGCTGGTCGCCGGCACCAAGTTCCGGGGTGAGTTCGAGGATCGTCTCAAGGCGGTGCTCAAGGAGATCACCTCCAGCGAGGGGCAGATCATCCTCTTCATCGACGAGCTGCACACCCTGGTCGGGGCGGGTGCCGCCGAGGGCGCGATCGACGCTGCCAACCTGCTCAAGCCAGCTCTGGCCCGAGGTGAGCTGCGCGCGATCGGCGCCACCACCTTGGACGAGTACCGCAAGCACATCGAGAAGGACGCGGCTCTGGAGCGACGCTTCCAGCCGGTGCTGGTGGACCAGCCCAGCGTGGAGGACACGATCTCCATCCTGCGTGGTTTGCGGGAGCGCTACGAGGTCCACCACGGGGTCCGCATCAAGGACTCTGCCCTGGTGGCCGCGGCGGTGCTCTCCAATCGGTACATCAGCGACCGCTTCCTACCCGACAAGGCCATCGACCTGGTTGACGAGGCCGCGGCGCGGCTGCGCATGGAGATCGACTCCATGCCGGTCGAGCTGGACGAGATCGAGCGGCAGATCCGCCAGCTCGAGATCGAGCGCCAGGCCCTGCGCAAGGAGCAGGACGCGATCTCCCGGGAGCGCCTGGAAGCCCTCGAGCGCAACCTTGCTGAGCTCAACGAGCAGCGGAACGCACTCCGGGCCCGCTGGGAGCGTGAGAAGGAGATCATCGGGCGCATCCGTACCCTGAAGGCGCGCATCGAGGAGGTACGACACGAGGCCGAGGTGGCCGAGCGCGCGGCTGACTTCGAACGTGCGGCCCGCTTGCGCTACGGCGAATCGGTGGAGCTGGAGCGGCAGCTGGATCGGGCGAGGACCGAGCTCGCCGAGGTCCAGCGATCGGGAGCGCTCCTCAAGGAGGAGGTTGACGAGGACGACATCGCCCAGATCGTCTCCAAGTGGACCGGTATCCCCGTCTCGCGCCTGATGGAGGGTGAGATCCAGAAGCTGATCCACATGGAGGAGCGGATCCACGAGCGGGTGGTGGGGCAGGACGAGGCCATCGAGGCCGTGGCCAACGCCGTTCGCCGCTCCCGCTCAGGCCTGTCGGACCCCAATCGACCGGTCGGTTCGTTCATCTTCCTGGGGCCGACCGGGGTCGGGAAGACAGAGCTGGCTCGAGCCCTGGCTGAGTTCCTGTTTGACGACGAGCAGGCGCTGGTCAGGCTCGACATGTCCGAGTATCAGGAAAAGCACACGGTAGCCCGCATGATCGGGGCACCGCCCGGCTACGTCGGCTACGAGGAAGGCGGCCAGCTCACGGAGGCGATCCGGCGGCGTCCGTTCTCGGTGATCCTCCTAGATGAGATCGAGAAGGCGCATCCGGACGTCTTCAACGTCCTGCTGCAGCTGCTCGATGATGGCCGGCTGACCGACGGTCAGGGCCGCACCGTGGACTTTCGCAACACGGTGCTGATCATGACCTCGAACCTGGGCAGTCAGTTGATCCAGGAGATGCACGGACGGCGGCCCTGGGCAGACGTGCAGGAGGCTGTGATCCAGGTGCTGCGTCAGAGCTTCCGGCCCGAGTTCCTGAACCGGGTCGACGACATCATCGTCTTCCGGCCCTTGACCGAGGAGCAGCTGAAAGCGATCGTCGACATCCAGCTGGGAAGGCTGCAACGGCGGCTCAGCGAGCGGAAGATCAGCCTGCGGGTGACCGAGGGGGCGAAGGATCTGCTGGCGCAGCGGGGTTGGGATCCCGTCTATGGCGCACGGCCCCTCAAGCGTACCATCCAGCGCCTGATCCAAGACGAGCTCGCGATGCGTCTCCTACGAGGCGAGTTCGGCGAGGGCGACACGATCGAGGTGGACGCCCGCGAGGGCGAGCTGACGTTCGCGCCAGCCAGGGAGCCAGCGGGGACCGCGGCTTCCTGAGACGGGTGGCCTGCGAGTGGGGCGCTCGGCGCGCCTGCCCGACGCCCCACCTCCCCCCGGCAAGGAGCGGCCAGGACCGTTCAGGCGCCGAGGAGGGCCTCCTCGAGCTCCCGGTCGATCCAGCGGATCATCGCCTTGCGCGTTTGACTGTGGCCGTTCAAGTACTCGCGGAGCACGGGGAGTGCCTCCGTCCAGGCCTCATCGTCCTCGCTCTTGCCAAACAGTACATGCCTGGCCCGCTGCAGTTGCTCGACCGAGATCGCCCGGCGACGTCGCACCGGCCGTCCCTGGATGACCTCGACCAGTCGACTGGTCTCGGCGTCGCCGAGCACCCGACGGAGGTCTTCGATCCTGAGTCGCTTGGGTGCTCGCTGGTGGTTGCTGACCGGCAGCACTCTCGATCCTCCTTGTCCTGCTGTACGTGCGGCACGCGTGCTCACCCCGCACTCCTTGCTCGGCCGTCCCTCCTCGGGTTCAGTGGTGCGAAGGATCGCACGGTTGCGGCTGAGATGCTCACTGACGTCTGACGTGCTCGATCTCGACACATAGGTGCGCCCGAGGGATACGCCGCAACGCGCAATCACGGGCCCCGGACACCATGACTGACTCAGTAAGGATACGGCTTTGTGTCCAGGGCGTGCCCGGGCCCATTCGCGACCAGCCGAGGTAGGGTGGTCACGACCAAATGGCGAGCGTCGCCCCAGCGTCGACATGCTCCGGCTGATTCTGCTGGCAGCGCTCGAGCCGGAGCACAGAAGGCATGGCCGCTGACTCAGTGGCCGCCTGGACGCTGGCCTTCGCCCTTGCCCTGCGCCTCCCTCTGGCGAAGCACGCTCCGGTGCCCTCGGGGCGGATTCACGTCTCGACTCGCTCCGACGAGGGGGTCCTGGCTCGGGACCGGGGCTCGTGCCTGGCGTCCACGAGGGCGACGTAGCTCCCCACGAGATCGCCGCTGGAGATCGCTCGCAATGCCTCCGCCCCCGGTGCCTGCACGGCCAGGAGGTACGCCAGGGCCGTCTCACCGGCGAGGACCGTGTGTTCCGCCACCGCCTCGGCCAGCAGCTCGACGTCCGGCCAGACCCGGTCCAGGACGTGCTCGGCGATCCGGCAGGCACGTCGGCGTCCCGAGGAGGTGAGCCCCAGGGCCTCGAGCTGCTCCCGGTCCTGCTCGGTCCCGAGCGTCTCCGGGACCCCGAGCCGGCGCTGTGCCAAGCCACCGGCCATGATCACCGCCCCCCACGCGGTGGGGGAGAGGGGGCGAGTCCTGGGGTTGGTGCGAACCAGGCCGCTTCGCATCAGCGTTCCAACGTCGATCCCGATCGACGTTGGCAAGTGGCCGAGGTAGACCGCGACCAGGAAGTGGCCCGCCTCGTGGCAGGCTACCCATCGCCGTCTCCAGCCGTGGACGACCGGCGTCAGCTCCTGGGCCTTCCGTCGCAGCGTCCCATCGTGCCAGGGTGATCGGTCCCTCATCTACGCCTCCGATCTGGACGACTCCGGCCGGTGCTCCGCCAGCTGTCGCTTCTGACCCGGGCCAGCGTGTCAGATCTCCTGGGCCCTGTTCTACACGAGGCTGGATGATCGGAGGCGGCTCACCCGCCGAGCGACGCCGGTCAGCCTCCGGTCGGTCCGGGCTGAGGTCCGACAGGGGGGAGGTCTGAGCCGGCTCCCTGAGCTTTGCGCGTTTGCGCGCACCCCTCGGGCAACCGGAGCGGCCGCAGCCGCGGCCTCGCCACGTCTGCGGCTCCCGAGCCGCACATGGTCCGGCCCAACCACGGGCCCGCAAGTGCCCCGTCGGCCGTGGCCTGGGCATCGTCTGACCCCGGTGGGAACGTGGCGCGGTCAGCTCGAGTGCGACGCCTGCGGCGGCATCGGTCAGGTGTGGGGTGGAGGGGCGACGTTTGGGGCCGCCTGCTCGCCCCTGCTGCGGCCGTGGCCGTCCCGCCTCTGCTCACCGGCGGCCCCGCGCCGCCGCGGGAGATGTCGGCGGGCTCATGGCGATCCTGCCGACGCCCACCTCACGCTCCCTGGGCACGGTGTCCTGGGAGGTTATCAGGGGATTCGGCGGAGCCGTTGCTCACCGGTCTGCCGGGAGCATGCGTTCTCCCGGCTCCTCTGGTGCACATGACGCGGGGAGGTCGTCCGGGTGACCACCAATCGTGGGAGCGTCTGCGTGTCACTGCCGCCGGGGCGTGCTGGCCCGATGCCGATCGCCACACGTGCGCGGAGACGTGCTCATGGCCCGGGCATCGGCCCTCTCCCGCCTGGGGGCGTTCCAGCCCAACGAGCTAGAGGCAGCCGTCGTGGCCGGTTGCGAACAGCGGGCCGGGCAACGCGGCGGCGTGGAGGGGATCGATGCCTGGCTCGGGTGGCTGACGGACGTCTTCTTCGGGTTCGGGTACCTCGGCGAGGAGGGGCGCCGGGTCCGGCACCGCGATCTCGTACGGGACGGGCTGACGGCCCAGCCGGACCCGACGTGGAGCCCGCCACGTGCTCGGGGTGGGGAGGGCTGGGACTGCCGGGGCTCCTCTTCGAGAGGCTCTAGGTCGGGATGGGGGATGTGGTTCGTCGCGCGGGAGTGTCGTGACGATCTGGGGGGACCGATCGCGCAGGCCGTCGGAGATGGCCTGGGTACGAGGTCCCGGCATAGGCCGCGGCGTCAACCTTTTTGGCGGGAAGGGAGGGATTCGAACCCTCGAGGGAGCTCAACACCCCCTACCCGCTTAGCAGGCGGGCGCTTTCGACCACTCAGCCACCTCCCCGCGACCCCGTCACGGGAACCTGTGCCGGCAAGAGGGTACCAAACCCCGGCCGGATCGCAGAAACTCTACATTCCAGTGGCGTGGCATCGTGCCGGCGATCCTGGGCCCCGCCCTGTCAGCGGGGTGGAGCGGGGAGGGAGCAAGCTATGTCAGCATCGGTGAGGAACGATCGGGAGGGGGACGTCCAGCCCGACCGGGGGGGCACCCGAGCCCGGTCCACCGGAGAGGCCTAGGTGCGAGCCCCTGGCGCTCCCGGCGTGGCGCCGGGATGGGGACCGGGGCGCAAGCAGGGCTTCGGCGCCGCTCCCGGCCCTGCCAGCCGGGTCTGGTTCACGATCGCCCGGGGCAACCTGAGCGAGGTCTTCTATCCCACCCTGGACCGTCCGGTCCTCCACAGCCTTCGCTTCCTGGTCGCCTCCCCCGGCGTGCCTCCGCTCGATGACAGCGTGGACGCAGAGCACTCGGTCCAGTGGGTCCAGCCCGGCCTGCCCTGCTTTCGGGTGAAGAGCCGGCACGTCGAGTACTCGCTCGAGGCCGAGTACCTGCCCGATCCGGAGGGGGACGCCATCCTGATCGCGGCGCTCTTCCGGCCGGAGCTCCCCGACGTCCGCCTCTATCTCCAGGCGGCCCCACACGACGTGGCTGATGCCATGGTCCTGGACCGAGAGCCGCCGATCCTGATCGCGCGCCAGGGGCAGACCTGGATCGCGATCGTAGGGCCGTTCGGCCGTTGTAGCACCGGCTACCTCCAGAGCTCGGACCTTTTGGTGGACCTTCACGACAACGACGGGCTCATGACCGCCGAGTACACCAACGCCGTTCGCGGTCAGGTTGCGCTCGGTGCCGAGCTGGGGCTGGCCGGGGGAGCCTTCCAGGTCGGCTTGGGCTTCGGCGTCAGTCGGGATGCCGCGGAGGAGGCGGCCCATGACGTCATCAGCCGGGGCGCGAGCGGGGTGAGGGAGGCCCTGATCAGGGCCTGGCGCGCGAAGCCCGTGCCGGACGGCAACCTGCGCCGGGTGGCAGGGGATGGTGGCGCGTTGGCGCTCGCCTCGATGACCGTGCTGCACTGCTTGGAGGACAAGCAGCGTCCAGGGGCCTTCATCTCGGCACCAGCGGCGGCCTGGGGTGATCCTGCCCAGTCGTACTGCCTGATCTGCAACCGAGACCTCTTCCACATCGCCACCGCCTTGCTTGACGCCGGCGATCGTGAGGCCCCGCAACGAGCCTTGACCTACCTTGAGAGCACTCAGCGCGAGGATGGCTCCTGGCCGATCAGGTACCGGATCACGGGCGCTTCGCAAGCGGAGGGCGTGGCCCTCGACCAGGTCGCCTACCCCATCCTCCTGGCCTGGCGGCTCGGGGTGGAGGAGGCCCTGGATCACGATCCCTACCCTCGGTTGGTGCGGCGGGCGGCTTCCTATCTGGTGAACTGCGGCCCGGCCACCGACGCCGACCGCTGGCTGGAGGGGGGTGGCTACTCTCCCTCGGCGCTGGCGGTGGCGATCGCTGCTCTGGTGGTGGCGGCGGAGTTCGCCGATGACGCCCGGGAGGCGGCGGCCGCGGAGCACCTGCGGACCGTCGCCGATTACTGGCAGGAGCAGGTCGACCGATGGACCTACGACGAGGCCAGGGGTCGGTACGTGCGGTTGGCCCCGGATGGCGAGGTCGGCGCCCGGCCCGAGGACCCGGTGGGCATCGAGTTCTTGGAGCTGGTCCGCCGCGGCCTGCGTCGACCGTCCGACCCCCGGATCCTGAGCGGCCTGGCCGCCGCCGATGCCGAGCTACGGGTCTCCCTCCCCATCGGCGACGCCTGGCGTCGCTTCTCCGGCGATGCCCACGGCGAGACCGATGAGGGGGTGCCTCCCTGGCAGGCGACCCGCCCCGGTCGTGGTCGTCCCTGGCCGGTCTTGATCGGGGAGCGGGCCCATTACGCACTGGCGGCGGGCGAGTCGGCGGTCGACTACGTCCGCCGGATGGAGGCCTGCGCCGGCCCCGAGCTCCTGCTCCCGGAGCAGGTCTGGGATGCCGACCATCTCCCTGAGCATGGCCTCGTCACCGGTCGTGCCACCGGCAGCGTGGCTCCCCTGGGCTGGGCCCACGCCGAGTACCTCCGTCTGCTGGCGGCGATCGCTGGCTCGCGGCTGCCCGACTTGCTCGAGCCGGTCCGACGTCGTTACCTCGAAGGGCCGGTGAGACGTCCCCCGTTCGTGTGGAGCCATGCCCACCGGATCCGAACCTTCCCCCAGGGTCGTGGGGTCCGTATCCAGCTCCGACGGCGGGCCACGGTGCTGTGGACGCTGGACGGCTGGAACACCTCGCAGGTCGCCCAGACCCATGACACCGGCCTTGGTTGCTGGGTGACAGACCTCCCCACCGAGGGGGTGCCCGCGGACGGGGTGGTCGAGTGGACGGCGACCTACGCCGACGGACGCTGGGAGGGCAGCGACTACCAGCTCCGGGCGGTGGAGAGGACGGTCCCGGCGGGCTCGGATGAGCGCCAATGAGGTCGGGCACCTCTCATCCCCGTCCCGGCGGCCCGGCCTCATGGCCAGATTCAGGTCGAGCTGCCTGCTCCTGGGTCCACCTCAGTCGTCAGTCGTCGTCACGGAGGTCCATCCGGAGCTCCTCGCCTGGGTTCTCGTCGAACTGGCTGTGCAGCTCGCCGCAGTCGGCGCAGCGATAGAACTCGCCGACGAACCCTTTCTGCCAGATGGAGTAGGTCAAGACGCCAGGGTCCTCGACCAACAGCTCCTGCTCCAGCTTCCAGATCACCTGCTCCCAGGTGCCGCGTTCACCTGAGAGCTGCTCATCTAGCACGATCAAGCAGTAGGGATGGGGGTCGCCCCAGACCACCACGATCTCCCCCAGCCGCTCGTCCTCGTCGTTGACGATCGACCACTGCTCGCCGCTGGGCCCTCGGGTGGCACGGACCAGACGCAGGCCGGTCCAGAACCGTTCCGCGGCCTCTCGCTGCGCCTTGTCGTGCTCCGCCTGGGCCTCCTGGAAGGCGCCCCACATGCGCATGAGGTGGTTGCGGAAACGGTGGTAGATGGGGAGGAGGCGAGGCTGGGTCTTGGGCGAGCCCAAGATCTGCTCGAAGGCATGCGCGAAGGCAGCCTCGACGCGCTCTTGCCGGTCCACCAGCTCCGGCGCCCAGTTCTCGTCCTCGGAGAGCCGCATGGACTCATTGAGCAGCACCTCGAAGTCCAGCCAGTCATCGCCGAACTCGGGCACGAACACGTTCTCGACGATGTCGGCCAGGTGGTGCTCCTCCAGCAGCGCCGGGGTGATGCGGGTGCGGGCCTCGGGCCATCCCTTCCAGCCCATCACGTTGTGGATCCAATAGTCGAAGATGGTCACCGCGTACTGCAGCGCCGCCGGCGAGCTCCACATCCCGGCGGGCCAGGTCTTCCGCCCCGTCCGCACCCGGTTGTAGAGGGCGATGACCTGCTCATCGTCCATGTATTCCTGTTCCATGGTCTTGGGCCATTGTAGGAACCGAGCCGGAGCGCCTTCGGGCCCATGTTCGCCCTCCCGCCGCTCGGGGAGGAATAGCCGGCTGTGGAGCGCAAGTAGTATGCACACGTGGCACAGATGGCTTTCACGCCCGACCAGGTCCAACGCTACGCACGTCACCTCATCCTTCCCGAGGTGGGCGGCGCCGGTCAGCGTAAGCTCCTGGGCAGTAGCGTGTTGCTGCTCGGCGCAGGAGGGTTGGGCTCGCCTGCGGCGATGTACCTGGCGGCGGCTGGCGTGGGCAGGATCGGCATCCTCGACTTCGACAACGTCGATGCCAGCAACCTCCAGCGCCAGATCTTGCACGGCACCGACGACCTGGGGCGGCCCAAGGTGGACTCGGCCGAGGGCACCATTCGCTCCTTGAACCCCGACGTCGAGGTCATCAAGCACCGAGTCCACCTGAACTCGGAGAACGCCCTCGACATCTTTCGCCCCTACGACGTGATCGTGGATGGGACCGACAACTTCCCGACCCGCTACCTGAGCAACGACGCCGCCTACTTCACCGGGAAGCCCTTGGTCTACGGCGCTATCTATCGCTTCGAGGGGCAGCTCACGGTGTTCGAGCCCGCCAAGGGGACGGGCTGCTACCGTTGCCTCTTCCCGACCCCGCCGCCTCCGGGGGCCGTGCCCAGCTGCGCCGAGGCTGGCGTGTTTGGCGTCCTCCCTGGCATCATCGGCTCGCTCATGGCCTTCGAGACGATCAAGCTTCTCTTGGGCATCGGGGCGCCGCTGATCGGCCGGCTGCTCATCTTCGAGGGCCTGGACCTGAGCTTCCGCAGCCTGAGCCTGCGCCGCAACCCCGCCTGCCCGCTCTGCGGTGATCATCCGACCGTGACCGGCCTGATCGACTACGAGCAGTTCTGCGGGGTTCCGGCGACCGAGTCCTCTCAAACGCCGGCGGTGATCGCCGGGCAGTAGGCCCTGGCGCCCGAAGGGGATCGGGAGATCGGCTAGGCTGGGGGCAAGCCGTGATCATCACCGTTGACCACCACGACCCGGGGCGACTGGAGCAGGCGCGCGAGCTGGTCCGTGGGCTGGGGTCGGTGCTGGTCGCCTTCTCGGGTGGCGTCGATTCCAGCCTCCTTCTCCGGCTGGCCCTGGACGAGTTGGGCCATGAGCGGGTCGTGGCTGCTCTCGCCATCTCGCCTGCCTACCCCGAGGCCGAGCTGCAGGAGGCGCGTGACCTGGCCCGCTCCCTGGGGGCACGGCTGGTTGAGGTCGAGACCCATGAGGTCGAGCTCGAAAGCTACCGGCGCAACCTCCCCGACCGTTGCTTCCACTGCAAGGAGGAGCTCTTCGGCACCCTGGAGCCGATCCGGCAGCGGTTGGGGCTCGCCCACTTGGCCTACGGAGCCACGGCCGATGATGCCCACGATCATCGCCCGGGCCATGGCTCCGCGGTTCGGCGGGGCGTCCGCTTCCCGCTCCTGGAGGCGGGGATGAGCAAGACCGAGATCAGGGCGGCGGCCCGCCGGCTGGGGCTGCCCAACTGGAGCAAGCCCTCCTTCGCCTGTCTCTCCTCCCGGGTTCCGTACGGCACCGAGGTCACCCCTGAGATCCTCCGCCGGATCGAGGCGGCGGAGGCCGCGGTCAAGGCGTTGGGCATCCGGCAGGTTCGTGTACGCCATCACGGTGAGGTGGCCAGGATCGAGGTCGAGCCAGCGGACATGGGGCGTCTGCTTGAGGCACGGCGCCAGGTGACCGAGGCCCTCCGGCGGGCCGGCTACACGTTCGTAGCCCTCGACCTGGACGGCTACGCGACGGGGAGGATGAACATGACCTGGAGGCGGTCGGTGGCCTCTGAAGCGGGCCAGGAGGGGGCTGCTGGGCCGGGGTGACGGTGCGAGGCCGTCGTCGGCGCGGGCCGCGTGGGTGAGAGGATCAGCGCGATGGCCAGCGTGGAATGGGACGAGGCCGCGGGTGGGGTGCGGCTCATCGATCAGACCCGTCTGCCGGGCGAGGAGCGATATGTGCTCTGCCGCACCAGCGTCGAGGTGGTGCGAGCGATCCGGGAGATGGTGGTGCGCGGCGCCCCGGCGATCGGGGCGGCGGCGGCCTACGGGGTAGCGCTGGCGGCGCGTGAGGGCCGCCTCGCCGAGGGGGCCGCCGCCATCCGAGCCACCCGTCCCACGGCCCGCGATCTCTTCTGGGCCGTGGAGCGGGTGGAGCGAGCCCCGGATCCCCTGGCCGAGGCTCACCGGGTGGCCCGGGAGAGCGTGGAGGCCTGTCGATCGATTGGACGTCACGGGGCGGCGCTGCTGCCCACCGGCGCGCGTGTGGTCACGATCTGCAACACGGGTGCCCTTGCCACCGTGGACTACGGCACCGCTCTGGGCGTGATCAGGGTGGCCCATGAGATGGGGAAGGAGCCCTTCGTCTACGTGATGGAGACGCGACCTCGGGCCCAGGGGGCGCGGCTCACCACCTGGGAGCTGCAGCGGCTGGGCATCCCCCACCGGCTGATCGTCGACTCGGCGGTCGGGCTGCTGCTCCAGCGGGGCATGGTCGACGTCGCGATCAGCGGCGCCGACCGCGTGTGCGCGAACGGGGACGTGGTGAACAAGGTCGGCACCTACCCTCTGGCGGTGCTGTGCCGAGAGCACGGCGTGCCCTTCTACGTGGCCGCTCCCGAGAGCACCTTCGACCGGCGCACGCCCGACGGCGCCAGCGTGACCATCGAGGAGCGAGCGCCGGAGGAGGTGACGGGCTTCGCTCCCCCGGGCACGCCGGCCTGGAACCCTGCCTTCGACGTGACCCCCGCCGCCCTGGTCCGCGCCCTGATCACCGAGCACGGGGTGGTCAAGGCCGTACGATCCGACCCCGTCCCCGCTGGCGATCGGGCCGTTGAGGCGGTGAGGTCACGATCGGACGCCGTCGGGGGCCCGCCGTCCGGCCCCGAGCCAGGCCTGGGCCACGAGCCGGGCGAGGATCGCGAGCCCGAAAGGTAGGCCGGCGCTGGAGGCGAGGCGTTCGAACACCCCGGCCGGGGCGTGGCCGTAGGTCGCGCCGAAGGCGGTGATGAAGGCGATGGGGAGGATCGCGAAGAGCACCGTGGGCCACACCCAGCCCCGCCACGGCGGCTCCATGGCGAAGCGCCGGGCGAGGAGGAGGGAGGACAGCAGCGAGACGAAGCCGACGTAGGAGAGGACGACGTGGATCTCGCCGTGCAGGCTGGGGGTGGCGGGGGCGGGCACGTCTGGCGGGTAGCCACCGGTGGGATCCTGGGCGAAGAATCCGAGGAGGATCAGGGCCGCGCCCTCGACGCTCCGAAGGACCGGGTAGGTGACCGTCCCGAACCCCGGCCTCAGGGCTCGATGCCACCCGATTGCCGAGCAGCCGATGGTGGTCGCCCCGAAGAGGACGAAGTTCGCACGCTGCACCCATCCCCCGGGCCCCAGGCTGAGCGAGCTGATGGGCTGCACCCAGACGTCGTAGCCCGGCTGGGTGGCGCCCTCGATGAGGTACACGGCGGTGAAGAGCAACGTCCCGAGCCCGCCGCCCACCAGCAACAGCAGTGTCAGGAGGTCGAGCGAGGCCCCGTCCAGCCTCGAGGACGTGGCGGTTCCAGCTCCGGGAGAGGAGACGTCCATGGCTCACTCCAGGTGGGTTTGACCGTAAACTTACATGCGTAAGCTTAAGTATGATAGCCGGAGGCTGTCAAGGTCGCTCCCGAGCACGTCTGTGGCCAGGTGACGGTGCAGGTCAGGAGGCGGCGCAACCCGCGAGGGCAGGGTCAGCGCCTCCGCGACGAGATCATCGAGGCGGCCAGCGACCTGCTGGCCGAGACCGGCGACGTGAGGCGCCTGTCGCTACGTGCCGTCGCGCGCCGGGTCGGCATCGCCGCGCCCTCCGTGTACCCCCATTTCCGCGACCTGGAGGAGCTCGCGGTGGCGGTCACCGACCGCCTCTTCCCCGAGCTGGAGGCGGCGATCGGCGCCGCCGCGCGAGGGGTGAGGGACCCGGTCGGCGCGCTCCTGGCCGGCTGCCGAGCCTACTGTCGGTACGCCCTGGAGCACCCAGGCCACTACCGGGTCCTGTTCGACGCCGACCTGGGCAGGCGAACCCAGACCGAGGCCGGGCGGCGGGTCTTCCAGCGGCTCACCGACGCGGTTCGGGCGTGCCTCGCCACGGAGGCGGGCGCGGGAGCGGAGGGGGGAGGAGACACGGCCGCCTTCGTGGCCGGCCTGGTCTGGTCGGCGCTGCACGGGCTGGTCATGTTGCGGATCAGCCGAGCCGGCTTCCCCTGGCCACCGCTCGACCGGATGGTGGACGAGACGGTTCGGCGGCTGGTCGGCGTCGAGGCGGGGACGACCCGATCGGCGCGGCGGCCCTGAGCGCCTCGGGGACGGTGGTGTACCCTCGGACGGCGTTGGTGAGAGGAGCGATGGCATGGGCCGTGGAGGGCGGGAGCGATGAGCGCGAGGGCTGAGGTGGGCGTCTTCGGGGGGTCCGGCTTCTACCGGTTCCTCGACGAGGTCGAGCTGATCTCTGTGGACACCCCCTACGGTCCACCCAGTGACCGCATCGCCCTGGGCGAGGTGGGGAAGGTACGGGTTGCGTTCCTCCCCCGGCACGGCGCCGGGCACCAGCTCCCGCCGGGGGCCATCAACTACCGGGCCAACCTCTGGGCGTTCAAGGAGCTGGGTGTCTCCCGGGTGCTCGCCCCGGCGGCGGCGGGCAGCCTCCAGCCGCATGTGCGGCCAGGGGACTTCGTGGTCTGCGACCAGTTCGTGGACCGCACCTGGGGGCGCGCCGACAGCTTCTTCGCCGAGGGCCCGCGAGTGGCTCACGTCAGCGCCGCCGACCCCTACTGCCCCGTCCTCAGGGAGTTGACCATCGCCACCGGTCGTGAGCTGGGGGTGACGGTCCACGAGCGGGGCACGGTGGTGGTGATCCCGGGGCCGCGCTTCTCGACCCGGGCCGAGAGCCGCTGGTTCTCGGCCATGGGATGGGAGGTGGTCAACATGACCCAGTACCCAGAGGTGGTGCTCGCCCGCGAGCTTGAGATGTGCTACGTCAACATCTCGCTGATCACCGACTACGACGTCGGGCTGGAGGGCCGCCCCGACATCCAACCGGTATCGGTGTCCGAGGTGGAGAGGGTGCTCGCCAGCAACACTGAGCGGGTGCAGCGGCTGATCCTCGCCCTGATCCCCCGACTCCCGGCCGAGCGCACCTGCCCCTGCGCCACGGCCATGCACGGGGCCTTCATCGGCGCGTAGGGGACGGGGCTGGCGAAGGATAATCTTCTGAGCCTTGCGCCAGCCCATCCTGTACGCCGAGATCCAGTGGCGCCGTCAGCGCCTGTGGCCGTTCATGTTCATGCTGCTCGGCCTGGTGATGGCGGGGGTGTACACCTACAGCAACCACCTGCGCTTCGACCTGGCCCAGTCGGGGGTGTTCCTGCTCTACATCCCCTTCGGGTTGCTGATCCTTGGCTTCTTGCTCTACTACCGTCACCGTCACTACGTGGAGGTCACCGAGCAGGGGGTGAAGATCTCCGGCATCCTCTCCAGCACCGTCATCCCCTATGAGCTGATCCGGGCCGTGCGCGTCCAGCCCCTGGATCGGCACTTCCAGGAGGATCGCAAGCGCCTGGCCCGGCCGATCAACCGGGAGCTGTTGCCGCGGCCGGCGCTCTTCCTGCGCCTCAAGGGCGGGGAGGAGCAGGTGGGGCCGATCCGACGCAAGCTCGGCCGCCAGCTGGCCTCGCCGGACGCGGTCGCCGTCCCGGTCCCTGACCCGGATGCTCTCTCTTGGGAGATCAGCTCCCGGCTGCCGGAGCGGGCAGGGGTCAACCTCGGCGGGCAGCGACGGCGTCGGCGAGGACGCTGAGCGTGGGGCCGGCCGGGGTGGGACAGAGATGAGGTCCCAGGTGGTGGAGCGGCCGCCTGAGGCCGAGAGGGAGGTATCGATCCCGGAGCCTGGCGAGGGCCGGGGTCGCGGCTCCCGGCTCCTGCGCCGGCTGCGCCTGGAGCGCGCCGATGTCACGATCATGGGCTTGCTGCTCGTGGTGGCGTTCGTGCTGCGCTACTTCAGCCCGATCATGCCCGACATCTTCACGGGCAAGCTGTGGCCGCCGCTCAGCAACTGCGTGCACTCGACGCCGGTGGATCCGGCTGGCCACCCGGGCACGCTGTGTGGGCTTGCCTACCCTTACCAGCGCAGCTACGCCGCGCCCGGTCAGGCCCCCTCACCGCCCAACGGGCAGGTGTTCGATGAGATCTACTTCGCCGTCTTCGCCCACGACGACCTGACCGGGGTTGCCTACTTTGACCCCGAGCCGCCGCTGGCCAAGGAGCTGATCGCGGCCGGGGAGTGGCTGGATGGCTGGTGGCGGGCGACCTTCCAAGGAGCCCATGGGAGCTATGCCGACCTGGGCTTCACCACCACCGGCTGGCGTCTCATGGTCTGCCTCTTCGGCACGCTCTGCGTGCCCCTGATGTACCTGCTGGCGTACCTGCTGTGGCGGAACCGCTGGTTCGCCCTCGCCGCCGCCACCATGGCCTGCTTTGACGGCCTCTTCTTCGTCGAGTCCCGGATCGCGGTCATCGACATCTTCCCGATCTTCTTCATCCTGCTGGCCTACGTGTGCTTCCTGGTCCACCTGGACAGCCGTGACCAGAGGGACTCGCTCGTGACGCTGCTGCTGACGGGCACGGTGCTCGGGCTGGGCATCTCGGCCAAGTGGATCGCCCTCGCCGCCTGGGCCAGCATCCTGATGTTCCTGATCGTGCGGCCGTTGGTGCGTCACGTGGGGGTGACGGTGGGGCGGGGGGAGCGGGCTTGGACCTGGGGGCTGGCAGGCCCCGGCCTCCCCGGGGGGGCGCAGGCGAGCTGGTACGTCCCGGTGATGCTGGTGTCGATGGTGGTCCTCCCCGTGCTGATCTACCTGGCCAGCTGGTTCCCGTTCTTCCTCCGCGGGCAGTTCCACAACCTGCACGACCTGCTGGTCTACAACTGGCAGGCCTACGAGTACCAGGCCACCCTCACCGCCACCCATCCCTATGGCTCGGCCTGGTACACCTGGCCCTTCCTCTACCGGCCGGTGGCGTACTACTACCAGTACCAGGGCCTGGGCATCGACGGGGTGACCGGCCGTCCGCTGGTGGCGGGCATCGTCAACCTGGGCAACCCCATCATCTGGTGGGCATCCCTTCCCGCCCTCCTCGCCTTGCCTTACTTCGTGCTCCGACATCGGAGCTTCCCGGCGACCGTCATCCTGGTCGGCTACATCACCCAGTACCTCCCCTGGTCCCGGGTGACCAGGGTGCTCTTCCTGTACCACTACTTCGGCCCCTTGATCTTCGCCATCCTGGCCTTGGCCTTCCTGCTGACCCGCATGCAGCAGGCGGGGCCGGTGCGTCTGGACCTCTTCGGCCGTCGTCACGTGGTCTCGACCGGGTGGCTGTTGCCGGCCTTCCTCGCCGTGGTCGTGCTCTCCTTCGCCTACTTCTACCCGGTCTGGACTGGCCTGCCCATCTCTGACCAGGCGTACCTGAGCGGCTTCCCCTTGGGCAAGATGTGGCTGCGGACCTGGATCTGAGCCGAGGCCGCGCCTGGTCCCTGCCCCTCATCCTGGGCGTGGTCGCCGCCGCTGGGCTGGCGACGCTCGTCGCCTCGGCAGGTGGGGCGACAGCCGTGTTGGTGGGCTGCCCGATCGCCGGCGCGGGGCTGACCTACCTCTCCGGCCTGCCCCTCCGCATCGAGGAACGCCTGGCCTATGGCACCGTGATCGGAGCCGCGGTGATGTCGACGATCGATCTCCTGCTGGCCTTGGCTGCCGGTCTGGAGGCGGCCACGGTGCTGGCCGGGCTGGGGCTCGCCGTAGCCCTCTCCGGGGCCGGGTGGTGGCATGGCCGTCGTCTCCTGGGCGAGGAGCTGGCCGACGCCATCGGCCGCTGGCGCCGGGGCGAGCCCTGGCCGCTCTGGCTGCTACTGCTCATCGCCTGGCCGTTCACGTTGCTGGTGCTCGCCGAGTCCTACCGGCTCACGGACCAGGGCCTCATCGCCGGCAATCCCGGGGTGTACGCGGACTGGGCGGCGCACCTGACCTTTGCTGGCGCCTTCGCCTACGGCCGCGACTTCCCGCCGCAGTTCCCTATCGACCCGGGCCACCCCATGACCTACCCCTTCCTGGTCGACCTTTTGGCGGCGGCGTTGGTGCCTCTGGGCACATCGCTTCCCTCCTCGTTGGTCCTGACCAGCGGCCTGCTGGGGCTGGCCCTACCCGCGGTGCTCTACCTGGCGGGCGTGCGGCTCATCGCCAGCCGGGCCGGGGCTGCCCTGGCCGTGCTGGTGGTGAGCCTGAGCGGGGGCCTGGGGTTCATACGCTTCTTCCAGGACCTCGCCAGCTCCGGGCTGTCGGTGCTCCAGCACCTGCCCCGGCTCTACACCCAAGACCCAGCCTTCAACCTGCAGTGGCTGAACCCGGTGCTGGCCTGGATGATCCCCCAGCGCTCGACGCTGCTCGGGTTCAGCCTCGCGCCGCTGGTCATGGCCATGCTCTGGGCGGCGCTGCGGCGGGAGCGGGCGCGGGGCGCCCGAGCCTGGACCCCGTTCGTCTTCACCGGGGTGGTGACCGGGCTGACGCCGCTCTGCCATCTCCACGCCTACGGCACCATCGTCGCCCTGTCCGGCTTCTGGGCTGTCCTCTCTAGGCGTCGTGAGTGGATCGCGTTCTTCGTCCCGGCCCTGGCCCTCGGGCTAGGGCCGACGCTCTGGATGCTGAGCGGCGGGGCGGCCGGCATCCGGGTCCAGCTCTGGTGGATGGCCGACACCGCCGGCCATCACGACGGTCCGATCTGGTTCTGGGTGAAGAACACCGGACCCCTGGTGCCGGCCATGGCGGTGGGGACGTTCTGGCCGGGAACGGCGCTGGGGGAGATCCGCCGGTACCTGGCCCCGATCTGGCTCTGGTTTCTGGTCCCCAACTTCCTCGTCTTCCAGCCCTGGGATTGGGACAACACCAAGTTCTTCGCCTACTGGTTGCTCTTCGGCTCGCTGTTCGTTGGGGCTTTGCTGGCGCGGCTCTTCCGGCAGGGGGCATGGGCCCGGGGCCTGGCCGTCCTGCTCTCGGTGACGATGATGCTCGCGGGCGGTCTCGACCTGGCCCGGACCCTCGAGCCGAGCGTGAGCTCCTCGATCTTCACCGATGCCGGCGGCGTGCGCGCCGCCGCCTGGGTCCGCACCCACACGCCCGCCCACGCGATCTTCCTGGTTGCCCCCGACCACAACCAGCCGATCCCGACGCTGGCTGGTCGCCGGGTGGTGGTGGGCTACGGAGGCTGGCTTTGGACCTACGGCCTGGACGACTGGGCTCGTCGGACGGCGGATGCCGAGCGGATGCTGCGCGGTGCGCCGGCCGCCTCGGCGCTGGCCCATCGCTACGGCGTCGACTATGTGGTGATCGGCCCTCAGGAGCTGCAGCGATTCGGCGCCGATCCCGGCTACTGGGCACGGCATGGGGTCCAGGTGTACGACCATGACGGCTACCGCATCTACCGCGTCCGTTGAGACGGGCACGGCCCTGGCCGGCGAGCGGTCGATGGCCTGGGCCCCATGGGAGCGGGCGACGCTGGTCGCCGTGGTGCTCGTGGCCCTCGCGCTGCGGCTGCACGGTCTGGCCCAGGCGCCGCGCCTGACCGATAACGCTGATGAGCTGTACTTCGCCTGGTACGGCCTGAACCTCATCCTGCACGGCGACGCCTACACCTGGTCCTACCTCCCCGGCTATCCCTCTACCACCATCCTGCACGCCTACGGGACGAGCTTCCCCTTGGTCCACCACTCCATGGACCATCCTCCGCTCTTCGGGTTGATCATCGGTGGCTGGTGCTGGCTGACCGGGGCCAGGGGCATGCTCCAGGTGACCGCGGTCCAGGTCCGTACCCTCCCGGTGGCGTTCGGCACCCTGAGCGTGCTGCTGGTGTACCTGCTGGGCCGACGGCTCCTGGGGCCGGGCCCCGCCCTCTTCGGCGCCGCCCTCCTGGCCACCGCCCCCGGGGCGGTGCTGGTCAGCCGCCAGGCGGAGCCGGAGTCGCTCCAGGCCGTGCTCCTCCTGGCCGCCCTCTTGCTCACCGTGCGGGCGATCGATGGCAGGGCGGGACCGTGGTCGTCGGCTGGGCTGCTGGTCTGCTGCCTGGCCGCTCCGCTCCTCAAGGTGCCGGGGATCGCGGTGGCCGGGATCTGCGCCCCGATCCTCGCCGCCGGGCGGCGCTGGCGGTTGGCGGGGGCGACGCTGGGAGCGGCGGCGGCCGGGCTGTTGCTCTTCGCCCTCTATGGGTGGTTGGTGGACTGGTCCCTGTTCCTGCGCATCTGGAGCGATCAGGCTGCCACCCGGAGCGGTATGCTCTCTGGCTTCGACTTCATCGCCGCGGCGGCGGGCATCAATCGCTCCCTCCACGATGGTTGGTGGTTGTTGGGGTGGATCGGGCTGGGGGTCCTCGCCGCCCAGGGTGAGCCGCGTCGGGAGCTGTTCTTGGTCTGGCCGGCGGTCGCGTACGCGGCCGCCATGCTGGTGCTGGCCGCCGAGGTCAGGGTCGAGCAGTACGCCTGGTATCGGCTGATCGTGTATCCCAGCGTCGAGCTCGGGGCCGGCTGGCTTGCCTGGGAGGCCGTCCGCCGTGCCTCCCTGCCCCTGCTCACCCTGCTCTTGGTGCTGGGCGGGGCGGCAGCCACGAACTGGTGGCTGGGGGGAGGCGGCGCCACCTGGGTCCCCAACCCCTTCCTCCTGGTCGCGCTGATGGCGGCGGTGCTGGTTCCCGCCGCCCTCCTCGCACGCCCATCCGGCTGGGGAGGGGGGGCCGAGCGCGGGGCGGGCTGGGCGGTCAGGCTGGCCCACGATAGCTCCCTGCTGCGCCGCTGGGCCCTGGGCGCTGGCGTGGCCGCCGTCGGCTTCATGCTGATCGGGAACGTGGTCGAGAGCCTCTTGCTGCCCGTGATCTTCACCCACATGTGAGGGCAACCCGGCGCCGCAGGATTGGGCGGGATGGACGTCGGGATGCCTGTGGGTCACCTGGGGCGCTTCGCCCTCGAGTCGAGCAACTCAGCCGGGTTTTCGTCCGTACGCGACGGCCATGAGCGCGACCGTTCGGTGCGCCTCGAACTCCTGAGTGGAGCGACGGATGAGATCGGAGGCATCTTCCGGAGCGAGCATGGACTTTGCCTGCAGGACCTCGCAGATCCGCGTGAAGGCAGCCCGGAGGTCGCTGCCCATGAAGGATCCGACCTTGCCGCCCCACTCGCCGACCGGGAGCTCGAACTCGTGGCGGGTCACGTGCTCCAGGCCCGCCTCCCGCAGGTAGCGGTCGAGGGAGCCGAAGACGGTGTCGGCGGTGTCCAGGCCGAGCGAGGCCGCGGCCCCCAAGGCCATCCGCTGCAGGCGCTCGGTCGCCGGGCCGACGCGTCGAGCTCCCATCGCTGGCTCACCGAGCTCGACCCAGCCGCCGGGGCGGGCGACCCGGGCCAGCTCCGCCACCACCCGGGGCCACTCGCCCAGGGGGATGCCGGAGATCATCAGACGCTGGTGGACGAGGTCGAAGCAGTCGTCTCGGAAGGGCAGCCCCTGGAGCA
>Ga0070737_10002443_pt1 | contig 22377 bp, 16 predicted proteins | sample Coa_R1_10_FD_66438 | JGI IMG/M metagenome (GOLD analysis project Ga0070737, IMG submission 66438) | Surface soil microbial communities from Centralia Pennsylvania, which are recovering from an underground coalmine fire - Coalmine... | ecosystem: Environmental > Terrestrial > Soil > Unclassified...
AGATACCAGTATTGATAAAGTGGCACGGCAAGCCCTAAACGAGTTTCGGGATCGAGGGCATAGCGGAGAGCTGTGCGCAAGTTGTCGTACTCCGCATCGAGGCGCGCGAGCCAAGCGGCCTGTTCCGCCCCACGCAGTCCCTGTGCAGCCTGCTGTGCCAGATGACTATAAAATTGGAGGTACTGCTTATGTACCGATGGTATTCTCCCACTCTCCGCCAAACGCTCGGCGGCGAAAAGCCGTATGACTTCCAGGAGACGATAACGCGACTGTTTTGGGGTATTTTCAAAGTTAACAAGGGACTTCTCTACAAGGTTGAGCAGTAAGTCCAAAGCATCTTCCCTTTGAAAGGCGATCGCCTCCGCTGCTTCCAGAGTAAAGCTGCCAGAAAACACCGATAAGGCCTGCAGCATCTCCTGCTCGTCCGCTGAGAGCAGGTCGTAGCTCCATCGAATAGCGTTTTCCATGGTATCGTGTCGCGTCTCCCGTGCGCCGCCGGTGGTGAGAAAACGAAGGTTTTGACGCAGATCACGGGCGATTCTTTCTAGGGATAGACTGCCCGTTCGGGCGGCTGCCAGTTCAATGGCCAATGGAATTCCGTCAAGGCTCTGGCATATCTCGCCGACGATGGAAGCATTTTCCTCGGTGAGTGCGAAGGTAGGATCGCTTAACTTGGCGCGATCTACCCAAAGCTGAACCGCCTCATAAGCTGCCATAGTTGAGGGGCTTTTTGTTGACCGTGGTGGAACGCTCAGCGGACGCACTTGCCAAATCTTTTCGCCTGCAATGCGGAGGGCTTCCCGGCTCGTAGCCACAACGGCGATATTGCGACAGGCATGAAGAAGGCGCTCCACAATCGGAGCCAGTTCGCTAAGAAAGTGCTCGCAATTATCTAAAATGAGCAGCGTTTGGAAAGTGCGCAACTCTTGCTCTAAATAATCGAGCGTAGAGGAGGTGCTATCGGTTTCACGAAGGCCAAGCGTCGCCAAAATTTTGGGAACGATCAGTTGAGATGAGGCAATAGAGGCGAGATCGATCCACCAGATGCCGTCGCCAAAATGCGAGGTCAGCTTGATCGCCAGCTCCTGAGCAAGGCGCGTTTTGCCGCAACCGCCCGGCCCAAGCAGGGTAAGCAGCCGTGTGGGTTTCGCATTCGCGAATAACGCCATCAACTGTTCCATCTCACCGGGGCGTTCGATGAAGCTCGTAAGCCGGGAGGGTATGTTCTCTATGACGACACCGAAGCTTTTAGATGGAAAATGGGCTGGGATTTCTGGGTGGCTTAGCTGGAAAACGCGTTCTGGGCGTTGTAGGCCACGAAGAGCCACAACACCGAGGTCTTTGAGGGAAGCGCTTTGCGGCAGCCGGTCTTGAATGCGTGAGACAACAGCCTGAGTTAACAGAACTTGGCCTCCGTGCGCCAGGTCGCACAGACGCGCGATGCGTGCCAGCGAAGTTCCGAAATACTCGCCATCTCGCAGAACCACCTCGCCGCAATGGAGCGCAATGCGGACTTTGAACGTGGAAAACGGTGTCCAATCGGCAGTATGGAGACGTTTTTGTATCTCAACAGCGGCCTGCACTGCCGCCGATGCTTGGGAGAACACAGCACAAAACCCATCGCCGAGAGCCTTAAAAACGATTCCACCCTGTTCTTCTATGGCTCTACGCACAAGCGCATCGTGTTGGGCGAGCAGGCGCATCATGGCCTCAGGCTCCTGCTCCATCATGCGGGTGCTGCCCTCAATATCGGTGAAGAGCAGGGTCACCATGCCAGATGGAAGTTTCATTATCCACCTCCTGTTTTTCAGGGAGGGCTAAACCGCAGCACCTCTTCCCACCGAACGCACGAGTCGGGGGCCGTGCTCTGTTTCCCAGCACCGTTTCGAGGTAGGCAGCACCTTGCCGGGGTTACAGAGCGCGTTCCGATTGAACACCGACTTTATTTTTTGCATGAGATCGAGGTCGGCCTCGCTAAACAGCAGCGTCATGGCCTCCATCTTTTCCACACCGATTCCGTGTTCCCCTGTGAGCGATCCGCCAACATCCACACAGAGTTTGAGTATCTCCTCCCCGGCCTGCATCACGCGCGCCACCTGCTGGGGATCGCGCTCATCGAACATGAGGTTAGGATGGAGATTTCCATCGCCGGCATGGAAGACGTTTCCCACCAACAGATTGTGCTTTTGGGCGATGGCGCGCACCTCTCGAAGCACTTCGGGAAGCTTTGTTCGCGGGATAACACCATCGTGGGTCACCATTGAAAGCCCAAGGCGCCCCAGCGCACCGAAGGCCTGTTTGCGGGCCTTCCATAACAGGGCGCGCTCCTGCTCCGTTTTCGCTTGACGCACCTCTCGTGCCCCGTTTTTGAACGCGATCTGGCGCACCTGCTCGGCCTCTTCGTCTAGCCCCACCTCCAAACCGTCTACTTCGATAATCAGAACCGCCTCGGCATCCGAAGGAAAGCCGAGATGGAACGCCTCCTCACACGCCTTAATGATGAAGGTGTCAATCATCTCGAGGGCAGCCGGCAAAACCCCTGCCGCGATGATATCCGAAACGGTTCGGGTGGCCTGGTCAATGGTCTCAAAAATTGCCAGGAGGGTTCGCACCGATTGGGGTAGTGGGGTCAATCGCACGGTGACCTCCGTGACTATTCCCATGGTGCCTTCGGCTCCGACAACAAGCCCAACGAGGTCATAGCCCGGCGTCTCCTCCTCAAACCCACCGAGCGCCACGATCTCGCCATCGGGTAGTACCAAGGTGAGACCGGTGATGTGGTTGGTGGTAACCCCATATTTAAGGGTATGGGGGCCTCCGGCGTTTTCGGCCACGTTGCCTCCTACGGTACAGGCGCCTTGGCTTGAGGGATCCGGTGCATAATGCAGGTGGTATGCTTTTACCGCTTTAGTGAGATAGGTGTTCACCACGCCGGCCTGCGCCACCAACCGCCGATTGGGCACATCTATACGAAGGATTTTGTTAAGGCGCGTGGTGGCGATCACCACACCGCCCTCAACGGCCGTGGCCCCTCCGGAGAGACCGGTGCCTGCCCCCCGCGGGGTAAACGGTACCCCAAGCCGATTGCAGAGTTTCACGATGGCGCTTACCTGCTCCGTCGTCTGCGGTAGAGCCACAGCATCGGGAAAATGTTTGGCCGGCGAATAGGCATCGCAATCGTAGGCGCGTAGGGCTATCGGGTCGGTCAGTACCCCTTCAGGGCCTAGCAGGGCCTCTAGCTCTTGTTTTAGCACGTGCGAAAGGTTCTGTACGGCATTCATCGGCGTCTCCTCTGAAGACGGGGTTTGGACCCGGTGCTTGGCTGTGGTTTTGTTGGGTTGGATAGGGTTGCTGCCTCTTGTTCCTTATTCGTATCGGTTAACGGCGTCGGTTCCCCCACAGGAGGAGCCACCTGTAGCCAAACCGAGATGGCGGCAACAACGGCAAGAAGCGCAATTTGGGCGATCTCAAGGGCATGCTGCGTGGCCGTTGTTGGGCGACGGCCGTTGTGCCCCAACTCTTCTATAAAAAGGGCGGCCAGCACGAGTGTTTGGCGCAACGAATCGCCCAGCGCTTTGGCCCGTTGAAGGCGATAGCGCCGACGTAGAAGCCACTCACAACCCAAAACGATAAGCCCACACAGAAAGAAGGGCGCTCGATTCGCCACGGGGAAGGGTGGTGAAAGGATCAGCAGCAGCGCCAACCCTCCGAACCAGATTCCGAATGCCCATAGGTGGAGGGTTTCCAACAGAAATACAAGCGCCCATTTTGCTTTCATCGTCGCTGTCTTGTAAGTATTCGTAAAAATTTAGGGCGACGTGCGCCTAGAAAACCGCCGATGGCCGTAGAAGCGAAAGGCGGCGAACGCCCAACAAAAGCACACCACGATGCATAGGAGCTGATAGTAGGAATCGGGCTGTTCACTCTTCGTTTGATATAGCAGGCAGGCGCTCACGATCAAGAGCAGGGCCAGAGTCGCATCGAGCGGGTGGACCTGTGAGATCGCAGAGCGGAATCTTTTAACTCGATAAGTTGGAGAAGAGGGGGGCATTGTAAAAAGTTCCTCACTCGCCGCAGGTTAGCCGGCGGAACGGTTGGCCGGCAGGGTCTCGATGGTGAAGTGATCGTTGGTGTAGACGCAGATTTCGGAGGCGATGCGCATGGCTGCCTCCACGATCTCGCGGGCGCCGAGCTGTGTATAACGCAGCAGCGCGCGAGCCGCTGCCGCCGCGTAAGGCCCTCCAGAGCCGATAGCTGCCACTCCATCGTCCGGCTCTACCACGTTCCCGTCGCCGGAAAGGATAAAAAGTTTGTCGCCATCGCTCACGATCATCATGGCTTCGAGTCGGCGGAGAATGCGGTCGGTACGCCACTCTTTGGCGAACTCGATGGCGGCACGGGTGAGGTTGCCGGCGCTCGATTCGAGCTTACTTTCGAACTTATCGGCCAAGGATTGGGCATCGCCCACGGAGCCGGCAAAGCCGGCGAGCACGCGCCCCTGATAGAGACGACGGACTTTGCGTGCGCCGTGCTTTAACACCGTATCGCCCATGGTTACTTGGCCATCTCCGGCCAGAGCGACTTCTGCCTCCCGTTTTACAGCCACGATGGTGGTGGCTTTGATGGGGTTCTGTGGGCGCAACCTATGAGACCTCCAACTGGGTACGAATGAGCTGTAGCGGGTCATGCCATTTACCGATATTGCGATATCGCTCGTAGCGCTCCTGCAGAAGCACGTTCAACGGTTTCTTATCGAGCGCTTCGAGATGGCGTGCAATGGCTTCTTGAAGCGTTTTGGCAGTTTGTTGAAGGTCACGATGGGCGCCGCCGAGGGGTTCCGGCAGCACCTCATCTACCACCCCAAAGGCCTGTGCATGGCGTGCCGTTAGCTTCAGAGCGTCGGCCGCTTCGGGTGCACGACTGCGGTCACGCCCAAACTCTTTGAGGATAGCTGCGCACGACTCGGGGGGGATGACGGAGTAGATGGCGTGTTCGAGCATAACGACGCGGTCGCCCATGGCGATACCGAGCGCGCCTCCGCTGCCGCCCTCACCGATAATGGCCGTGACGATAGGGGTTTTTAGGTGTGCCATCTCCATAAGGTTCACGGCGATGGCGCGGCTAATGCCCTCCTCCTCGGCCATGAGGTTGGCCTCGGCGGCGGGGGTATCTACAAAAGTGATGAGAGGTTTACGGAACTTCTCGGCCAATTTCATAAGGCGCAGGGCTTTGCGAAAGCCGGCCGGGCGGGCGCTTCCGAAGTTACGCAGCTGGCGCTCCTTCAGGTCGCGCCCTTTCTGGTGGCCGATAACCACCACGGAGCGGCCGTTGAAGCGCGCCAACCCGCCGACGATAGCCGGGTCGTCGGCATTGATACGGTCGCCATGCAGCTCCATAAAATCTTCAAAAATGAGCCGAACGTAGTCCAGTGTATAGGGTCGTTGGGGGTGACGTGCCATTTGAACTTCATTCCATGGGGTAAGATTGGCAAATATTTGGCGCATCACCTCCTCGCGACGCCGTTCGATGCGCGCGATCTCCTCGTCAATGTCAATGCCACGGTCAAGGGCATCTTTGCGTAAAACGGGGTCGGCGGCGATACGCTTGAGTTCGGCGATATTGGCGTCGAGCTCAGAGATGGGTTTTTCAAAATCGAGCGGACTTACAGACATGCCGTAGGCTCCTCACAGAGTAAAGAGAGTACGGAGGCGAGAGCGGAGCGCATCTCACGTCTCGGCACGATACGATCGATCATACCACACCGAAACTGGAATTCAGACGTTTGAAAATCGTCGGGCAGGCGTGTGCCCATATCCTGATTGCCGACTCGGCGCCCGGCAAACCCGATAAGCGCTCCTGGCTCGGCAAAGGTGATGTCGCCCAAGGAGGCGTAGGAGGCATAGACGCCGGCCATGGTGGGGTCGGTCAACACGACGATGAAGGGCAGCCCGGCCTCCCCAAGGCGCGCCACGGCGGCGCTTGTTTTGGCCATCTGCATCAGAGAGAGTAACCCCTCGAACATGCGGGCACCGCCCCCGTTTGCGGTGAAGACCACCACAGGGAGACGCTCTTGGATGGCCCGTTCGATGGCCCGCACAATCTTCTCTCCGACCACGCTGCCCATGGAGCCGCCCAAGAAAGAGAAGTCGGCCACGCTAAGGACTACCTTATGCCCTCCAATGCGGGCATAGCCACAAACCACCGCATCGGTAAGCCCGGTATCTTTTCGCGCCTGCTCTAACTTTTCGCGATAGCCGGGGAAATCGAGAGGGTCTGTGGAGAGGAGGTGCTCATCGAACTCCTCAAAACTGCCTTCATCCACCGTTATCTCGATGCGCTTACGCGCAGGTAGGCGATGATGATAGTTGCAGTGGGGACATACGGAAAGATTACGCTCCACATCGCGAGCGAACAGAATCTCGTTGCACTTTGGGCACTTCAACCATAGACCACTAGGCACCTCTTTGCCTGTTAGGCCGTTGCGTGATGGACGTTTGAACCAGCTACCACGTGCCATTGGTATAATATTAACCTCCTGTGCAGATGCAGGAAAAAGCGTATCGTCTGTAAGAACGTTTGCGACAAACCGTTGAACGAGGTGAAACCCAACGATGAGCTTGCCGGAATGGCGCAAAGAGATTGACCAGATTGACGAACAGATTTTGCACCTGCTGAATCGCCGTGCAGAGCTTGCCCGTCAGATCGGGCATGCCAAATCACGAACGCGATCACACTATTTTACCCCAGAAAGGGAGCATACTGTTTTTCGGCGCTTGGTTCAGATGAATCCCGGCCCTCTGGAGGCACATGCCGTGCGGGCCATCTATCGAGAGATCATCTCTGCTTGCCGTGCGCTCGAAAAGCCGCTTACGGTGGCCTTCTTAGGTCCGGAAGGCACCTTCAGCCATTTGGCCGGCATAGCGCGCTTCGGCTCCTCGTCGGAATTTGTGCCGGTGGAACGCATTGCGGAGGTGTTTGCTCAGGTGGAGCGTGGCCTCTGTGATTACGGCGTGGTGCCTGTGGAAAACTCGTGGGCCGGTGCCGTTCCGGAAACGCTCGACTCGTTCCTAAACTCCAATCTTCGGGTGGTGTGGGAGATCTATCAGCCGATCTATCACAACCTTTTGTCGCGCTGCACCGCTTTGGAGGAGATAAAAAGGCTCTACTCGCATTTTCAACCGCTCGCCCAGTGCCGCCAATGGCTGCGCAACCACTTGCCCCATGTGGAGGAGATAGAGGCTTCGAGCACGGCAAAGGCTGCCGAGCTTGCCTCTCGTGACCCAGAAAGCGCGGCTATCGCCACCTACCTTGCGGCAGAAAAATACGACCTACCCATTCTGTGTGAACATATCGAAGACGATCCCACGAACCGTACGCGCTTTTTGGTGCTGGGTTACAACGAGCCGGAACCCACCGGGAAAGACAAAACCTCCCTCATCTTTACCGTGCCCAATCGAGCCGGCGAGTTAGCCCATGCGCTGAACGCCTTCGAAAAGTACGATGTGAACCTTACGATGATTGAAACGCGGCCTACCCGCAGCGCTCCCTGGCAGTACTTCTTCTATGTAGACCTTCAAGGGCATGTAAAGGACATGGCCGTTTCCAAAGCTCTCAATCTTTTGAAGGAGCATTCGCTTTTTGTGCGTGTGCTCGGCTCCTATCCAGAGGCAAGTTGAACTGTACCTTTCTACCCCTTGCCTTCTACAGGGGGCACCTGGCGGTGGGCGCTTCTCAAAGGACCTACCCCCATTTTGGGAGCGGGAAGAGCAGGCTAGTTCGCGGTTGCCTACGATATGCTTACCTTTGGGAAACCAGACACAATAGCTCCTTTTTCCAATAAGACACAATAACCTCCCAGTGCATCGCTGCGCGCTAGCTCCTCCCTAACCGATGGGAATGGAAATGCAAGATTTCTCGCCTGCGGCTCGAAATGACAGTTGTGGTGTCGGCTCGGAATGACAGTTGTGGTGTCGGATCGAAATGACTGTTGTGGTGTCGGCTCGGAATGACAGTTGTTTATCTCGTCTCCGGTTCGGAATGACAGTTATATCGCCGGCTCTTCAAGCCCCCACCCCCACTCCCCTCAAGGCCGACAAGGGGTCCCCAGAAAATCGCAAGATTTTCTGGGGCAGGGCGCCCTTCCCCTCCCCCTATTTGGGAGAGGGGAGACCAACAAGTTCACCAGCGGTTTCTGTTGATGAGTTGTCATCTGGAGACTAACCACAACCGCCCCCTTTCTCCCATAAGTAAGAGACAATAAACGCCCCAGCGGCCAAAACCGTTTCCTTCAAAGCCTATCTCTCTGGCCGCTGCGTTGCTGTCTGCAAGACGAAAGGATGGGATAGGGGGCGTATAAGATAGGCTTGCTCTAAGGAATTGCCTCTAGAGCCGCAAGATCAGCAGTCTTTACAGCCCCCTGCCCCTCAGAGCCGGTGGGAATTGAAATGCAAGATTTCTCGCCTGCGGCTCGAAATGACAGTTGTGGTGTCGGCTCGAAATGACAGTTGTGGTGTCGGCTCGGAATGACAGTTGTTTATCTCGTCTCCGGTTCGGAATGACAGTTGTTTATCTCACCGGACAGCCCCCTCTCCACCTATCAGGGGGAGGGGAGACCGGCAAGCTGACGCAAAGGGTATAATCGTGCAATATGGAAGCTGCCTCTGAAGCGCCGATTACAAACGATCTGCGCGAACGCATCGTTACCAAACTGCTAGCGTGGTATTTGCAGAATAAGCGCGACCTCCCTTGGCGTGGTGCTTCGCCCTACGGCGTTTGGGTCTCTGAGATCATGCTGCAACAGACCCAAGTTGCCACCGTTATTCCTTACTATCTTCGCTTTATGGAGCGTTTTCCCACGGTGAAGGCCTTGGCCGAGGCCTCCTTAGAGGAGGTGCTGCGTTATTGGGCGGGGTTAGGCTACTACGCGCGCGCCCGCAATTTGCATCGGGCCGCCCAAATCCTCGTTGAACGCTATAACGGCGAGCTGCCAACCGAGCCGGGCGCCATTGAAAGCCTGCCCGGAGTAGGGCGTTACACGGCGGGGGCCATTCGCTCCATCGCCTTTAATCAGCCCTATCCGCTTGTAGACGCCAACGTAGCCCGCGTGCTGTCGCGCCTGTTCGGCGTAAGCGGCAACTTGCACAGCGCCTCCACGCAAGCGCGCCTTTGGCACTTGGCACAGCAGCTTGTACCCGAAAACGAGCCCGGCGCCTTCAACCAGGCGCTTATGGAGCTTGGCTCCCTCGTCTGCATTCCCTCCGATCCGCGCTGTGAACAGTGCCCGTTACTGGCAGATTGTGTGGCCGGCAATACCCCCGATCCAACTGCCTGGCCGGAAACGCCTTCCGGTAAGCGCTCGATACCGACAGTTCACAGCAGCGCCCTCATCTGCAACGAGGAAGGGGCCTGGCTTATTGTGCAGCGTCCACCGCATGGCCTTTGGGGAGGCCTTTGGGAGTTTCCGCGTGTGGTTTGTGGAACTGGGGAAACGCCTCTTGAAGGCGCCCATCGAGCTGCCCGTGAGGTGGCCGGTCTGGAGGTGGAGGCCCTAGAGCCTAAGGCGTTCAGAGCTGCCCAGGGCCAGGTTGCGCCGCTTACTCGAATCAAGCACGGCGTGATGCACTATCGGATAACCCTCTACGGCTATCTTATGCGCCCCACCACCTCGGTGGTCCCAAAGGAAGAGCGGCCCAAAGCATGGGTCACCTCGGAAGCGCTTTCCCGCTACCCTATGCCGGCCCCCCAGGCGCAACTGCGTGAGGCGGTTCTAAACCGTCTGCACACGCCTCTACCCAATGCCCAACCCTGCCTTGTTTTTGAGGAGACAAACATCCCACCCTATGCAAAAAAGCCCTAACGAAGCGACATCAAAACGGCGGCTTACCCCGCGTGCCCTGCTCGAAATCAAACGGCTGAGTTGCCCCCAAGTTCACCCGGATGGGCATAGCGTCGCCTTTGTACTTGAAGAGGCCGACTTTGAAGAGAGCCGCTGGAACCGCCATATCTGGCTGGCCGAGCAGGGGCCGCCAACCGAGAACGAAGAGGAGGAGCCAGACGAAAACGTTCGCCAGCTCACCTTTGCAAAGGAAGGCGAACGCGAACCTAGATGGTCGCCGGACGGGCGCTACCTCGCCTTTCTCTCCGAACGCCCAGAAGGTGGACAAGAAGAAGACAACGAGGAAGAAGAACGAACCGCGCAAATTTGGATTCTGCCTTTGGAAGGAGGGGAGGCCTTCCGTCTTACCCAGGCGAAGGAGGGTGTCGAAAGCTACGCCTGGTTCCCAGACGCCGAGACCATTCTCTTTCTCACCGCTGAGCCAAGGCCGGAGCCTATCGCCAACGCGAAACGTGACTATCAGAAGCAACACATAGACGCGGTTGAAGAAACGGAGCCGCGCCCGCGAAAACAGTTTTGGCGCATCCACCTTAAGGAACGAAAACCTCAACTCCTCTTCACTGCCGACCCCGGAGTGGAATCGTTTGCGCTGTCGCCCGATGGAACCTGCCTCTGCTATATCACCAATCGCACGGGCGACCCAGACGACGCCCACATCGCCGACATCTATCTGTTAACCCTTCCTGAGGAGGGCGAGCCGACAGTCCACCTGCTTAGCGATCGGGAGGGAGGCAAATACCATCTCCGTTGGTCACCAGATGGGCATGTGGTGACGTTTTTAGGCTGGCTCGACCCTAAGCTCTCTTATTCGCGCGAAAGCCTTTTTGGGATGCGCATTCCTGCAGCGCTCTTGCCGCCTACTGCCCACTCCACACAGCCACTTCCCTGGCTGAACAAACTGCCTGAGGCGCCCGAATATGCCCTGTTAACGGACTACGATTTCGACCTTTCCTGCTACGAGTGGTCTCCCAAAGAGGCGGCCATTTTCGCATTGGCCAACGTGCGCACGGGCAGCCAACTGCTTCGCATTGACCACGCCACCACTCCCTTACCGGCCTCTTCGGAGGTACCGAGGTTTGAGTTGGCGCTGCAGCCGGAGGGAGGCGTCATGGCATGGATCGAGGAGAGTGCGCAGGCTCCGCCCGAAATCTACCTCTACGATCTTCAAAGCCCCATACGGCCCCTCACCAAGCTCAATGCGGCGTTTACAGAGGAGTATCTCTTGCCCAAGCAAGAGGTGGTACGCTGGAAAAGCTTCGACGGGTTAGAAATTGAGGGAGTGCTTACCTATCCTTTGGACTACGAGGAAGGCAAGCGCTATCCCCTCCTGCTTCTCATTCATGGAGGGCCTAAGGGCTGTTCGCAAAATTCGCTACGAAGCTACGGGATGCATCCGGTTTGGGCATCCGAAGGCTATCTGGTGCTGCGCCCAAACTACAGGGGGAGCGAGGGCTATGGCAACGCCTTCGCCATTGCCAACCGGCGTGACCTCGGCGGCGGGGACTACCAAGATATTATGGCCGGAGTGGAGTGGTGCATTGCGGAAGGTTTGGCCGACCCCGAACGCATGGGGGTGATGGGAGGTTCGTACGGAGGCTACATGACCAACTGGATCATCGCGCACACCAACCGTTTCAAAGCCGCCATCTCCCTTTTCGGCATCTTTCACCTTCAGACCGACTTCAGCAACTCCTCCTACTCGCGCTGGGACTACGAGTATCTCGGAGCCTACTATTGGGAAGACCCCGAAATCTATCGTCGTCTCTCTCCGGGCACCTATGCAGACCGTATTCAGACGCCTACCCTTATCATTCACGGTGAAGAGGACGACAACACCTTCATCAGCAACTCCAAAGAGATGTACCAGGCGCTGAAGCACCGGAAAGTGCCGGTACAGTTTGTTCGCTATCCGCGTGAGGGGCATGGGCTAGATGAGCCGAATCATCGGCTAGATGAGATGCGACGCTGTTTAGCATGGATGGCAAAGTATATCGAAGGCCAGCCCTCTTTTTACCGTGTAGGCGATACCGTGAAGGCGCAAGGCATGGAGCTATGCGTCACCAAGGCGGAGCGTGTCCGTTTTAACGGACTTCCTAAAAGCGCGAACAGCTTGTCGGAAAGCCCCACGCTTCTCGAAGTCAGCCTCACACTTCATAGCGACACAAAGGCCACTCAACCTTTTCGCTTATCCTTCAGCGACATACGGCTCGTAAGCCGAACGACGGCGGAGATTTGGAAGCCCTGTGGGGTGCCGCTAGAGGTTCATGGAGTGCGCGTGCTTGTGGAGGGGGAGAAGCTGAGACTCGATCAGCACCCCAACCCCCAAACCGGCCAGATCGCTTTTGCGGCGGCTTTGGCATTTGCCGTACCGGCAAGCGGTGGCGAGGCGTTGCTTCATGTCGCCGATATGCCGCCAGTGCTTGTGGAATGGCCTTCAGAGGAACACGAGGAGGCGGAATCGTAACCTCCGCCTCCTCTTTCAGAGCCTCCGGTCGGATTCGAACCGACAACCGACGGTTTACAAAACCGTTGCGCTACCGTTGCGCCACAGAGGCAAATTGGGCTATAGGTGAGTGGGCCCAGTAGGATTCGAACCTACAACCAACCAGTTATGAGCCGGGCGCTCTGCCGTTGAGCTATGGGCCCGTTTCCCCTCGCCAAAGCTTCGGAAATTTGATGACCAAGCAGTTATTATGATACCTTTAAAGGCGCCGTCTGTCAAGCGAAGGTATACTGTAAGGGTCATGTTACGGAGAAGTTGCCTCTTCTATTTGGTGGCGCTAGCAGGGCTTTTGTTGGTCACCGGGGCGCAGGCGATGGTTGTGACCCAGCACTGCATCAACCGGTGGGCAGCGGCGGCCGACGATGTGCGCCATGCGATCGTCGTAGATACCGGCCTGCGCCTGCCGGGCGAGCAGCTCGACGCCTATTTACGCCGCATCGCGTTGCCGCTGCCCAACGAGATGTCTCAAGCCTATCAAAAACGGATAGCCGGCTATTTTACAGCCTTTCAAAAGGCGAATGCCGATCTCTCTCAAATTCGTGCGCTGCCCACCCTGCAAAACCGCACCCCCACCAACCTGCATACATGGCAGCAGATCGTGCGCGATGCCCACAGCCTTCCCCGTCAGCTACGCTTTTTGCAGATAGATTGGATGCGTCGAAACACGACTCAGGGGAGGCTGCATTTCGCCCGGCAATTCGATGCCACCACCAATCTCTATATCGCCCTCTACGATCTCTTAAGAGATGCTCTGCCTTAGTCGCTATGTGCGTGAACCTCTAAACCGTTTCTTCCGACAAAAGAGTTGGTGGAAAACTTTGGGGTACGTTGGTCTCTGGCTAGGAGCCTGTCGCGCCCAGGCAGCTCTGCCCGAAGAGGTGGCGCTCCAGGCGCTGCACGCTTGGAATAGAGGCGCTGCAATGCAAGCGGCACAGAGACTAAAAGAGGCCTTTGCCCAAAACCCGGGAGATCCGGAGTTACTTGATATCTACGGTGCCATGGCGCTCTGCGCCAACCGATTTGAAGAGGCAAAAACCCTTTTCGGCTCCGCATTACAGAAAGACCCGCAGGACCCGGTGGCCCTCTACGGCAGCGGGCTGCTGCAGCTAGCGGGGGGTGAAAGCGCCATGGCGCTGCAGGATTTCTCGCTTTCTGAGGAGGCAGGAGGCGACAGGGTCGTTCTGGAGGCCGCCAAGCTCTATGCACAGTGGCCGACCAATGCCTCGCGCATGGCTGCAATGCCGACAGAGGGGAAGCAGAACGCGATCTTGGCAATGAAAGGGATGGCGGATTACCGCTTAGGAGCTGCAAACGAGGCGCAGGCAGCATTGACAGCGCTGATGAAACAACTACCGGAACAGGGGCTTGTGAACCCACCGGCGCCTTTGATGACGTTCCGGCCGAACCATCCGCTGCGCGGGGAGGTTGAGCTGCCGATAGCGATTTGGGCACCGGCGATGCAAACGGAAAAGGGGGTGCGTGGCGTTGTTACGCTGCGACCCGACATCATCGCGTCGAATGTGGCCTATGTTGGCTATGAGGTTGACGGCAAGCCTCTGGCGTTGGTTGGCGACCGTCCCTATAGCTTCTCTTGGGATACGCGCACGGTTGCCAACGGCCCCCATCGGGTGGCTTTGTCGCTTTACGATGCAAACGGCAACCTACTCGACAGAGGCGAGCGCATCGTGCATGTGATCAACGGTTTTTCGTGCCATACCGGTCCAGCACAAGAGCGATTGCGTGCGGCCTTTTGGAGCACCTTCGGCCTACAGCCCGATGCAGGGGCGTGCGCCGAGGTGCTTGGAATGTTGGCGCAAAGTGCGGGGAAGCGCGCCGATGCGCGGCTTTGGTTCACCTGGGCTGCCGCTACACAACCGAGCGAGGCGATCCGGGCTAGGCTGGCGGCCTATGAAACGCTCGACCCCAAAGTGCCCACCTGTTGGGCCGTGCAGACCACACGCAAGGTCGTGGCCCTAACTTTCGACGACGGCCCTAAGCCGGGCGTGACCGAGGCGCTCCTCGATGTGTTAAAACGGCTTGGCGTGAAAGCAACGTTTTTCGTTATAGGGCAACATGTCGTGCAATATCCTGACCTGACGCGCCAAATAGCGGAAGCGGGCATGGAGTTAGCAAACCACAGCTTTACGCACCCTAATCTCAAAACGCTTTCTCCGCAGGCCATAGCCCGTCAACTGATGGCCACACAGGCAGCCATAGAGTGGGCTACGGGACAGGTACCGCGTTTTCTGCGCCCTCCTGGAGGAGATGAGAACGAAAAGGTGGAAAAGGTCGCTCATGCATGGGGGTTGACCCTATGTATGTGGACGATAGATGCTTACGATGCCGAGCTTGTCGGCTCGATGGAGGCCGCCGAGCATGTGGCACGTACTGCTCGCCCCGGAGCGATCGTCCTTATGCACAACGGCAAAATGAGCACGGTGCAGGCCCTGCCCTCTCTGGTGAGAACGCTGCGTCGGCGCGGCTACACCTTTGTAACCTTATCGCAACTGCTTCAAATGGGTAGATGTCAGACGACGCCCGTCCATCTACAAAGAGGCGAATAAGAGACTATTTTTCATGGTGCAAGCAGGATAACAGATAGAAAACGTAGAATCTAATGGGAAATGCGGCGAACTCTGGTATAACGTAGAGGCATTCGGTAAGCCACTAAAGCAGCGGGTTCCCAAGGAGGAATAGGAATGATAGCTCTCCAAAGTATTGGGGATGGTTGGAAAAAAGTTTTTGTGGGGGCTGTTCTGTGCACACTGGCTCCATGGGCTTTTGGTGCGCCCCCCACGCCACGGCCGGAGCGCTCTTTGTTGGGAGTGCCTTTGTTGGCGCCCTATACGGTGGTGCTGCGAAAGTTAGGTCAACCCAGCGAAGTCCAGGTTGGAACCCCTTACTTGAGCGCTATGGCGTTTCCAACCTCTCAGCAAAGCGGCAGCAATGCAGGCCCTTCGGGCTACTCCGGAGCGCCCGCTCTGCCTGGGCTTCCCGGCACCAGCGGCCCCACAGGCTCTCCTTACAGCCCGGCGGGAGGTCGGCCACCTTATGGGGTGCCGGGTTCTCCCTACGGTATGCCTGGGTCTCCTTATGGAATGCCCGGATCCTCTTCCTCGCCCTATGGCATGCCGGGTATGCCTCCTGGCATGCCACCCGAGGGCGGCATGCCTTATGGCGGTGTGCCTGCAGCGCAGGGCAAAGGCGGCAGTAGCCGCCCGAACTTTGCCGGTGGCAGCAGCTTTCCTGGAGCGATGCCCTACGGCTCCAGCATACCGGGCTATCCCGGCATGCCCGGCGCTACCCTGCCCGGAACCGGCAATCAAATGGTGCAGGAGGAAGGTTTAACCACATGGTGGTACCACTTCCCCGAACTAGGGCTTCACTACTCTTTCCTGTTTAATAAACAGGGGCGTGTGATCCAAATCCAAGCCTATGGCTACAAGCCCTCCCCCAAAGTGCCGGAGCCGATCTCCGCCGAAGGGATCACTTTAGGCAGCCCCCTTAGCGCCATCATCCGTCACTACGGCTGGAGCAGCGACGGCGAAAGCAGTGGCGACTATATCGTGCTGCGCTATGGTGGGCGTGACCAGATCGCTTTCCAGTTGCGCCATAACCACGTGGTGGGCATTGTGCTCGGGCTGGCCAAACCCTAATGCGAAAGGAGACTATAGCAGCGATGCGACATGCAATGAAATTCGGAATATCTCTTGCGCTTACCGGCATCCTTTGGGCAGGTTGGGGGCAGCCCGTCTATGCCAAAAAGCACGCCTCTCAGATAGAAACCTCCTTACTGGGCATTCATCTGCTCGCCACCTACCATCAGGTGTTCGCCCGCTACGGCGCCCCTTATCGTGTCATCCCCGCCGGCGTTTTGCTTAACGTTATTCCCGCAGTGAATAACCGCGGCGAGATCACCGGTGGCGTCCTTGCTGTCTACGGCTCCAACGAGACGCCACCCAACATAACCCGCCCTAACGCCGGTAATGGCATGCCCACAGCCGCCTATCCCGGTGGGGGTATGCCGGGCTATCCGGGTATGCCAGGCGGTTCGCCCTACGGGCCTTATGGCCCTCCCACAGGGATGCCCGGCTCTGAAGGGCCACCTATCGGTGGGCCTTCTTATGGCCCCTCAATGCCTTATGGAGGTTCTTCTTCTCCCTATGGCATGCCATCGTCGCCCTACGGTAGCTCTTCGCCCTACGGGGTACCACCTGGAGCACCAGGCTCCTCCCCTTATGGCATCCCCGGCGTGCCAGGAATAAATCAGCCTGCTCAACAAGGCGGCACGACTTTTGCCGAGGCCGGTGGCTATAAGTGGGTTTACTTCTATCCAGAAAAAGAGCTGCTCTACATGTTCGGTTTTACCGCTTCAGGGCGCGTGCTCCATATTCTTGAAGTTGGAAGAACCGGTGGACAACCTACAAGCCGCGGACTTCGCTTGGGAGACTCGCTGAAGAAAGTCTACGAACTCTACGGTTGGCCCGATTCCATCGAACAACAGGGCGAATCGATCGCTTTAATCTACAACATTAAGCATCACCTACAGGTGAACGTCTATCACAACCGTGTTATCGCCATTTTCGTGATGCTTGTGGAGCAAGACCATTTCGATATGACCGCCTTCTTCGGCGCCGCGCCGAACAACCCTGGAGGGACAGGACGTACGGCAGGCTATCCTGGGCTTCCGGGAATGCCCTCAGGAATGCCCGGTGCCCCAAGCGGCTATCCTGGTTTCCCCGGCGCTCCTGGAAGGCCGGCAGGTCGCCCACCGCTTGCCCGTCCCGGACTACCTAGTCCGGCCGGCGGAGGTGGCTCTATGCCCGGCGGCGCCGACTAAGCATCTCATAAAGAGCAGAGATCAAAACGGGCAAGGTTTACCTCCTTGCCCGTTTTCACATCTCTTCCCAACGCAGTAACCCTAGCTCCCTACCCTCCGGTGTAACTCGAAAACGCCCAAAACGAATGCGTTCCACCGCACTCGGTATCTTTATAGGGCTAAGAATGCCTAACTCTCCGCGCCGAAAATCTATGGCCTCCAGCAAGCCCATGCTCAGCAACTGCCCTTCAGCCTCCTCTAGTCCGACCAGGAGATGCTTGAGGCGAGGCGCTCTCGTCATCACGACTCCGCCTACCTGCAACTGGCGCTGAATAACCGAAATGCCGGGTGAATGCGCCGGCAATACCTTATCTGTCATAAGGCAAAGGCGCCCAGCGAAGGTCTCGGCATAGAAAACGCGGGTCTCTGTGGCCAAAGCGGAGCGCACAAAGCGCAAAAGATGCGCCGGCAGTGGGGTACCACTGCCCAACCATGTGCCCAACAGGGGCACCTTACGGAAAGAGTAGGTCTGAAGTGTGGCCTCATAAAAATAGGCAGCAAAACGCAGGGAACGACGCTGCGCACGAAAGAGCGGAGTTTTTCGCCCGATTACCTCCGGCACACCCGGCGTGTGCAGCTCCCACCGTGCACCCCGCAAAAGGCGCAGAATAGGCTCCAACTCACCTCCGCGTTGCAGCCCAACGATATGAGCGGGCTGCAGTAATACAACCAACGCAACGATAAGGCGCTGTGCCGCAAGGCCTTGAATAAACCCTCCTGTGTCCACAACTTGGGGCCGGCCTTGCGCACGCTCGGCAAGCTGTTTGACGCCGGTGACGATCTCCATCAAATGGCCCATCGGCGTGGTGGTGCCTACAAAGGCAAGCCCCTCCGGTGCAAGATCGGCGAACGTTTCGAGTGGCTTGGTTACATAGGCCATACCGATAGTTCCCGGCGGCCCCACCTCCGATTGCCCGATGTCGGCATCGAGAAAGGCCGGGCATCGGTCCATCGCCGCCCAGCGATTTAAAAGCAGGCGCGCGAAAGTTGTTTTGCCTGTATCGCTTGCCCCTAATAACAAAACCGTACCGCTGCTTTGGCCGAGACGCTCAAGCGTCTCTTGCCACAGGGTGTAAGGAGAAGACGGGACGGCCATAGCCATTAATTGCTGTAGATGCCGCTCCGGGCGGCCTCTTGAACATGGTGATTCACGACATCGGCCATTTTGCCCACATCGGCGTCTCCCTCCAAAAGCAGCAGGCCGGGCTGGGTATGCAAAGCGGTAAGGCGAATGGGGAAAGGCAGGTTTGAGAGTGTTATCGCGCTCTCAAACCTGCTTTTGATAAAGCCAAACAGCAGATCGGGCACATGAATTCCCACCAAGGTCAGATGTTCTGGGTCTAGTTCGATGCGATCGGCGCCGACGAGGCGCACGGGGCCTGAGATGCTAAACGGCACCCCGACGCCCAGCACGGTTCGCTTGCCGGCGATGCGCAGGATGTTATTCGGGAGGATATGGATTTGAAGGTCTTGTAGGTTTAACTCCTCCGTTTCCTGCCCGATGAGATAGAGCGTCAGGGCGTTTTCATCCACTGCGGCTAGAAAATGAGCCGAGTCGATGTGGCGCAGCTGCCTATGTTGTGTGTCAAAATCTACCCCTTTCAAGTCGAGATGCAGATGTTGGACGAGAAGTCCGTTTGGCAATTGGAGGTCGTCGGCATCAATGAGAACCCGTGCGAGGCGGCCGCTGATGGTGTTGAGGGGGTTGCTCTCCACGTGTACGCGATACGCTTTTGCCGGCCCCAGCAAGTTAGGCAGAGCCTCACGAATGCGGCGTTCCGCCGCACGATTCACCGGCCGCGCACAGCCGTTAACAAAGAGCAGGGCCATCAACAGCGCCCCTATCCCTATCCAACGAGGAACCTCTCGATACGCCACCTTCGCCTCCTTATGTCTGCAAACTGCCTTGCTATTCTAGCCTTATCCAGGCAAAATCTGCAATATGATAGAGCTTGGCTTTTTGTGGGCACGACATGCCGAACGCCTTCTTTTTTTCCATCTAGGCATAAATCTCTACCAGAAAATAGACAAGCCCTCTTTCTCTCACATGTGTGGGGTGTGACAGACGTGAAAGATTCCGTTAAACTCATCATCAAAAAGAAAGAGCGTTCTTCCGAACCCTCCAAACCATGCTCAAAGTTTCAAACTGTAATGTTCCCTTTATATCAAAACACTTGACATCTACAGTCCGCTCTGTTATAATCTATCGCAAGCTGGTAGCAGTTAACACACTACAAGCTCAACTTTTGTAACCAAACAAACTTACTGTTCGCCTAATATAAAGAAGGAGGTCAAAACCTAATCATGATGAACCAAACGTTTGATTCCGGCTGCATCCCAAGCTTGTCACGCCTGTCCCCCCCCCCGTGGTACACGGTTTAAATCCTGCTCCTGCCAAGCCTAAACCTAAAGCAGCGTATCCCTCATTTCGGGCTTTCCTGATGACCCTGCTCGCATGTACCCTCCTCTCTCTCCTCCCCCCACAGGCCTACGCCGGCCATTACACCGTCTCCTACTCCGGTGGAAACTGCAACGGACAACCCTATACCTTCAACAATGGAGTCTACGGAGGGGGTGCTAGCGCCAACAATCAAAACCCCACCGTTACCTGCAGCGGCCAGATTACAGCCACCTTCACTTGGGTGCCCGACCCCAACATCCCCAACGAACCCCCTCCGCCGGCCGCTGTGGTGATGCAAAACTGCACGGCTCAGTGGCAATGCAATGCACCCAATGCAAAATCTGCTCAAGGCAGCGCCGACAACGGCTTGGGGTTCACGCCCATCACTTTAGGCAATGGGACTACCCAAGTAGGGCAGAGTTCTTCAGGTGTTATGTACCTCATCAAGACACCTGCTGCAGGGAGCGATTTGTCGAGTTTCACGGTAACTTGTACGCCATCGGCCAACATCACCATTCCGGTACCCTTCATGGGGCAAGCAGGGGTTGGTATAACTTACTCAGCCACGGCCACCCCGTTGATGGTGGTTTTGGGGGGCAGCGGCATCAACCTGAACACGCAGCCGGAGTACCTGATTGGTCAGCAGGTAAACTGCAGCCTCAACCCCGGCGGCCTGACCCCCAGCAACTATCAGTGGAACCCACCTGCAGCTTGCCAACCCTTTAAAGATTGGCAACTGTCTAACTATTTGAACGGGGATACCTCTCAGCCGCAGTCGGCTAGATTTATCCCTCTGGCAGCAGCAGACCTTATCCAATCAACCCTCACCTTCTATCCCAAAGTACCCACCGCAACTAATCAGTCCAGCACCCGTGTCGTGGTCACCTGCACCGTAGACCTCGCCGTCCCTGCCGGTGCCCATCCCGTAGGAGGCTTCTCCGGTACGGCTGTTACCAGTCTTCCCTTCGATACCCGAGCACCCCAAATTCCTGTTCCCTTTATCCTAACTGCAGACACAAATAATAACGGCTATTCGGTTGTGTCCCTCAACCCTCCTGGCTTCGGTGTTCTCGATGTACACTTTCAGGGTCAGGTCATTACTCCTGACGATTTCGTGAAAGTTAGGCCCGATGGCACAACAGACTATGGATATTATGCCCTCTGTCAACTTGCAACACCCTCGATCTATCGCAAGGATGATAGCACTCCATCAAACAGTTACGTGCTCGTTAACAATGGCACTACAGGTCTAGATAATCATTTCCCCTTCAGGCCTTCGCTTTCAGCAGATGGATTGTTACCAGCTCAGGAGATAGCTAATGATGCACCCTATGTGCATTTTCTGGCCAACAGCACTTACTATTCAGTTATTGAGAACTTTCATGACTGGTTAATGTATCTCCCCCCTGCTCCAAGTTGTTGGGTGCCACTACATGATGCTACGTGGTCTTGGTCAGCCCATGCAACTTTAGAGAACGGGAATTGGCTTTATGGCTTGGGAAATGTCCGGATATATCCTGGAACAGATTATCCGGCCTTCCCCGAATGGAACCTGTTATGGCTTAATGAGAAACTAAATAACTTTCAGAAACCGTAGGAGCTGGCACGATGGCCTCTAAGAATAACCTAATCATAAGAAACTTGTTGATGTATGTGGCTATGACTGTCTTCGGATTTGGGTGTCTACACAGCTTGGGGCAGACACATGAAGTGGATACACCGCCCCCTCTCTCTACAGATGTTTTCACGGGCATAGCCGACATACGCACCGACCCGGTGATGACAGAGCGGGTGAGTTTGCTAGAGCAGCGTTTCGACCCCTTTATCAAAACGGCTTTGGTGCGCCTGAAGGAGGGGCACTATCTTAGGGCGCAGCAGCTCTATCAGAGCGTCCTTTCGATGGTTGAAGAGCCTTCTTTCTTGCAATCGTATCTGGAAGGACTGCCTCAACAGATAGAGACCGAAGCCAACGAGCGCATCCAGCGCTATAATTATCCGGCGGATTTAGGTCAATGGAGAAGTTTCAGCTTGATTAAAACGGCTATTGGCAGCTTGCACTTTCTGGTATATTCCGACTACATGATGCAAGCTTACTTTGGTTTGGTGCACCTGTTCTATCAGGAAGGCAAATACGCTCAGGCCATTTCCAAAGCCCAAGAAGCCGAAGAAGCTTACAAAAAGTATAGTGTTTGGCAGTACCAGATAGCGGGTAAGACCTACGCACAGCCTTCGGCGGATGCTGTTTCGTATCCTCCCCATTGGTGTTTACGGGGTTATACTCCGGGAGGTTGTTACCGGGTGAGTTTAGATATAGCGCTCAGCTACTATCGGTTGCATGATTACGATAAGGCTCGTGAGTGGTTTATTCGTTCTCAACTGTCCCCCAATGTGATGGGTGTGTTAGGTGTCTACGCCCATCAGTTGCAGTCGAGGGGTCAACAGACCGGTTACAAGGAGGTAGGCGCGCTCGTGTTATTAGGCGAGAGTGCGAATGTGTTAGGGGATAGGGATTGTCCAGCTCGCGGGGTTCCTGATGTTCGTTCTACGGCGAATTGGGAAAGTGCATTAAAGTATGCAGAGGAGGCCTACAAGCTGATGCCCAACAACCTCGATGTCTGCCTACAATACTATGTGCTTCTCTGTACCCTCAAACGCTACCAACAGGCTATCGAACTCTACCGCCATATGTATGCGCTCGT
>Ga0070737_10002446_pt1 | contig 22356 bp, 16 predicted proteins | sample Coa_R1_10_FD_66438 | JGI IMG/M metagenome (GOLD analysis project Ga0070737, IMG submission 66438) | Surface soil microbial communities from Centralia Pennsylvania, which are recovering from an underground coalmine fire - Coalmine... | ecosystem: Environmental > Terrestrial > Soil > Unclassified...
CGCGATCACCAGCGCCAGCAGCGACAGGTTGTCCAGGGTGTAATCGAGTGCATACATCACGATGAACGCGCCGCACAGCGACAGCGGCACCGCGGCGGTGGCGATCAGGGTGGGCGCGAGCCGGCGCAGGAACACCGCCATGGTCAGGATCACCATCGAGAGGCTGATCAGCAGCGTGATCTGCACGTCGTTGACCGAGTCGCGGATGGTGGTGGTTTCGTCGAAGTAAGGGGTCAGTTGCGTGCCGGGCGGCACAAGGTTGCGCAGGCCCGGAAGTTCCTTCTTGACACTGTCCACGGTCGCGATGACGTTGGCCTCCGGGCGCTTGAAGACCTGCAACTGGATCGAGCGCTGGCCGTTGAAGTACGCAGCCTGGAACTGGTCCTGCGCGCCCTCGTAGACCTTGGCCACGTCGCGCAGATAGACCGGCGTACCGTTGTGGATCGCGATCACCAGGTCGGCAAACTGCTGGGGCGTGTGCAACTGGTCGTTGGCGGTGATCGCTGTGGCGATGTTGCCGTTGGTGAGGAAGCCTTGCGGGGACGTGACGTTGGCGGCGGTAATCGCATTGCGGATGTCGTTCGTGGAAAGCCCCATCTCGGCCAGCTTGTGCAGGTCCACTTCCACCCGCACGCCGGGCTGGGCGCTGCCCGAAACGTCCACCGACGCCACGCCCTGCAATTGGCTGAGACGTGGCGCCAGCAGGGTATTGGCTGCGTCGTAAAGCTCCGACATCGGCTGGGTGTTCGAGGTCAGCGCCAGCGTGATCACCGGGTCGTCGTTGGGGTTGGCCTTGTGCCACTGCGGCATCTGCAGGCCGGATGGAAGATCCGGCACCGCAGCGTTGATCGCGGCATCCACCTGCTGCGCGGCCGAGTCGATGTCCACGCCGGCGTCGAAGAACAGGATCACGAACATGCTGCCGTTGGAACTGCGCGACCGCATCATGTCGATGCCGGGTATCTGGCCAAGATGCCGCTCCAGCGGCGCGGCCACCGTTGCAGCCATCGTCATGGCATTGGCGCCAGGCTCGCTGGCCGAAACCCAGATCGCGGGAAACGACACTTGCGGCAGCGCGCTGATGCCCAGCAGCGTGTAGCACAGGATGCCGATCGCGAGCACGCCCGCCGCCAGCAGCGAAGTGCCGATCGGACGCTTGATGAAGGGCGCGGAGATGTTCATGGTGAAGCTTGGGGCGGGAGGTGGGTAGTGGGGGGGCGCTGGCCGGAGCACTCAAGTGAGCGGTGAGATTCCCGCATGCGCGGGTTCACGCACGCGGGACGATTGCGAAGGACCGGCGTGCTCGCGCCCCCGCTACCCGTCCCCCATCCCCTCGCGTGGATCGCGCACATCATTTTCCACTCTCTGGCGCATGTTCAAGCCTGGCGTGCCGCCCGGTGTGCTCCCGCACCCAATCGCCGAAGCGCTCCATGTACAGGTATATCACCGGCGTGGTGTACAGCGTCACCAGTTGCGACAGCAGCAGGCCGCCGACGATCGACACGCCCAGCGGACGCCTGAGTTCCGCGCCGATGCCGTTGCCGAGCGCGAGCGGCAGGGCGCCGAACAGCGCGGCGAAGGTCGTCATCATGATCGGCCGGAAGCGCAGCAGGCAGGCACGCCGGATCGCATCATGTGGGGTCATGCCGCGGCGCTGGGCGGTGATCGCGAAGTCGATCATCATGATCGCGTTCTTTTTCACGATGCCGATCAGGAGCACGATGCCGACGATGCCATCCACCGACAGAGGCATCCCGAACAGCATCAGCGCCAGCAGCGCACCGACCCCCGCGGGCGGCAGCGTCGAAAGGATCGTCAGCGGATGGATGTAACTTTCATACAGCACGCCCAGCACAATGTAGATCACGATCACCGCTGCCAGCAGCAGCAACGCTTCGTTGCCGAGCGAGGACGAGAACTCGGCGGCCTTGCCGATGAAGCCGGCGCGGATCTGCGGCGGGAAGTGCAGCGAGGCCTCGGTGTTGTTGATTGCATCGACCGCCTGCGAGAGCGAATAGCCCGGCGCGACGTTGAACGAGATGATCACCGCCGGCAGCTGGTTCTGGTGCGCGATCACCAGCGGCGCATCCGTGACCGTGGCGGTCGCCAGCGTCGACAGCGGCACGGTGCTGCCGCCGCCCAAGATGATGCCGGTGTTGGACTGCCCGACGCCCGTCGCCGTCGAGGAATTGGCCGACTTCAGCATCCCGAGGCTGGTGGCGTTGCTGCCGGTCAGCGCGCCACTGGCGCCGTTGGAACGCACCCGCAGCATGTTCATCAGATCGGCGCGATTGCGGAATTGCGGTTCGACCTCCAGCACCACCCGGTACTGGTTCTGCTGGGTGAAGATGGTCGAAATCTGGCGCTGGCCGTAGGCGTCGTAAAGGGTGTCGTCGATGGTCTGGACCGGGACGCCGAGGCGGCTCGCGGCGGTGCGGTTGATTTCGAGCTTCAGCGCGCGGCCGTTCATCGCGAGGTTGTTGGAAACGTCGGCCAGCTCCGGCAACTGCTTCACCGCCTGCACCATTTGCTGCGCGTACTTCTTGAGGTCGTTCGGATCGACTTCCGAAATCGCGTACTGGTATTCGGTCGGTGAAACCGTGGTATCCAATGTGATGTCCTGGACGGGTTTCAGGAACAGTTGCACGCCGGGAATGTCGGCGACGGCGTGCTGCAGGCTGGCGACGACCTGGTCCAGGCTGCCGCGCTGGCCGCGCGGTTTCAGCACGATGCTGATCTGGCCCTGGTTGAGCGTCGGATTGATCGCGCCGGCGCCAATGAACGAAGCGACGCCCGCGACAGCGGGATCGCGCCGCAGTGCTGCGGTAACGGCCTGCGTGTTCTTTTCCATCGCCGGGAACGCGATATCGCTGTCCGCCTGCACCACGCCGGTGATGAGCCCGGTGTCCTGTTCGGGCAGCAGGTCCTTCGGGATCGCGGCGTACAGCAGCACGGTGACCACGATCGATGCCGTCGCGACCAGCATCGTGGTGCGACGGTGTTCGAGCACCCAGTCGAGGCTCGACTCGTACCAGCCCAGCATCTTCGCGTAGAAACCGCGCCGGTTCTCCATCGCCTCCTCGTCGCCGGTAGGCAGCGAGCCTGGTTTGAGCAGGTACGCGCACATCATCGGCGTCAGCGTCAGCGACACGCCCATCGAGATCGCGACTGCGATCGTCAGCACCCACGCGAATTCGTGGAACAGCCGTCCGGTGACGCCCGGCATCAACAGCAGCGGCAGGAACACCGCGATCAGCGAAACCGTCAGCGACAGCACCGTGAAGCCGATCTCGCGCGAACCGATCTCGGCGGCCTCACGGCCCGGCTTGCCCTGTTCGAGATAACGGACGATGTTCTCGATCATCACGATCGCATCGTCCACGACGAAACCGGTGGCGACCGTCAGCGCCATCAGCGACAGGTTGTCCAGCGAGAATCCCGCGAACGCCATCACCGCGAAGGTGCCCATCAACGACAGCGGCACGGCGACGGCGGGGATCACCGTGGCCCACAGCCGGCGCAGGAATACGAAGATCACTGCCACGACCAGCGCGACCGCGATCAGCAGCGTCATCTCGACGTCGTGCACCGAGGCGCGGATGGTGACGGTGCGGTCGGCGAACACGGAAAGATGGATGCCGGCGGGCAGCACCGCGCGCAAGGACGGCAGCGTCTGTTCGATCTGGTCGACCGTCTTGATGATGTTCGCGCCCGGCTGGCGGCGGATGTCGAGCAGCACCGCCGGCTTGCCGTTGGCCCACGCCGCGAGCTGGTCGTTCTCGACGCCCTCGATCACGTTGGCGACATCCGACAGCCTTACCGGCGCACCGTCCTTGTACGCGATGATCGTGTTGGCGTATTGCTGCGCGCTCTGCAACTGGTCGTTGGTGCCGATCTCGTAGGTCTGCACCGCGCCGTTCAATGATCCCTTGGCGGCATTGACGTTCGCCTGGGTGAGGGCGCTGCGCACGTCCTCCATCGTGAGCCCGAGATTCGCGAGCTTGCCGGGATCGACCTGCACCCGGATCGCGGGGCGCACGTTGCCCGCGATCGAAACCAGGCCGACGCCCGGCACCTGCGCGAGGCGCTGCGCCAGGATCGAATCGGCGTAATCGTTCACATCGCGCAGCGGCACGCTGTCGGACGTAAGCGCCAACGTCAGGATCGGCGCGTCGGCCGGATTCACGCGCTTGTACACCGGCGGATAGGGCAGGCTCGATGGCAGGCGCGCAGTGCGCAGCGCCGACTGCACGTCCTGCGCCGCGACGTCGAGGTTCGAGTTCATCGCGAACTGCAGGGTGATGGTCGACAGCCCGGCGGCGCTGTTCGAACTCATCATCGTCAGGCCCGAAATCTGGCCGAGCTGCTGTTCCAGCGGCGTGGTCACCAGTGTTGCGATCGTGGTCGCGCTGGCGCCCGGATATTGCGTCGTCACCACCAGGCTGGGCGCCTCGATCTCGGGCAGCGCCGACACCGGCAGCGCCTTGTAGCCGATGATGCCGAGCAGCAGCACCGCCAGCATCAACAGCGATGTCGCGATCGGCCGGCGGATGAAGATGCTTGAAAAACCCATAGAAGCGGGGCTAGGGACTAGCGACTGGCGGGTGGGGACCAGGGACCAGGCGAGTTGTTCGGGACCGGTGATTGCGCAGGGATGACTTCAACGCCCGGGAGGAAGCTACGCCCCAGCCCCCAGCCTCCAGTCCCGCTGTCGCCTTTTTGAGTCCCGATTCCCGAGTCCCGGCTTTCATCAATGTCTCCGGCCGCGGCCGCTGCTTTGCATCGCGGCGGCCTTGATTTGCGTCGTGGTGGGCGGCGGCGGCACTTCGCCGGGTTTCATCGGTGTCACCTTGCTGCCTTCCTTGAGGCGGAACTGGCCGGCCGTGACCACGAGGTCGCCGGGCTTCAGGCCTTTCGTGACGATCAAGCCCGTATCGCCGGATTCGTTGCCGGTACTGACCGTTTGCATCGTCACGTATTTGGCCGGTTGGTGCTCGGCCGTGCCCGGTTTCGAGCCGCGTCCCGACGCGCGTCCGCTGCGCTTGTGCGCGGCGCCGGCCCCAGCGTTTGCGCTGGTGCCCGGCGGCGGCTTGTCGGTGATCAGCCAGACGTAATCGCCGTTCGGACCGCGCTGGACGGCTGCGGTCGGGACCACCAGCGCATCGTTGTCCACGCTGACTTTCACTCGCGTGCTGACATACGCGCCCGGAAAGAGCAGGTTGTTGGCGTTGGGAAATTCGGCCCGCAACTGGAACGAACCGGTGTTGGGGTCGATCTGGTTGTCGATCACTTTCAGCTTGCCGTCGTCCTCGATCACGTTGCCGTCCGCGTCCAGGATCGCCACGTCCAGCGGCGCCTTGGCTTGCGCCGCGCGCACCTCGTCGAGGTAGGTGCCGGCCAGCGCGAATTGCACGTCGATCGGGTGCATCTGGACGACGGTGACGATGGTGGTCGAGGTTGTGACCACGTTGCCGGGCGTCACCTGTCGGATGCCGGCCACGCCGTCGATGGGCGAGGTGATCTTGGTGAAGCCGAGCTGCACCCTGGTGCTCTCGATGGCGGCGTTGTCGGCCACGACCGCAGCCTGCCACTGGTCGACGGTATTTTTCTGCGTGATCTTGTCGATCTGGGCAACGTACGGCGCGTACTTGGGATTCTCGGAGCGTTCCAGGTTCGCCTTGGCCGTTTGGAGTTGGGTGTTGTCCTGGTTGCGCTTGGCGATGGCCTGGTTGAGTTGCGCTTGCAGCGTTCGCGGGTCGATCTCGGCGATCACCTGGCCCTTTTTGACCGGATCGCCCTGGACGAAATCGAGCTTCAGCAACTCGCCGCCGACCTGTGGCTGGACGTTGACGCTATTGATCGGCGTCACCGTTCCCTGCGCGGTGAGGTAGATCGGCACGTTTTCGGCCGTGGCGGGCACGACGGTGACCGGCACCGGGGCGTCGGCGTTGAATTCGCCGTTGCCGCCGCCCTTGCCGGCGGCAAGGACGCGCCACACGATGATCGCCACGATGACGACGCCGACGAGCGTCAGGATCCATTTGGTTCGCGACATGCGGTGTCGTCCGGATGCATGAAAGCGTGGATTGGACCATCCGCGCGGCAATGCGTTCGCCGTGCGGCGGATGTGGCCAAGAGGGGGTTAAATTAGCCGATCGGCGGCAGGCGCGCCCCTGCCGAAGGGCACGGGCGCGCGTGTATGCCTTTTGGCCTGCTCGTGCGTTACCGCTCGGTCGCGACGGTCGGCATGCCCTGGACGGCTTCGGGCAGGTCCTCGTAGCGGCTCTGCGCCGCATGCCTGGCATCGAGCTTGTGCATGATCGGCAGCACCGCCAGCGCGATCACGGTACATGCGATACCGGCGAACCCCAGCCAATTGAACAGCTTGGTGTAGATCGGCATCATCTGGATGGGATCGGTGATGGTGGACGGCACGCTCGCGAAAGTCGCGACCTTGCCGCCCAGGTACTGCGCGACGCCCGACGCCACGTAGTACGCACCCATCATGAAGCCGCCCATCCGCGCCGGCACGTAACGCGCGACGAAGGCGAGACCCAGGCCGCTGGTCAGGAGTTCGCCCAGCGACCCGAAGCCGTAGCCGCCCACCATCACCCACTGGCTCGTCTTGCCGGGCGAGGTGGTGAAGTGTCCGGCGGCGCCGTAGATGAAGAAGCCGATCGCCACGGCGGCGAAGCCCAACGCGAATTTGGCCGAAATCGAGAGGTCCCTGCCGCGCTGGGCGAAGTGCGTGTATGTGACGGCCAGGATCGGACTCAGGATGAAGATCCAGATCGGGTTCAGCGCCTGGAACTGCGCCGGATCCCAGTTGAACAGGTGCAGCCCGAACAACCGGAAAGCGGGGTCCACGTCGCGCAGCGCGAACAGGTTCAGCGACGTCGACATCTGCTGGTAGAAGATGAAGAAGAACACCGTTTCCACGACGAGAATCAGCGCGATGATCAGGCCGGGCTTTTCGTGGTGGCCGCACTTCATGATCAGGTAGCCGAAAATCGCCAGTACGCACAAACCTGCGACCAGCACGAAGTATTGCGCGACGGTGCGCTCCTTCAGGATGAAGGCCGAAATGATCACCACGATGATGCCGCCCGCGAGCACAGCCAGGAGTTTCCAGAACTTGAACGGCTGGTGGTCGGGTTCCGAACCGATGAAGTCCAGTGTGTGGCGCATCACCAGGTAGTTGCCAAGGCCCACCAGCAGGCCCACGCAGCACACGGCAAACGCGATGTGCCAACCCAAGCCATCACCGAACAGGTGCTGCGCCCCAGGCAACCACGCGATCTGGCCGTGATAGGTGGCGTTGAAGTAATTCTTGATGACCGGCGTTAGCAGCATCGAGAACGTCGAGCCGATGTTGACCGCCATGTAGTAGATGGTGAAAGCACTGTCGATTTTGGCGTCGTCACCTTCGTAGATCTTGCGCACGAGGTTGCCGGCGTTGGCCTTGAACAGGCCGTTGCCGACCACGATCACGCCCAGCGCAAGGAACAGGAAGTTGGAACTGTGCGCCGGTACCACCATCAGCGCGTAGCCGACCGCCAGCACGGAGGCGCCGAGCAGCATGGTGTGACGCGTGCCGAAGAACTTGTCCCCGACCCAGCCGCCGATTGCGGGCGAGACATAGATCAGGGCCGCCGCTGCACCCCAGGTGAGATTCGCCGGCGTGTCCGGAAACGCAAGCCGCTCGACCATGTAGTAGATGATCAGCGCCTGCATGCCGTAATAGCCGAAACGCTCCCACATCTCGATCAGGAAAACGGTCGAGAACGAACGGGTTCGGGATACGGTGGGCGTTGCTGAATTCATTCCGGGGCACCGAGAAACTGCGATCCGGCAAGCCTACCCGAACCGGAGCTGAATTTGGCTAAGAATGCGGGATTCGGGATTCGGGACTCGGGACTCCAAAAAAGCGCGTGCAGTCACGTTCCCCAAACTGCCTGTCGGACACATGGGCGTACTGTGCATTTCTTGTCCCACATATTTGCCGGCCTTCGTTGGGCCTGCTCCAGTCGGTATGCTCTCGAATCGCCGGCTCCTGCCGGGCGTTCGTTGCTATGCTTCCCGAGTCCCCAGTCCCGAGATTCATGCAGACCTACCTCGACCTTCTCCGCGACGTGCTGGAACACGGTGCCCGCAAGGGCGATCGCACCGGCACGGGCACGCTTTCGGTGTTCGGGCGGCAGATCCGGATGGATCTCGAGAAAGGTTTCCCGCTGCTCACGACCAAGAAGCTGCATGTCAAATCGATCGTGCACGAGCTGCTGTGGTTCCTGCGCGGCGATACGAACGTCGCCTACCTGAAAGAGCGCGGCGTCAGCATCTGGGACGAATGGGCCGACGCGAATGGCGACCTGGGACCGGTTTACGGCAAACAGTGGCGCGCGTGGCCGGCGCCCGACGGGCGCAACATCGACCAGATTTCCCGGGTGATCGAACAGATCAAACGCGATCCCGATTCACGCCGGATGATCGTGTCGGCGTGGAACGTCGGTGAGCTGGACAAGATGGCGCTGGCGCCGTGTCATGCACTGTTCCAGTTTTATGTCGCAGACGGGAAGTTGTCGTGCCAGCTCTACCAGCGCTCGGCCGACATTTTCCTCGGGGTGCCGTTCAATATCGCAAGCTATGCGCTGCTCACCTGCATGATCGCGCAGGTGTGCGGGCTGGAACGCGGCGAGTTCGTGCACACCTTCGGCGACCTGCACCTTTATTCCAACCACGTCGAGCAGGCGCGCGAGCAGTTGACGCGAAGGCCGCGGCCGCTGCCAAAGCTGGTATTGAATCCCGACGTGCGCTCGATTTTCGAATTCCGCTACGACGACATTCGCGTCGTCGACTACGACCCGTGGCCGGCGATCAAGGCTCCGGTGGCGGTGTAGTCACGGCCTTGCAGCCGCGTGTGCACGCGAAATAAGCGACGGCACGCGGGTAGTCGATCGTCATCACGAAATGCTTGAAGATGTTGCCGCCGACGGCTCCATCGATGCGCTTGTCCATCATGCTCGACATCATGTCGTGGAAAGCCGGATCCGGCCGTTGTACGAACCAGGCGGGCCCGACCGACCAGCCGGCGATCTCAACCCGGGGCACCTCGATCATCGGTTCGACGCGACCGCGACCGAATAGATCGTCTCCGCTTTCCACCACGCGCCACGCCGGGTGCGCTTTGTGCCAGCGTTCGAAGACACTGCGGACGATGTAACTGGTCACGCCGATGCCGTTGACCGTGGGCACATGGCTTGCTCTTTCGCCTTCGGACGTCGGGTGTGCGGTAGCGCCGGTATCCAATAGCATGTCGATGGGTTCGCCGCCGATATGCACGGTGATTCGCGCGTAACCGGTAGTGGCTTTGCCCTGTGCGTCGCGCTGGAAGCCAAGCCGCGTCGCGTGAGCGGCAGGATCCGGATGCCAGGTGCGGCCCTGGAGCAGCAAGCGATGGGCGGGGTAATCGAAGGTCCAGATGCCATTGGCATACAGGTAGCTGCCGCTGAACTGGCCGTCATCGCCAGCCATTGCATGCTCACCGACGTTCTGCACCATCATGACTTCGCCGCATGGACTGCCTTGGGGCGGCGGCAGCCCGCGGCCTCGCATATAGTCCGGCAACGCAGCGACAAAGAAATGGTCTTCTCCCAGCTTGCAAGTGTGGGTCTCGAGATGGAGCCGCTTCGCAGCTCGGGCGGTAATCCAGTACAGATTGGCGGCGCCGCCACCTCCGGTGTCGACCAGGAGCTTCAGACGTTGACCGCCGGTGGTTTCCGGAGTCGCATAGAAATGTCCCGCTTCGTAGCTCGTCGGCAGGACAGTCGCCGTTGCAGGCTGGGTCGTCGCGACGGCAGCACCCGCTTGCATCGCGGCGGACAGAAGAATTATCGGGATCGGCATTTCGTGGGCGCCGGACTTTTTCGTTAGAGTACCGCGGAACGACGAAACTGCCGCACCGATGTTCCGCACACTTGCCGATGCCGATTTTCAGGGAATTTCATGTCCATAGCACTGGTCGTCGCGCTGGACCGCCACCATGCGATCGGGCGTGGCGGCGAAATGCCGTGGCACCTGACCGACGACCTGAAACGCTTCAAGGCGCTCACGCTCGGCAAACCCGTGCTGATGGGCCGCAAGACGGCGCTTGCGATCGGGCGCGCGTTGCCGGGCCGTCAGAACCTGGTGCTGACCCACGCGGATACCGCGCCTTTCGATGGCCAGACCGTCGTACATTCGCTGGACGAGGCGGTCGCACATGCGAACGGTGGTGCGCTGATGGTGATCGGCGGAGGTGAAGTCTATGCATTGGCGTTGCCCCGTGCGGATCGCATGTATTTGACCGAAGTCGACACCATTACGCGCGATGCGGGTACGTTTTTCCCGGGGTTCGATCCACGCGAGTGGCGCGAAATTGCGCGCGAGCACCATCCAATCGATGCGAAACACGCACTCGCATTCGACTTCGTCGATTACGAGCGTCGATGATCGACGTCGCCGCCGGCATCCTTGTGGACGCGCATGGTCGTGTGCTGCTGATGCAGCGCCTGCCCGGCAAGCATCTGGCCGGCTTGTGGGAGTTTCCCGGCGGCAAGGTCGAACCGGATGAAACCGCCGAACAGGCCTTGGTCCGCGAACTCGATGAGGAACTGGGCATCGAAGTCCGTGCGGCTGCGCCGTTGATTTCGTTGCCGTGGCACTACCCCGAAACATCGGTGCGCCTGCACGCGTGGCGGGTTGGCGAATGGCTAGGCGAGCCACGCGCGCGCGAGGGCAACCCATTGCGCTGGACCGCGCTGCACGACATCGATTCCGCGGCGATGCCGCCCGCCGACGTGCCGATCGTCACCGCGCTGCGGCTGCCGCCGTACTACGTGATTTTTGCTCCTGATGGTGCCCACCCCGAGATCGGCGTCGCCAAGGCCCCAAATGGTGCGGCCAACCCCCTCACTCCAACCCTCTCCCCATCGGGGAGAGGGAGACAACCGCGCAGCGCTTGGCGGGTGAGGGGGGGCGCTGCCACCAATGCCCTCTGGCAACTGCGCATACCCGATGCGTCACGTGCTGAAGCAAAGCGCGTCGCACGCCAAGCACTGGAGGTTGATCCATCCCTGCGCGGAACGTTGCTGATCAACCACGATATCGGTATTGCCCGTGAGCTTCGCGTCGGCGTACATCTCAAGGCTCCACAATTGCGCGAATTGCGGGAGCGCCCGTTGCCCCAGGAGGCGTGGGTGGCCGCGTCGTGTCACGGCGCCGGCGAACTCGAACTCGCCGCCCGCTTGGGTGTCGACTTTGCCACCTTGTCGCCGGTGCAGGCGACGGCCTCGCATCCGGACGCGGAGCCATTGGGCTGGGCGCGCTTTGCGCGCCTGGTCGCCGATGCACGCCTCCCCGTATATGCGCTGGGTGGTGTCGGGCCCGGCAACCTCGCACGCGCGCGTGGCGCGGGCGCACAAGGCGTCGCGGGCATCCAGGCGTTCCGGTCGTGTTTGTAGATCGGCGTGTTGTCGCGACAACCCATGGAAGCGGCGGGTCGCCGCGTCGACCGGTGGGTCATGGCGAGAGCAGTCGCGGGCACCGCCCGCTCCCACACCGCAAGCGCCTACTTGTCTGCCGCAAGCTCCAGATACCGCGCGTGCAACGCCGCCACTTGGTCGTCCAGCGCCGATTCCACGCCGTCATTGACGATCACGTCATCGGCGATTGCGAGGCGTTGTTCGCGCGTGGCCTGCGCCGCAAGCACGCATTTGGCCTGCGCGCGATCCACCCCATCGCGCTGCACCAGGCGCTGGATCTGCAGCGCCTCCGGCGTGTCCACTACCAATACCCGATCGACCCACCCGTAATCGGCCCAGTTCTCCACCAGCAGCGGGATCGCGAGCATGCAATAGGGGCCCCGATCCATCCCGACGCGGTGGCGCAGCCACGCGCGCACGCGCGGGTGGATGATCCCCTCCAGTTGTTTGCGTGCCGCCGGATCGGCGAACACGCGCTCGCGCATCGCGCGGCGGTCCAGGCTGCCGCCCGCGTCGAGCATTCCGGCGCCGAACACGAACTCGATTTCAGCGAGCGCAGGCTCGCGCGGTGCCACCACTTCGCGCGCGGCGACATCGGCGTCGTAGATGCCGATCCCGAGGGCTGCGAAGCGCTTCGATACAGCGCTCTTGCCGGCCGCGACCCCGCCGGTCAGCGCGACGACGTAGTGCCGCACACCCCGCGACGGCCGGGCGGCTTTCACAACGACACCGCTGGCTCGAGTGTCATGGGCCGGCGACTTCCGCATGTTGCGGCAGCACGCGCTGGCAGTCGTCCTGCTTGATGCGCGCGGTGTCGAAGTCGATATGTTGCGTCTGCGCGACCCAGCGCGTGTGGTAATGCCACTTCGGACTGAACAGGCTCCAGGTTTCGTCGTGGCCGGGAAAGGTGACGCCTGCCATGTCGATCAGCGATTCGAAGGTGTCCGCCGACAGGGTGCGCTTGTCGGCATTGGCGCGCAGGGCCGCCACGCGTTGAGGGAAATCGCGTCGGTAGGAATCGGAATACCAGAACAGCGCGGGAATCTCGTACTCGGGCACGGTACCGACGCCATGACCCTCCTTGTCGCAGGTGGGCGTCGGAATCAGTTCGCCGTGATCGGATTCGAACCAGAGCGCCGTGACCGCGCCACTCGCCTTCAGCACGTCGATGACCTGCGCCAGCACGTGGTCGGTATACAGGATGGTGTTGTCGTAACTGTTGCGCGCCCGCTCGATGCTGGAGCCGTCGCCCGGCGGTGACAACTGCGTCGGTTTGAAGTGCGTGAAAGAAGGTGGATAGCGGTAGTCGTATTTCACGTGGCTGCCCATCATGTGCAGCACGATGAAGAGGTCGTGGTTGGACGCGTGCAGCGCGTCCTTCAAGGGCTGGATCAGGTCCTCGTCGTAGCTGCCCGGCGCGGTCCACGAGGCGTGGTTCAACCATTTCACGTGCTCGGCTTCGTACGCATACATCGACACCGGCGAATCGAACTCGCCGATCGCCTGCTGGTTCGAAATCCAGTACGTCTCGTAACCGGCTTCCTTCATCGCGCGCAGGACCGATGCCTCGTGCCACGGCGCGTCCCACGCCATCGCCGGCTTGCGGCGGGTGAGGATCATCGGGATAGCAGCGATCGACTCCGGCCAGGTGGTGATGAAGCGCCTGATCGGGACCAGGTTCTTCAGTTTCGACAGTTCCGGGTTGGTCGGACGGTCGTAGCCGAACAACTGCCAGTCGGCGCGGCGGCTGCTCTCGCCGATGACCAGCACGTACACCTGACGTTGGCGCAGCGGGGGGCCGGCGCGGTGCGCGTGGAAGCGGAACGCCTTGAACTGCGCGGCCTCGGCGCGCATCCGGTCCCATTCCTGGCGGTACTCGACCACACGTGGAATCACACCGAACGGGAAACCCTGCTCGATCGCGTCGCCGTAAACCTGCAGCGGCCCCGAAGCCGATGCGGAATCGCTGGCAGCCTTCTTGCGCGACGTCGCGAATCCCACGCCGAGTGGGACCAGCAGCGCCACGATGCCGAGGCACAGGGCCGCGATTCGCCCGCCCCCGCGCCAACGCAAGCCCGCGCGAAAGCCCGTCCACGCCGCCAGCAATCCCAGCGCAAGTCCCGCGAGCAGCACGATCGCGAGCGGCGCCAGCATACGTCCGAAATATTCGCGGGCCTCCAGCGGGTTGGTCGCTACGATGGTTGCGATGATCTGCGCCGAAGTGGGGTGGTGGTATTGCGCGATGTAGTAGGTTTCCAGTGGCGCCAGCAGCGCGAGCGGCGCCAGCAGCAGACACGGGAGCCACAGCCAGCGTCCCAGCAACGCGAACAGGATCGCCAGCATCGCGAGCGGCAGCACCAGCGCCGCGACCCATACCTCGGGTGCGGTGTCGTGCGAGAGCCACACGAGATTCGGCAGCAACAGCAATGCGATCAGCAGCGTGATCGCGGCAAGCGCCCACTTGTGGGCTGGGAGACTTTGAGCCATTACCCGTTGTCGCGTGTGAAGCGGCTGTTGTGGAAAGTCAGGCCAAGGACGGCCGTTCTGATGTTTCGTGGCTAGGCGGCACAATGTTACCGGGTGCTCAATTGCGCAGCGATCACGGGCGATCGCACAAATGGTGTTGCGGCGGCTTCATCGGCGCGGCGCGAATCCCGACATCGACGTTCGACACTCGTTGGGCTTCGCGTGAAGCCGCTCACCGTTTTGGGGTTTCGCAATGCCGATCCCCCAGCCTGACGACTCATCGAATTCCGGTGAAATGCAAGTACGCCGTCAGGATTGCGTCGCCGGCGATCAGCCAGATCCACGTCGCGACGGCGAGGAACGGGCCGAATGGTATCGGCACCGAACGATCCTGCCCTCGCATGCTGAGCACGATGACGCCGATGATCGCTCCCGACAGCGCGGCGATGATGATCACCGGCAGCAGCGCCGTCCAGCCCAGCCACGCGCCTGCCACGGCGAACAGCTTGAAGTCGCCGTAACCCATGCCTTCCTTGCCGGTCGCAAGCTTGAAGATCCAGTACACGGCCCACAGCGCGATATAGCCCACGGCGGCACCGATCACCGCGTCACGCGTGCCGGCGAACAGCGGCGCAAGCGAGATCAACAGGCCAAGCCACAGCAGCGGCAGGGTGAGCGAATCGGGCAGCAACTGCGTGCGGAAGTCGATGCCTGCAGCGGCTATCAGAACCCAAGTCAGCACCAGCCCCGCCGCAGATTGCCAAGCGATGCCGAATTTCCACACCACGATGGCGCTCGTGATGCCGCACAGCAGTTCCACCAGCGGGTACTGCTTCGAGATCGGCGCCCTGCAGTAACGGCAACGGCCGCGCAAGAGCAGCCACGACAGCAGCGGGATGTTGTCCCAGGGCGCCAGCGGATGAGTGCAGTGCGGGCAGTGCGAGCCCTTGCGCACAAGGTCCGGCGGCGCCGGTTCGCCGTCGTCCGGCAATGCCAGCATCTCGCGCGCGTCACGCTTCCAGAACCATTCCATCCGCGCCGGCAGACGCAGAATGACTACGTTGAGGAAGCTGCCGACGATCAGGCCGAGCACAAAGGCCGCGGCGATCCAGAGGGCGAGCGGAAGGCCGAATGCGGAATTCAAGACCCCGCTCCCGAGGGGAGAGGGGACGCAGCTTCCATCAGAACGTGCCGGCCAGCTTGAAGATCGGCAGGTACAGCGCGATCACCATGCCGCCCACCAGCACGCCGATGATCACCATGATCAGCGGTTCCAGCAAAGTGGACAGCGTGTCCACCGCGTTGCTGACCTCTTCCTCGAAGAAGTCGGCGACCTTGAACAGCATCTTGTCCAGCGCGCCGGATTCCTCGCCGATGGACACCATTTGGGTGACCATGTTGGGAAACAAGTTGGTCTGGCTCATTGCGAGGTGCAACTGGTGGCCGACGGCGACATCGTCACGCATTTTGCGGATCGCCTGCCCGTACACCACGCTGCCGGTCGCGCCAGCCACGGAATCCAGCGCCTCGACCAGCGGCACACCCGCGTGGAAAGTAACACCCAGCGTGCGCGAGAAACGCGCGATTGCCGACTGGCGCAGGATATTGCCGATGACAGGGATCTTCAGCGACATCCGGTCCACGGTGTGCGCCATCTTCTCCGAGCGCTTGTAGGCCATGATGATGCCGATGATCACGGCGATCAGCACGATCAGGAACGGCGCCCAGTAGTGCTGCATGAACTCCGACAGGTTCACCACCATCTGGGTGAACGCCGGCAGCGCCACGCCCGCGCTGCTGAACACGTTCTGGAACACCGGCACCACGAAGATCAGCAGGACGAGCATCACCAGAAAAGCAACCACCATCACCATCGCGGGGTAGAACAGGGCCTTCTTGATCTTGCCCTTGATGCTCTCGATGCGTTCCTTGTAGGTGGCGACGGTGTCGAGCACGGTGTCCAGCACGCCCGCCGACTCGCCCGCGCGCACCAGGTTGCGGTACAGCTCGTCGAACTGCACCGGATACTTCGCCATCGCCTCGTGCAGCGACGCGCCGCCTTCGATGTTCTGCTTGACGTCGGTCAGCATGTTCTTGAAGCGCACGTTGCGCTGGCCGCCGGCAATGATCTCGAACGCCTGCACCATCGGCACGCCGGCCGCCATCATGGTCGCGATCTGGCGGCTGAAGATGGCGACGTCGCGCGGCTTCACGCGCGAGCCCGCCGCGCCGAACAGCGGCTTCGGCTTTTCCTTCACCGATTGCGGGTTCATGCCCTGGCGACGCAGCTCGGCCTTCACAAGGCTCGCGTTGCGGCCCTGCATCTCACCCTTCATCTTGATCCCGCGTTTGTCCAGCGCGGTCCATTCGTACACGGTCAATTGCTTGACCGCGGCACGGGCGGCGCCGACATTGCCGACGGGTTTGGTTGCAACGGTGGCGGTGGCCATTGGTCAGGTTCCCCATACAGACAATCGGAGCCCCTCCCCCAGCGGGGGAGGGGTTGGGTGGGGGTATAGCGAATTCACCCCCACCCGCCCTTCGGGCACCCTCCCCCTCCGGGGGAGGGATGCATCAGTCCTTGGTGACGCGATCGATTTCCGCAAGGCTGGTGACGCCTTGCTTCACCTTCATCAGCGCGGATTGCCGCAGGTTGCGCACACCGGCACGCCGCGCCGCTTCGGCGATGTGCATGGAATTGCCCCCTTCGAGGATCGCCTTCTGGATTTCCTCCGTCATTGGCATCACTTCGTAGATGCCGACGCGTCCCTTGTAGCCTTCGTTGCAGCCGGAGCAGCCTACTGCGTCGTAAAGCGTGAGGCCACGGTCGATTTCCTCTTCCGTGAACCCTTCCGCAAGCAGCGCGGCCTTGGGCAGTTCCAACGGCTTCTTGCAATCGTGCAGCCGACGCGCCAGGCGCTGCGCGATCACCAGCGACACCGATGAGGTGAGGTTGTAGGGCGCGATGCCCATGTTCATCAGGCGGGTGATCGTCTGGGAGGCATCATTGGTGTGGAGCGTGGACAGCACCATATGGCCGGTCTGCGCGGCCTTGACCGCGATCTCCGCGGTTTCGAGGTCGCGGATCTCGCCCACCATGATCACGTCGGGGTCCTGGCGCAGGAACGAGCGCAAGGCGGCCGAGAAGGTCATGCCGCGTTTCTCGTTCTGCTGGACCTGGTTGATGCCCTCGACCCGGATTTCGACCGGGTCCTCGACCGTCGAGATGTTGCGCCCGACCGTATTCAATATGTTGAGCGCGGTGTACAGCGATACGGTCTTGCCCGAGCCCGTCGGGCCCGTCACCAAGACCATCCCGTACGGCTTGTTGATGGCCTCGAGGAACATCTCCTTCTGGTCTTCCTCGTAGCCGAGCTTCTCGATTCCGAGCTTGGCCGCGGCGGCATCCAGGATGCGCAGCACGATCTTCTCGCCGCCCAGCGTCGGCAGCGTGGAGACGCGAAAGTCGAATGACTTGGTCTTGGACAGGTTGAGCTTCATGCGCCCGTCCTGCGGCACCCGGCGCTCGGCGATATCCAGGCGTGCCATGACTTTCAGCCGCGAGGAAATACGCGGCGCCAGCTTCAGCGGCGGCGAGGAAATCGCCCGCAGCACCCCGTCCAGACGTACCCGCACGCGGTACTTGGTTTCGTAAGGTTCGAAATGGATATCGGAAGCGCCGCGCTTGATCGCGTCCAGCAGGATCTTGTTGACGTACTTGACCACCGGCGCGTCGTCGGTGGAGTTGCCGTCGACCACCGCGCTGTCGGCCGTCGTACCATCGTCTTCGTCGCCGATCGTGAGGCCATCCAGCCCTTCGTCGGCGCCTTCCTCCCCGCCGATGTTGACGCTCTGTGCGTTCTGGGCCTGCTCGATGCCGCGCTTCAACTGCTCGGCTTCGACCAGGATCGGCTCGATCGCGCAGTTGGTGTGGAACTTGATTTCCTCGAGCGCGCGCGGATTGGCCGGATCCTTCACGCCCACGAACAGGCGGTTGCCGCGCTTCAGCAGCGGCAGTGCGGTGTGCTTCTCGACCAGTTCTTCACTCAACTCGCCCATCGGCAACTGGGTGACGTCCACCGCCGAGATGTCCAGCATCGGCACGCCGAATTCGGCGGACAGCGCCTGCGCCATGCGCAGGCCGTCCACCATGCCGTTTTCGACGAGATACGTGGTGACGGACGTTTTCTGTTTGGCGGCGTCTTCCACCGCCGAACGCGCGTCGTTTTCCGTCAGGACGCCTTCCAGCGCCAGGCGACGCGGTATGCCCGTCAGGCCGGGCATACTGGGTACCGGGTTCATCTGTGTTGCCATGAAGGTGGTCGAACCCCTTAATTTGCAGGGCGAATGTAACGCAAAAGCCCGCACTTGGGCAGCCCGGGACGAGACCCCCGTCTCACTCCGGGGTCTTGATGCCGCTCTGCGCTGGGCGGGCGGCCTTTAGGTCATGCAAGAACCGTTCCGGGGACTCGTCTATGGCTCTGCGTCGGACAACGAGAACAATGTTGACATTTCAGAAGGCCCCAGCAACTGGGTGCGACGCAGAGGAATCGCGATGTGCGCCTTGCAAGGACTGTCACACAAAGGCCTTTGGTCATTCCGGGGCCGCCGCCGGTGTCACTGGCGGCGGAACCCGAATCCGCTTTGGCTTCACGCTCATCACGCAAATCAAAAACGCTAAGATGCGCCGAACCCGAGGGGAAGTCGTTTGCTCAGCATCATCCTGCCGGCCAAAAACGAAGCCGCCGCGCTCGCCGAACTGTTGCCCAGGCTGCGCGCGGCACAACCGGACGCGGAAATCATCGTGTCGGACGACGGGTCGACTGACGACACCGCCGCGCTGTGCGAACGCCACGGCGCCCGGCGCGCCGGCACCCCGTACTCGATGGGCAATGGCGCCGCGATCAAGCGCGGCGCGCGCGCCGCAACGGGTGAAGTGCTGGTGTTCATGGATGCCGATGGCCAGCACGATCCGTCCGACATTCCGCGTCTGCTCGCGAAGCTCGATGAAGGCTTCGATATGGTCGTGGGCGCGCGCGGCTGGGGCGACCAGGCCGGCGTCGGACGCGGTGTCGCGAATACGTTCTACAACTGGCTGGCCTCGAAAATGACTGGCCACCCCGTCCGCGACCTGACATCCGGATTCCGCGCCGCGCGTGCCGACAAGTTCCGCGAATTCATCCACCTCTTGCCAAACGGGTTCAGCTATCCGACTACTTCCACGATGGCGTTCTTCCGCAGCGCCTATCCGGTCGCTTATGTGCCCATCAAGGCTGCCGGACGCATCGGTACCAGTCATATTCGGCCTCTGCGCGACGGCCTGCGTTTCCTGCTGATCATCTTCAAGATCGCGACGCTGTACGCGCCGCTGAAACTGTTCGTGCCCGCCGCGATCGCATTTTTTCTGGTCGGGTTCGGCTGGTACGGCTACACCTTCGTCAGCGCGCATCGTCTCAGCCTGATCAGCGTTGCACTATGGAGCGCCGCCGTGATCATCTTCCTGATTGGGTTGATATCGGAGCAGATCACGTCGCTCACCTATCGGCGCGATGCCTGAACGCGTTGCCGGGGCGTTGGTTGCTGCGGCAATTCACGACGTATATACTAAAAAGTATATACGATAGGATCGCAATGATGTCAACCACAGCCAAGGTTTTCCAATCCGGGAACAGTCAAGCCGTGCGCTTGCCCAAGGCCTTCCGGTTCCATGCGGACGAGGTGGAGATTTTTCGCCGCGGCGACGAAGTCGTGCTACGTGAGAGGCCGCGCTCGTTGGCGGATGCGCTCCGGCGCCTTCCGCCGTGGCCTGATGACATAGATGTTCAAGACTTGCACCCCGAAACGCGCGAGGGCCTCTGAGTGGGCGCGCGCTATCTGCTCGATACCAACATTTGCATCTATGCGCTGTCCGGACGCCATCCGCAGTTGGTGAAGCGAATCGACGCGTTGGCGCCCGGTGAAGCCGTGCTGTCGGTCGTCGTGCGTGGCGAGCTGGCATACGGCATTGCGAAAAGCCGGCGCCGCAAGGATGCTGAACTGCGATTGGAGGCCTTGGAGAACTTGATCGCGGTCGTTCCCATGCCCGTGGAAGCCGGCGATCACTACGGCGAAATTAGGGCGCAACTTGAAGCTGCCGGAACGCCCATCGGCGCAAACGACCTGTGGATCGCCGCCCATGCCTGCTGCGAAGGCTTGGTGCTGGTTACCAACAACGCGCGCGAATTCCGCCGCGTGAAGGGACTGAAAGTGGAAAACTGGGCTTGATCCTGCCACCGATGAAACGCATCCTCATCGTCACCCGCAACCTTCCGCCACTGGTCGGTGGCATGGAGCGGCCCGATGAACATGTTCCTGACCGCCCGCTTTGGGAGCAGACCACTTCGTTCGCCCGTGGCGGTGAATGACGGAGCCGCAGCCATGAAGAAGACGAGGCTGCTCGCACTCACGACATCCTATCCGCTGCATCCGGGCGGTTCCGCGGGCGTGTTCGTGCAATCCCTCTATCGGCATTTGTCTCCCGAGTACGCAATCGACGTGATCTGCCCGGCTGATCCGGGAACACCGGGGACGGTGTTCGACGACTTCGCCGAACCGGACATTCGCATTCATGCGGTGCGTTACGCGCCACCTGCGTTTCGCACGCTGGCGCAGGGCTCGGGTGGCGTCGTGGCAAGCCTTGGACGGGCGCCATGGCGCGTATGTTGGCTTCCGGCGCTGCTGGGTGCACTGTTCTGGCGCTGCCTCGTACGCGCGGGTGAGGCGGATTTGATCCACGCCAACTGGTCCATTTGCGGCGCCATGGCCGGCGTTGTCGGGCGTCTGCGGAGAAAGCCGGTGATCACCACCTTGCGCGGCAGCGACGTATCGCGCGCCTCGCGTTCGCGATTGGATCGACTGATCCTCGGCGCGGCCGTGCGCAACAGTTGCATCGTGATTTGTGTTTCGGAAGCGATGGCCAAGCGAGTGCGCGCGCAATTCCCTCACCGCACCACCGACGTTCACGCGTGCCTCAATGGTGTTGACGAGGCATTCTTCCAGATCAGCAGAACAACATCTGACGGTACCGTCTTGCGGGTCCTGGCAGTGGGCAATTTGATCCGACTGAAAGGTTTCGATGTGTTGATCGAAGCCGTCGCACGCGCGCGCCACCGCGAGCAAATGCGTGTGCGCATCTTCGGAAATGGTCCCGAGCGGGAGTCCCTACTTGCTCTTGCCGTCAGCCGTGGCGTTTCTTGTTGTTTCGAGTTTGCTGGGACGGTACCGGCAACCGATATGCCGGCACGAGTTTCAGAAGCTGACGTGTTGGTCCTGTGCAGCCGTTCGGAAGGTCGACCGAACGTTGTCGTAGAAGCGTTGGCTGGCGGCTTGCCGGTCATCGCCACCGATCTTGAGGGCGTGCAGGGAATGGTCGTCGATGGCGAAACGGGTTGGCTGATTCCGGTCGACGATGCCGATCGAATGGCAGCTGCATTGGATCATGCCACCGCCGACCGCGCCGAACTTCTCCGCCGCGGTGAACGTGCACGCGCGATCGCGCGCACCCAAATCAGGACCTGGACAGAAACAGCGCGCGCGTACGACGCGCTGTTCCGAACAGCGTTAGTGCCGGAAAAGAAGCAGCATCCCTCATGTGTGGGATAGCCTTTCTTTTGGCTTCGGAGTTGTCGTCCGACGAGCGACGCGAACGCATGCGGGCCGCCTTGCAGCGTCTCGAGCATCGTGGTCCCGACGAAACGGGCTGCTTCGCCGATCGCGATTTCGTGGCGGGGCAGACCCGCCTGGCGATCATCGATCTCGATGGCGGCCACCAGCCGATGCGCGATCCCAACGGGCGCTGGGTCCTGGTATTCAACGGCGAGATTTACAACTACCAGGAACTGCGCGCACGATTGCAAGGCCGCTGGGATTTTCGGGATGACAGCGACACCGAAGTATTGCTGGCGGGACTGATCACCGAAGGCGCCAAGTTTGTCGAGCGCCTGGATGGAATGTGGGCATTCGTGCTGCACGATACCGCTTCCGGCGAATCGCTCCTGTCACGCGACCGTTTCGGCAAGAAGCCACTGTATTACCGGCGCCACGGATCGCTGTTCGCGTGTGCGTCCGAATTGCCGGCGCTGGCAGCGCTCACGCCGGATGTGGCTGTGACAGAAGATGCCGCGGGTATCGCGGATTATTTCCGTTACGGCTACGCGCTGCCGGGCAAGACCTGTATTGCTGGCGTTCGGGAAGTGTGGCCGGCCCACGCGCTGTGGCGCCATGCGGATGGTTCCATCGTCGAGAAACGCTACTGGGCGCCATCGGTCGAGCCGTGGACGGGCAGTTTCGACGAAGCGGCCGAACGGGTTCGCGAGTTGTTGACGCAAGGCGT
>Ga0070737_10002447_pt1 | contig 22349 bp, 23 predicted proteins | sample Coa_R1_10_FD_66438 | JGI IMG/M metagenome (GOLD analysis project Ga0070737, IMG submission 66438) | Surface soil microbial communities from Centralia Pennsylvania, which are recovering from an underground coalmine fire - Coalmine... | ecosystem: Environmental > Terrestrial > Soil > Unclassified...
GGGCGCTTCTCGAGGAAGGCGGTGATGCCCTCGACGGCGTCGGCGGACTGGCCTCGGACGGTCATGCCGCGCGAGTCGGCGCGGTGGGCGAGCATGGGGTGCTCGGCGCCGAGCATGCGCCACATGAGCTGTCGCGCGAGCGCGACGGACACGGGCGCGGTGTTCTCGGCGATCTCGCGCGCGAGCTCGCGCGCGGCGTCGAGCAGCTGGTCCTTGGGGTGGACGCTGCGCACGAGGCCGCCGGCGAGCGCCTCCTGCGCGGAGAAGACGCGGCCGGTGGCGACCCACTCCATCGCGCGGCTGATGCCGACGATGCGCGGCAGGAACCAGCTGGAGCACGCCTCGGGGATGATGCCGCGCCGCGCGAAGACGAAGCCGATGCGCGCGTCGTCGGCGGCGAGGCGCACGTCCATGGGCAGCGTCATGGTGGCGCCGACTCCGACGGCGGGACCGTTGATGGCGGCGATGACGGGCTTGGTGCTGTCGAAGATGCGCAGCGTGAGCTCGCCGCCGTTGTCGCGCCTGGCGCCGGCGACGGCCTCGCGCTTGCGCGCGTCGAAGGTGTCGCCGCCGCTCGCGAGGTCGGCGCCGGCGCAGAAGCCGCGTCCGGCGCCGGTGACGATGACGGCGCGCACGTCGTCGTCGGCGTCAGCGCGGTCGAACGCGGCGCGCAGCTCCTCGCCCATCTGCGCGGTCCACGCGTTCAGCCGCTCGGGCCGGTTGAGCGTGAGCGTGAGCACGTTGTCGCTGAGCTCGGCGGTTATATGCTGGAAGTCCATGCGGCGCGGGATGATACGCCCCGCGCGGCGTCGCCTACAGCTCCTCGCGTCGAAGCTGGCGGCCGTAGGGTCCGTGGCCGGTGAGGCAGACGGCGCCGCAGCGCGCGGCGAGCGCGAGCGCGTCGGCCAGCGACAGGCCGGCGCCGAGGCCGTAGGTGAAGCCGGCGGCGAACGAGTCGCCGCAGCCGTAGGTGTCGACGGGATCGCCGGGGGGCGCGACGGGCTCCCAGCGGCCGTGCTCGCCCGAGCGCGTGCGGTAGCTGCCGCCGTGCGCGCCTTCGGTGAAGACGACGACCTCGGCCTCGTCCTGCGAGCGCGCGAGCTCGCGGCGCTCGATGTCGTCGTCGGCGCTGAGCACGAGCGCGTCGATGGCGACGCCGTGGCCGAGCGCGTGGCGGGCGCGGGGGTTGGCGACGAGCACGCGGCTGGCGCGCCGCGCGCGGCGCAGCGCGTCGTGGTCGCCGGCGGTGAAGTACACGGCGTCGGCGCCGGCGAGGCGCTGCCAGTCGAGCTCGGCGTCGGCGCCGTGTGCCTCGAGCCGATCGCCGAAGGTGGTGATGGTGCGCTCGCGCCGCTCGTCGACGAGCGTGACCGCGCGGCGCGTGGGCTGCGGGCAGGAGCGTCCGCGCACGTCGACGCCGAGCTCGCGCAGCCGTCGCCGCGAGTGGCGCCCGTAGTCGTCCTCGCCGAGCGCGGTGAGCAGCGTCGAGGCGCCGGCGAGCCGCGCGAGCTGCACGGCCGCGACCGCGCCGCCGCCGGCGGGCTCCTCGAAGGAGTCGCTCGCGTGCACGACCTCGCCCGCCGTGGGCACGTGCGGCACGCGCGCGAACTGCACCCACTCGACGTGTCCGACGACGGCGACGTTCACTGCGCTGGACCGCACGGGCGCCAGTGTCACACAACGGAGCACGGCCGGCGCATAGGATGCAGCGCTCGATGAGCGACCTGTTCGACGTCTCCGGCAAGACCGCGCTCGTGACGGGCGGCTCGCGCGGCATCGGGCTGATGATCGCGCGCGGGCTGGTGAGCGCGGGCGCGCGCGTGATCGTGTCCTCGCGCAAGAGCGCGGACGTGCAGGCGAGCGCGCGGGAGCTCGCGGCGATGGGAGACTGCGAGGCGATCCCCGGCGACGTGTCGACGCCGCAGGGCGCGGCGGAGCTCGCGCGCGCGACGGCCGAGCGCTTCCCCGCGCTGGACATCCTCGTGAACAACGCGGGCGCGGCGTGGGGCGCGCCGCTCGAGGAGTTCCCGCCGAGCGGCTGGGAGAAGGTCGCGCACACGAACGTGGAGGGCGTCTTCCACCTGACGGTCGCGCTGCTGGAGGCGCTGCGCGCGGCGGCGAGCCCGCAGGAGCCCGCGCGGGTGATCAACATCGGCTCGATCGACGGGCTGCGCGTGCCGGTGACGGAGAACTACAGCTACAGCGCGAGCAAGGCGGCCGTGCACATGCTGACGCGCCATCTCGCCAAGCGCCTCGCGTCCGAGCACATCACCGTGAACGCGATCGCGCCGGGGCCGTTCGAGAGCAAGATGATGGCGTTCGCGCTGAACGATCCGCAGATGCGCGAGGCGATCGAGAACGGCGTGCCGCTCGGGCGCATCGGCCGTCCCGAAGACGTCGCCGGACTCACCCTCTTCCTCGCCTCGCGCGCCGGCGCGTATGTGACGGGCGCGGTGATCCCGCTCGACGGCGGCATCACCGGCTGCAACTGATCGTCCGCTGCGTGCGGCTGGCGCGCACGCCGGAGATGTGCCGAGATTCGAGACAGCTGTCCGCCACAGCCCCTACGCTTCTGCAAAAAGCAAAGGGGGTCGACGTGACGAGCGATTTTGAGCTCTCGCGACGAATGGTGCACGCGGGCTCGTACCTGCGTGGCGCGCACGAGCTCGAACGGCTGCGTGCGAGGATCGTCAGCGGCGCGGAGAGTGGCGCGGAGAGCGCGCATGGCATGCGCTTCAGCGCCGAGCGCCTTCCCGACGACGAAGTGCGCCTCGTCGTCGCAACGCGCGCGAAAGGCGACTGGCGCCTGTACGCGCGCAGCTTCTTCCGCGGCGAGGACTTCGTGGAGGTGCCTGGAAGCGACCCGTTGAGGGGCGTGTTCATCGGGCGCATATCGAGCTCCGCATAGGAGACGCCGCCGACCGCGCGACGCGACGCTTGCCGCCGGCCGGCCGGGGCCTTGCGCCGCCGTCGGCGCGGTGCGCAGGAGCTCTCGACGCGGGGCGATCTGCGGTTGGCCGGCTTGCGATGGGGGTAGCCATGAGTCGATGCAGGTGCGACACAACCCCATCCGCTCGGAGACGGACGCGTTCCGAATGGCGGTCGCGACGGTGGCGCTGGCGATCGTGGCGGTGATCGTCGGCTGGCTGAGCGCGCCGCTGGTGGGGGTGGGCGTGTTCGTGGTGCTGATGCTGGTCGCGGCGGCGGTGTACATGGTGGTGCCGGAAGCGGGGCGCCGCATGCCGTTGCGCGAAGCGGCACGCGAACCGCATCGCCACGGCGCGGCACGCGGACGTCGTCACGTGCTGGTGATCGCGAACGAGCCCCTCGGCGGCGCGCGGCTGCGCGAGCGCATCGTGGGCGACGGGACGGCGGAGGTCGAGGTCGAGGTGCTCGCGCCCGTGCTGAGCTCGCGCGCGCACGTGGCGACGAGCGACATCGACGACGAGCTCGCGGAGGCGCGCCGGCGGCTCGAGCGTTCGCTCGCGTGGGCGCAGTCTCAGGGACTGCGCGTGCGCGGCGTCGTCGGCGACGCGAACCCGACGATGGCGATCGAGGATGCGCTGCGTGACTTCGGCGCCGACGAGGTGATCGTGGTGACGGCCGACGCGCACGACGCCACGCCCCAGGAGCAGGAGGAGCTGCGCCGGCTGCGCAGCGAGCTGGACGTGCCGGTGGTGCACGTGGCGAAGGAGGGCGCGTGATGCGGGCGCAGGGCCAGGCGGGCGCGGCGGCGATGGTTGCGTTCGCGCTGCTGATCGGCGCGATCGTGGGAATGGTCGCGATCGGCGAATGGTGGTCGCTGGTGGTGGCGGTCCTGCTGATGATCGCCGGCGTGGCGCTGATGGCGCGGTTCGTGCAGAGGATCGGCTGGACGAGGCGCTCGGGCACGCGTCTGCAGGAGGGAGGCTTGCAGGGCATGCACGAGGATCTCTCGATCAGCGACGAGGTTCACAGCGAGCTCTCGCCGCACGACCTGCCGCGCGAGAACCCGGCCCACCAGGAGGTCGAGCACCGCCTGCGTGAGCGCGAGCGCGCGGGCTGAACGAGCCGCTGCTGGGCAGCGGCGCGAGCGCGGGCTGAACGAGCCGCTGCTGGGCAGCGGCGCGAGCGCGGGCTGAACGAGCCGCTGGCAGCGGCCGGGCTGTGAGCGCGTCGACGGGGACGCGCGGCTGAGCGAGCCGGCGGACGTCAGTCGGCGCCGGTGGCGCTCGAGGCGAGCGCGCGCGTGCCGTTGCGGGTGCGCACGCGGGTACGGCGGTAGCGGCGCGTGCGCGGGTCCTGCTCGAGCAGGCCGACGGCGAGCCAGGTGCTGACGTAGCGATGCGTGGTGCTCGGCGAGAGGCCGAGCTCGCCGGCGACGTCGGTGAGCTCGAGCTCGCGCCCGTCAGGCGGGAACGCGACGAGCACCATCAGCGCGCGGAAGGTCGAGCGCGAGCATTTGGGGTCGTCGAGCAGCGGCGAGACGAGCCCGCGGAGGTCGTCGAGGTCATTGACGCTGGACATCAGACGCGCGAGACCGGTACCGCCGGAGGCCTCGCGCACGACCTGCGAGACTTGACGGTCGGTGAGCTTGATGCTGACCCCGCCGTCGCTGGTCGTGCTGCGCTCCGCGCGCGTGGAAATCTTCGCCTCACCAGCCACGGGCACGCGATGATTACGCTTGGCGCTTCCAGGCACTAGGTCGCGGCTGACTATTTAGTTCTAGGTAGTTCTAGGCATCGACGCCGCGGGTGCGCGGAGCAGGACGGATGGGCCCGTGGGCGGGGGGCGCTCAAGCGGCGCAGGCGTGGGCCGCTCACGCGGAGCGTTGCGCGTAGGCGATCCTCCAGGCACGGAGGATCGGGAGGAGCAGGCGCGTGAGCGATCCGCCGGCGCGGACGAAGACGCTCGTGCCGGCCCGCAGCTGGGGGGTGCGCGCGGTGTCCTTGGAGAGGTACATGGCGATCATCGCCGCCGCGACGACCGCGTGCCGGTGACCGTTGCGCAGCGCGCGCGCTTCCGCGACGGAGGTCTCGATCAGCGTGCGTATCCTGCGCACCGCGCTTTCGGCGTCGGGGTAGTGCGCGACGTAGCTGTGGTCGCCGGCGAGCACGTCCTCGTGCTGGTCGACGTAGCTGTCGAGCATCGTCGTCGTCGCCGACAGCCACGGGCAGTAGGCGGAGTACACGCGCGCGACCTCCCTGGGCGAGCAGCGCGGCTCGGAGGCGAGCGCGAGCAGGGCGTGGATCGCGAGCGGCGCGCTCGCGGCCCCCGACAGCTCCCACCAGCTGGCGCGCTCGCCGACGGCGTATTCGCCGGCGACCCAGCGGCGCAGCTCGGCGTCGCGCTCGACCGGATCGGGGTGATGGTTGATCGCGAGCACCTGCGCGCGACGCGCCTCGTGCACGACGAGCTCGCGGACGAGCGGATAGGAGGGCAGCGAGCGGCAGCACTGGCGGCAGACGTCGACGAGCGAGCAGAGGTAGCCGCCGTCGTCGCGCCAGGGATGGTGCAGGTAGTAGTCGGACAGCGGCACGCTGGGGTCGACGGCCTCGCGAATCGCGAGGTGCAGCTGGCGGCCGTTGGCGATGCCCGCGTCGGCGCCGCGCTCGTTGACGTTGTCGAGGAAGTCCCAGATGAGCTCGTAGGCGACGAGCAGGCGCAGCAGCTCGCGGTTGCGCCTGCCGGGCAGCGTGCAGAAGAGCGCCGCGCCGTACAGGTGCGTGCGCTTGTGCTCGAGCACGTACAGCGCGTCGGCGCGGATCGGCGCGTCGGGTATGCGCTGCGCGCACGCGCGCCAGCGCCGCATCTCGACGGACACGGCGAACAGCCCCCAGAGCAGCTCGCGCGTGGCCGCCCTACCGAGCGCCCACAGCTGGGCGAGGCTCAGAGGAGCCGGATTGCGTGGGCCAGAACACGGAATCGTTCTGATGTTAAGCCGGCCGGTGGCGGCAAAAGCGCGGGCCGCGCGTGAGCTAGTCGAGCTGTGCCAGCGCCGGCCGCGCGCGCGCGACGAAATAGCCAGGGATCGCCGCGATGCCCACAGCAAGCGCGCTCGCCAACAGGAAGCTGACGAGCGCGACCGGCAGGGCGAAGGTGAAGACGACCGGAAAACCTGTGACATTCAGGATCGCGTGGCTGCCCAGCAGTTGGCCGGCGAGCCCGAACACCGCACCGGCGGCGCAGCCGGAGCCCAGCAGCAGGGCGCTCTCGAGCACCAGCGCGCGCCAGATGGCGAAATCGGACAGGCCGTCGAGCTTCAAGCGTCCCAGACGGCCCCGACGCTGCCAGACCATGCTCCCCATCGCGGCGGCCATCGCGAGGATCGAGGCGATGAGCACGAGCGTTCTGATGGTGGTGAGACGCGCGAGGCCCTGGCTGGCCTCGCGTTCGTGGCGACGCCTGCGCTGCAGCCCGCTGATCGCGGTGAGCCCCGAGCTGGGGCCGAGCGCGCGCTGCAGCTGGCGCAGCAGCGGTGCAGTGGGCGTCGTCGGCGCGAGCTGCAGCTGGTAGGCGCTCACGTCGCTGCTGCCCCACGCGCGCGCGAAGTTCGCGGCGTTGAGGATGATCGCGCCGGAGGGCCAGCCGAGATTGGAGATGAGGCCGGCGAGGCGGAAGCTCCACGGCTGCGGCGTCGGCAGCGTGAACCGCTGGCCGATGTGCAGGTGGTGCTGGGTCGCGAGCGCCTGCGAGACGACGGCCCAGCCACCGCGGCGCAGCCGCGCGCGCGTCAGCTGGAGGCCGCCGGTGACCAGCTGCGAGGCGGCGACGGGGTGGGCGACCGCGGAGGACGGCGCGAGCACCCACACGCGTCGCCCGCCGTAGTCGAGGAAGCCGCCGCGATAGAGATGGACGGCGCGGACGGCCGTCAGCGCGGCGAGCGACGCGCGCGCTTCGTCGGCGAAGGGGGTCGTCGCGAACGCGTCCGATTCCCCCGCCGGCGTCACCCACACCTGCGCCATCGAGTCGATGCCCGCAGCGGAGGCGTCGAGGCCGCGCTCGAGATCCTGGCGCGCGCCGTCGATCGCGACGCTGCCGAAGACCGCGATCGCGCCGGTCGCGGCGATCGCGACGGTGCGGCTCCAGCTGGTGGGCGAGCGCAGCTCGTTGACGGCGACGAACGGCGCGGTCGCGCGCAGGTCGACGGTCGCGCGCTCGACGAGCGCGAGCATCGCGCGAATGAGGCTCGGCAGCAACAGCAGCAGAGCGAGGGTCAACGCGACGACGCCGACGATCGCGCTGCGTGGCGCGAACGCGACGATCGCGCCGGTGAGCAGCAGGCACGCGACGCCCGCCGCCTGCGCGAGACGAGAGGCGGATGCGTCGTGCGACGCCGGCGCTCGCGGCGTGCGGGCGAGCGCGCCGGGGATGACGTCGCGCAGCGGCAGCAGCACGCCGGCGCAGGCGGCGAGCATGCCGCCCGCGAAGGCCACCGCGACGCTCGCCCACGTGACGATGCGCTGCGAGCCGACGGGAAAGGCGAAGGACAGGTAGCCGGGGCTCGCGTTGAACAGGTGCAGCGAGATGAGGTCTCCGAGCCCCAGGCCGAGCAGCGAGGAGAGCACGCCGAGCACGAGCGCGTCGAACAGCAGCACCTGCATCATCGTGCGCGCGTCGTAGCCGTCGAGCCGCAGGTCGGCGATCATCGAGCGGCGCGCGGGCGCGGTGAGGAGCATGGCGTTGAACGCGAACAGGAAGCCGACGAGCGCGCTGATCACGGCGAACAGCTCCGTCGACTCGTTCGTCGGCGCGGCGGCGTTGGCGAACAGCGTCGCGTCGTAGGTCGCCGGCTCGACGTTCAGGCGTCCGGCGGCGAGCCGGCGCAGCTCGGCTCGCACCTGCGCGTCGGCGCCTTCGCGCGGGCGCACGAAGATCCGCGAGACGCGTCCGCGCATGCCCGCGAGCCGCTGCGCGTAGGCGAGCGGCGCGAGCGCGACGGGGCTGTGGACGAGCGCGCCGATGTCGCCTTCCTGCAGCGTGATGCCGAGCAGCGCGTGCTCGGTGCGCGCGCCGATCTGCAGCCTTACGACCTGCAGCGCGCTGACGCCGATGTGCTCGGCGACCGGGAGCGGCAGCGCGATCGCGTGCTGACGCGCGAGCGTGCCCGCTCCGAAGTGGCGCAGCAGCGAGCCGCCGAGGTTCACGAAGCGCGGATCGGCGCCGATCAGCTGCACGGATCTGGCTCCCGACCGCCCGATCACGTTCGCCTGCGCTTCGAGCACGGGCGCCGCGGAGCGCACGCCGGGCAGGCGCTGGACCTCGCCGAGCAGCGCTTCGTCGAAGCCGAGCGGGCTGCGCGCCTGCAGCTGCAGGCGCGAGCGCCCGACGAGACCGCTCGTGAGCTGCCTGACCGAGCCGTTGAGGCTGGTGCTCGCGACCTGCGAAGCGAACAGCAGCGCCACGCCGACGGCGATGCCGATGCCGGCGAAGGTGTCCTGAACCAGGCGCGAGCGCAGGCGCACGCGGTACAGGTGCAGGATGCCGAGCAGCTTCATGCTGCCGCCGTCTGTGAGGTTCACCGCAGGCTCGCCGGCGCCGGCGCGAGCCCCCGGTTGGGCTGCTCGTCGGTCAGCCGGCCGTCGCGCAGGGTGTGCACGCGATCGGCGTACGCCGCCGCCTCGGGGTCGTGGGTGACGAGAACGACCGTCACGCCGCGCTCGCGGCAGAGCTCGCTGAGCAGTGCGAGCACCTCGCGGCCGCGCTCGCTGTCGAGGCTGCCGGTCGGCTCGTCGGCGAGCACCAGCTTCGGGTCGTTGGAGAGCGCGCGAGCGATCATCACGCGCTGGCGCTCGCCTCGCGAGAGCTGCTCGGCGCGATGGTCGAGGCGCTCGCCGAGTCCCAGGCGCACGAGCAGCGGCGTCACCCGGCGGCGCGCGTCGCGCACGCCTTCGCGCGTGCCGAGGAGCTTGAGCGCGGCGTTGTCTAGCGCGCTCGCGCCCGGCAGCAGGTCGAGCGACTGGCGCACGAAGCCGAGGTCCTCGAGGCGATAGCGCGCGGCCTCGCGCGGGGAGAGGGAGGAGACGTCCCTGCCGGCGACGACGACGGAGCCGCTGTCGGGAGCGAGGACGGCGGCGACCATCAGCAGCAGCGTCGACTTGCCCGAGCCGCTCGGCCCGTACAGCGCGACGAGCTCGCCGGCGCCGACCGACAGCGATACGCCGTCCACCGCCGTCACCGTCTGGCCGTCGCCGTGGGGGTAGTGCTTGACGAGGGCCTTCAGCTGCAGCACTACACCGACTGCTGCCTGCTGGGAAAGTCGATCACGGTGCCGTCCGCGGCGGCCGGCTGGCGGGCCATCATCAGCCGGCCGTCGCTCAGCGAGCCGATCCTGTCGGCGTGAGCCATCTCGGGCATGTCGGGCACGGTGATGAGGATGCCGAGGCCGTGCTCGTCGGCGGCCTGGCGCAACAGCGCGATGATCTGCTCGCGCTGGAGCACGCCGAGGTTCGCGGTCGGGTCGTCCGCCACGAGCAGCCGCGGCTCGCGCACGAGCGCGTGCGCGACGGCGACGAGCGTGCGCTCGCCGTCGGTGAGGCTCTCCCAGCGCTCGCCCGCGCAGCCGGCGACGCCTAGGCGGGCGAGCATCGCGCTCGCGCGACGGCGCGCCGCGCGCGGAGAGTGGGCGCCGAGCAGCGGCAGCGAGACGTAGTCGACGATCATGCGGAAGTCGCCGCTCTGCGGACCCATGCGCTGGACCCAGCCGATGCCCTCGTGCAGGTGCGTGGCACGCGCCCGGCGCACCGACTCGAGCTCGCTGCCCTCGAAGCAGACGCTGCCGCTGTCGGGCGCCTGCAGGCCCGCCGCGATCGTCGCGAGCGTCGTCTTGCCCGCACCCCGCTGGCCCCACACGGCGACGAGCTCGCCGCGGCCGACCTCGAGCGAGACGTCCTCCAGCACCGAAGTCTCGTGCGGACCGCGCCAGTAGCTCTTGCGAACCGCTTTCAGCGAGAGCAGCGACACGCCTTCACCCGTCTAGCCGCCGCGCTGGCTGGCGCGCGGCCGGTTGTGCAGCTCCCTCATGACCCTGCGCGCGTTCTGCAGCCACTCGATTCGCACCTGCAGCAGTTTGATCTCGGCGTCGCGCTGCAGCACGACCGCGGCCTCGCGCCAGCTCGACGGGGCGCCGGGAACGCTCGGCTGCGAGAGCGCGGTGAGGTTGCGCAGGTCGTCCATGCACCTCTGCTCCTGCGCCCACGTCTGGTCGATCAGCCGCGGCAGGAACTCCGGCCCGGAGAACAGGATCTTCAGGTCGAGCTCCTGACGAACGGGGCTCGGAGGCGCCGTCTCGAACATCCACTCCCTGAAGAAGTCGTGGCCTTTCTCGGTCGCCTCGTAGATCGCGCGCGGAGCCGCGCGTCCGGTCGTGCCGGAGCCCTTGCCGCGCACGCTGCGGACGTTGCCTTCGCGCACGAGCGAGTCGAGTGCGCTGTACACGCCGGAGGGCTCCCAGCCCCACGCCGCGCAGCGCTCCTCGAGTCGGCGGGCCAGCTGATAGCCGTAACCGGGTTGCTCGATCACGAGCCCCAAAACTGCGTGCTTCGCGCTCATAGTCCCCGGTCTCCAGTCCCGGTCTTCCGTTCCTCCAGCCCGCCAGTGCTGCCGATAAGATACTGGAGATCGGCCGGTTCGGAATGCTCGACTCGGTGGTGTGCTGGGAACGGCCGCGCCGTCCGCCGCGCCGGTCGCGCTCCGCGGCGCGCATCAGGGGACGAGCACGATCTTTCGGTGCGAGCCGGCGCCGAGGCGCCGCCAGGCCTCCTCGACCTGCTCGAGCGGGAGCTCGTCGGTCTCGACGGTGAGCGCTCCCGAGGCCGCCGCCTGCGCCATGCGCGCGTACGCCTCGGCCTTGACCTCGCGCGGAGCCGCGAAGTTCGTGTGCCCCATCAGCACCAGCATCTTGCCGCGGATCGGCGCTGAGGGGATCGTCGCCTCGGCGCTCGCGCCCGCGCCGATCTGCACGAGACGCGCGCCGGGGCTCGCGGCCGCGAGCGCCGCGACCAGCGGCTCGCCGAACAGCGGGTCGAGCACCACGTCGATGCGCTCGTGCGAGGCCGCCGCGAAGGCCGCGGCGAGCTCGCGCTCGTCGAGCCGGACGGTCGCGTCCGCGCCCAGCTGCGCACAGCGCTCGAGCCCCTCGCGCGAGCGCGCCGCCGCGACCACGCGCCCGGCGCCGAGCAGCTTCGCGGCCTGCACGGCGATCTGGCCGAGCACGCCGCTGGCCGCGAGCACCAGCACGTGCTCCCCGGGGCGCAGCTGCGCGCGCCAGGTGAGCGACAGCCATGCCGCCAGGCCGGAGATGCCGAGCGCGACGGCGACACCGTCGGAGACTCCGTCGGGGACCGGGTGAACCGAGTCGGGATCGATGAGCGCGCGTTGCGCCATCGAGCCGAACGGCGCGACGGGGCCGTCGAAGTACACGCGCGCGCCGTCCAGCAGCGCGACGCCCTCGCGCCCGGCGACCGACGGAAGCGGCGGCGGGCCCGCGTAGAAGCGTCCCGCGCAGATCGCCACGTCGACGGGGTTGAGTCCCGCCGCGAGCACCTCCACGCGCGCCTGCCCAGCGCCGGCCTGCGGCTCGTCGAAGTCGTCCGCGCGTGGGACCCCGTACTCGTGAAGCACAGCCGCTCGTATGCGCTCATCCTACAACCGCCCCGCACGCCGCCGTATACGCGATTATTTTGCGTATAGTAGAGGGCGTGGACCGCAGCGCGATCGCATACGTCGAGGAGGCGGACGAGCAGCCGCTGCGTAGCTATGCGACTACCCGCGAGCTGCGCCTCGTAGGCGTCGTGCGCGCGCCGGCGGACGGATCGCGCGGCCGCTTGGGCGAGGCGCTGGAGATGATCGGCGCGCACGACGCGAGCACGCTGCTGCTCGCGCGCCTGGGCGTCGCCGCCGGCGGCCTGCGCGAGCTGCTCGCCCTGGTCGACTGGCTCGCCGCCTGCGGCGCGACGCTGCTCGCGCTCGACGTGGAGCTCGACACGGGCTCGCGCGATGGCGCGCGCACGCTCGCCGTGCTGCGCGAGCTCGAGCGTTGCGAGCGTGAGCCGCCGCCCGCGCGCGCGCGCCGTGGGCGGCCGGGCTTGGCGGCGCTCGCGCCGGAGCTGAGCAGGCGCATCGCCGGCATGCGCGAGCGCGGACTCAGCCTGCAGGCGATCGCCGACGCGTTGAACGGCGAGGGCGTGCCGACGCTGCGCGGCGGCGAGCGCTGGCGCCCCTCGAGCGTGCAGGCCGCGCTCGGCTACCGCCGTCCGCGCCCCGGTCCGCCGGGCGCGCCGCCGATCGCGCCGCCGCCGCCGACCGCCGGCGGCGTGCTCGCCCGCCACCCTGCGCCGCCGATCGCCGGCGGCGCGCTCCCGCCCCACCCCGCGCCGCGAGGCGCGCGCCGCGAGCGCCCTTCGGCCGGCGAGCTCGCGCCCGACCGTGCTCGCCGCAGCGCGCGCGACGCGGCGGCGCGCGCGGCGCCGCGGGAAGGCCGTCGGCGATGACCGCGCTGATCGAGCGCTTCGGCGTGCTGGGGGTGTTCCTGCTGATGGTCCCGGAGAGCGCGTGCATCCCCGTGCCGAGCGAGGTCACGCTGCTGTTCTCGGGCGTGGCGGTGCACCAGGGCTGGATGAGCTTCCCGCTCGCGGTGCTCGCGGCGACGGGCGGGAACCTCGTCGGCTCGCTGCTCGCGTACGCGCTGGGGGCGAGCCGCCTGCTCGAGCGTGTGCCGGGAGCGCGGGTGGCGCTCGAGCGTTGGGAAGGGCTGTTCGAGCGCCACGGCATGCGAGCGGTGCTGCTCGGGCGCCTGCTGCCGCTGGCGCGCACGTTCGTGTCGCTGCCGGCGGGCGCGCGCCGCGTGCCGCTCGCGCCGTTCCTCGCGCTGACGGCCGTCGGCTGCGCCGCGTGGGCGTGCGCGTTCGTGCTCGTCGGCCTGCTCGCCGGAACGGCCTGGAGCTCGATCGGCTCGCTCACCGGACGCGTGCTGCTCGGCGTCGGGCTGATGGTGCTCGCGGCGAGCCTCTCGCGCCGCGTTCGCCACGAGTAGCGGACGCCCGGCGCTCACGCGAGCCGGCGCTCCATCACGACGTGCGGGCCGATGTGGGGCAGCTCGAACTGCTCGGAGACGACGCGAAAGCCGGCGCGGTCGTAGAAGCCGCGCGCGCTCACGCGCGCGTTGCACCAGATGCGCCGCGCGCCGGCGGCGCGCGCGTGGCGCGTGAGCGCGTCGAGCACGGCCGTGCCCGCCCCGTGCCCGCGCGACTCGGGCGCCGTCGCCATGCCGCGCACGCGCCACGCGCCGGGCTCGCCCTCGGGCGCGACGAAGCCGACGGCGATCACCGCGCCGCCCTGCACGGCGGCGACCGCGACCGCGCCTGGCGGCTCGTGCGCGGCCATCTGCGCGACCGTCTCGTGGGGGCGCAGCACCGCCTGGCGGAGCGCTCGCGTGCTCGCGAGCGGGACCTCGCGCACGCATATCTCGCCGGCCGCCACGCGCGCGAGAATACCGCGCGGCCACAGGCCCCCCGTCGGTGCGTCAGGCTGGGTCGATGGCCAACCTCCGGCAGATCGCGAGCGTGCTCGCTCACCGCGACTTCAGGCTGCTGTGGCTTGCGCAGTCGGCGAGCACGGTCGGCGACAACCTCGTGTTGGTCGCGCTCTCGCTGTTCGTGATCGAGCGCACCGGCAGCGCGACCGACCTCGGCTTCGTGCTGGCCGCGCAGGCGCTCGCGCTCGTCGCGTTCCTGCTGATCGGCGGCGTGTTCTCCGACCGGCTGCCGCGCCAGCGCGTGATCGTCGCCACCGACCTCGTGCGCTTCCTGCTGCACGCGCTGCTCGCCGCGCTCATCTTCGCGGGGAGCGTGGCGCTGTGGCAGCTGATCGCGATCGAGGTGCTGTTCCGCAGCGCGGAGGCGTTCTTCCGCCCGGCGGCGGGCGCGCTGCTGCCGGAGACGGTGCCCGAGCGGGACATCCAGGCGGCCACCGCCGCGACGTCGTTCTCCGCGAACTTCGCCGAATTCGCGGGCCCGGCGCTGGCGACCGCGCTGGTGCTCGGCGCGGGCGCCGGGTGGGCGTTCGCGCTCGACGCGGCCACCTTCCTCGTCAGCGCCGCGCTGCTCGTGCGCGTGCGCCCGCATCCGCGCGCGGAGGGCGAGCCTGCTGCCGTCGAGGAAGAGCGTGCGAGCGTCTGGCGCGAGATCCGCGAGGGCGGCCGGGAGGTGCGCGCGCGCACGTGGATATGGGCGACGCTCGCACCCTTCTGCGTGGCGATGTTCGCGGGCTTCACGACCTGGTACGTGCTCGGCCCGGTGGTCGCGCGCAGCCAGTACGGGCACGTGGGCGTGTACGGCTTCGTGGAGGCGGCGATGGGGCTCGGCACGATCGTGGGCTCGCTGGCGGGCGCGGGCTGGCGTCCGCGCTTCCCGATGCGCGTGGCGATGCTCGCGGTGCTGCTGTGGCCGCTCGTCGACATGCTCTACGCGTTCGGCGCGACGCTCTCGGCGGTTATGCCCGCGGCGGTGCTCGCGGGCGCCGGCTACTCGCTGTTCGACGTTCTGTGGCTGACGGCGCTGGCCGAGCGCATCCCGCCGCGAACGCTCGCGCGCGTGACCTCCTACGACTGGATGCTCTCCTATGCGCTGCTGCCGCTCGGCTACGTGCTCGCCGGTCCGATCGCGGCGCGCCTCGGCGCCGTGGAGGTGCTCGCCGGCGGCTCGGCGCTCGCCGCGGCCGCGCTCGCGCTGGGCCTGCTGCCGCGCGAGACGCGCATGCTGCGGCGCCTCGAGCGCGAGGGCGCGCGCCCGCTGACGGGAGAGCTGCGCCGGCCGTCCTGAAGGCGCTCCTCGACCGATTCGCGCGCGACGCGCGCGGGTACGGGTAGTGCGCGCGCGGGCGTCGTGAGAGTATTCGCCGCCGGCGGCGAAGCAGCAGCGGCAAGCCGCGCGTCGCACAACAGCCAACGCGGATCGAAGGAGCCTCACATGCCCGACATCGAGTTCCCCACGAGCGCCGGCAGCGCGCCGGGCTACCTGGCCGCGCCCTCCGGCGAGCGCGGACCGGGCGTGGTCGTCATGCAGGAGTGGTGGGGCCTCGACGAGCACATCCGCTCGGTGTGCGACCGCCTCGCCGGCGAGGGCTTCTACGCGCTCGCCCCCGACCTCTACCGCGGCGAGACGGCCGAGCAGCCGAGCGAGGCCGAACAGAAGATGATGGCGATGTCGATGAGCGACGCCGAGAAGGACATGTGCGGCGCAGCCGACTTCCTCGCCGCCCAGGAGGGCGTGGCGGGGCACGGCATCGGCGCCGTCGGCTTCTGCCTCGGCGGAGGCCTGGCGGTGTGGGCGGCCGCGACCTGCCCGAACATCGCCGCGGCCGTGACGTACTACTACGTGATGCCCCACGGCAAGCCCGATTTCAGCGCGCTCAAGGGGCCGGTGCTCGGGCACTTCGGCACCGCCGACGAGTTCGTGCCCGTCGACGCGGCGAAGTCGCTGGAAGGCGAGCTGCGCGACGCGGGCGCGGACGTGACCTTCCACTTCTACGAGGGCGGAGGGCACGCGTTCTTCAACGACACCAACCGGCTGGGGACCTACGACCCCGGTCTCGCACAGACCTCATGGGAGCGCACCGTGGGCTTCCTGCGCTCGACGCTGTCCTCCTGAGCGCCGCGGCGTCGCCGCCGCGCGTGCGCCCGCCGTTCAGCCGCCGGCTGGCGCACGGGCTCGCCGCCGCGGCGGCGCTGGCCCTCGCGGCGCTCGCGGGCTCGGCGGCGCGCACGGCGCCCGCCGCCGAGCGCGCCGTGTCGCTGCAGCTGCTGGCCGCGCAGACGGCGACGAGCTGGTCGGTGCCCACGAGCCTCAGCCGCTGCCCCTCCGAAGCGACGACCTCCGTGGTGTTCCCGAGCGACAGCCCCGATCACGTGACGGGCGCGGGCGCGATCGTGTGGAGCGCGGCCGCCGGCTGTCCCGGCGGCCCCGGCCTGCGCGTGGCGCCCATCGGCGCCGACGACGAGCCCGCGTCGAGCGCGGTCCCGCGCACGAGCAGCGGCCGCGCGCTGGCCGCGCAGGGTCCGCTGCTCGCTAGCGGCGCGCCGCACGGCGAGGTGCTGATCGCGGGCTACTCGCGGCGCGCGGCCGCCGAAGGGGTGCTGCTCGAGGGGCCGGCGGGCGGACCGTTCGCCGCGTTGCAGCCGCCGGAAGGCGCGCGCGCGCCGATGGCACTCGACACCGCATACCTCGGCGACGTGGCGCTCGCCGCGGCGCCCGGCGCCCCGCGCGCGGGCCTGCGCATCGACGTGCAGCGCTTCTTCTCCCGCGGGTTCGTGCGCAGCGGCAGCGTCGAGGACGAGGGCGATCCGGGAGCGGCGCTGACGCTCGCGCTCGACTACCGCAGCGAAGCGCTCGCCGTGTGGGCGCAGGCGGGCGCGATCTACGCCCGCCGCCTGCCGCAGCGCGGCGCGCCGGACCCGCTCGAGCGCCTGGCGCCGGTGGGCGCGCACGCGGCGATCAGCGCGGTGCTCAGCGACGACGACCGCGCGATCGTCGCGTGGTCCGAGCAGCGCGCGCGCGAAACGCGGGTGTACCTCGATCGCTCCGGCGCGAACGTCCGCTTTCACGCGCCGCAGCTGATCGAACGCTTCGAGGACCCCGACGGGCTGCCGGCGCCGGCGGCCTCGCCGCGGCTGATACGACTGAGCACCGAGAGCGTGATGCTCGCGTGGGCGGGCGAGGCCGCCGACCACTGGGTGGTGCGCACCGCGCCCGTCGACCTCAACGGGATGGGACCGGTGTCGACGATCTCGGCGGCGGGCGCCGACGCGCTGCTCGCGGGTCTGGCGGCGGGGCCGCGGGGCGACGCGCTCGTGCTGTGGACGGTGCCCGCTACGGGCACCGGCGGAGAACCGGATCTGCAGCAGCAGGCGCTGCTCGCGGCGCGGGGGTTCGACGCATATCCCGGGCGCGCGTACTTCGGCCCCGCGGAAGAGATCGCGCCGGCCGCGCCGGTGGCCTCGCCGGCGGTCGCGTTCGACCCCGACAGCGACCGCGCGATCGTGGCGTGGCGCGGGCTGCGCGGCGCGATCGAGTACGCGGTTCGCCGCTAGCCGCGCGGCTGCCAGCCGCGCCTTTAGGAAAGATGGTCGTCATGGACAGGGACTACGAGCGCCAGACGCACGAGGTGGAGGACCGTCACTGGTGGTACCGCGGACGGCGGACGGTGCTCGGCGGCGTGACAGCGGGACTCGCGCTGCCCGCGGGCGCGCGCATCCTCGACGCGGGGTGCGGCAGCGGGCGCAACATGGTCGATCTCGCGCGCTACGGGCAGGTGACCGGCATCGAGCTCTCGCCGGCGAGCGTCGAGCTCGCGCGCGAGCGCGCCGTCGGCGAGGTGGTCTCCGGCTCGATCCTCGAGCTGCCGTTCGCCGACGACAGCTTCGAGCTCGCGGTGACGCTCGACGTGATCGAGCATCTGCAGGACGACCTCGCGGCCCTGCGCGAGCTGCGTCGCGCCGTCGGGCCCGGCGGGACGCTGCTCGTGACGGTGCCCGCGTACCGGTGGCTGTGGAGCGGGCACGACGTGATCAACCACCACCACCGCCGCTATACGCGCCGCTCGCTGCGCGAGGTCGCCGAGCGCGCGGGCTGGCGCCAGGTTCGCGCGACCTACTTCAACTCGCTGCTGCTGCCGGTCGCGATCGGGCTGCGTGCGCTGGATCGGCTGAGCACGAAGACGACCGAGTCGAGCCTCGACCTGTGGGTTCCCCCGCAGCCGCTGAACTGGCTGCTCGAGCGTCCGCTCACGCTCGAGGCGGCGCTGATCGCCCGCGGAGGGCACATTCCCGCAGGGCTCTCGCTGCTGGCTGTCTTCCGCTAGGCGACGGGCGCCTCGGCGGGCGCGGTCGCGTGCCCGCGGAAGGTCCACGCGCGGTTCGCGAAGAACGTGCTCACGGTGACGAACGCGGTGGCGCACAGCTGGGCGAGCAGCTTGTCGAGCGAGGCGTCGTGGACGAACACGTAGAGCAGGCCCTCGTTGATGGCGAGCCCGCAGCTCTGCACCACCCCCCAGCGCACCGGCGTGAGCGCGTCGCCGACGTGCCCCGCGAAGGTCCATCTGCGGTTGAGCAGGAAGCCGTTCACCGCGCCGACGAGGAAGCCGATCGCCGACGCGGCGAGGTACCACACTCCGAACACCTTCAGCAGCAGCGTGTACACGATCAGCGTCAGCAGCGTGTTCGAGACGCCGACGACGCCGAACTTCAAGAACTGCACGAGCACGAGCATCCACGGCCGGCGCGCGCTCGCCGCGCCGTCGTGCGGCGCTCGTGTGTCAGTGCGGTGCGAGATCATTCACAGAAAGGATGCACGATAGATTGAGCGTCGGCTTAACGGGCTCGCGCACAATGCATGGCGCATCATCGCTCGGGTAACGCCGCAAGGAGAGAAAATGCCGGATCCACAACTGCGAACACCAATCCTGCTGAGCGTGGTCGCTCCCGTGTACAACGAGGAGGAGCTGGTGGAGCAGTTCGTCTCGCGCGCGTGCGCGGCGGTGGCCGACTACGAGTTCGAGCTGGTGCTCGTCAACGACGGCAGCTCCGACGCCACCGGGGAGCTGCTCGACCGCATGGCCGCGGTCGACCCGCGCGTGCGCGTGATCCACCTGTCGCGCAACTTCGGCCACCAGGCGGCGCTCACCGCCGGCCTCGAGCACGCCGTCGGCGACGTCGTCGCGATGATCGACGCCGACTTGCAGGACCCTCCCGAGCTGATCCCCGAGATGGTCGCCCAGTGGAGCCAGGGCGCGGACGTGGTGTACGCGGTGCGCAAGCAGCGCGAGGGCGAGACGGCGTTCAAGCTCGCCACCGCGTCGTGGTTCTACCGCCTGTTCAACAAGCTCACGCAGGTCGACCTCGAGCCGAACTCAGGCGACTTCCGGCTGCTCGACCGCCGCGCGCTGAACGCGCTGCTGTCGATGACCGAGCGCGCGCGCTTCCTGCGCGGGATGACCGTGTGGGTGGGCTTCAACCAGACCGCCATCCCCTACGACCGCGACGCGCGCCACGCGGGTGAGACGAAGTACACGCTGCGCAAGATGCTGCGCTTCTCGCTCGACGCGATCGCGTCCTTCTCGCATCTGCCGCTGCAGCTGGCGACGTACGTCGGCCTGCTGTCGGCGAGCGTCGCGTTCATCGCGATACCGGTGGTGATCGGATTGCGCATCGCCGGCTCCTACCTGCCGGGCTTCGGCTCGATCACGATCGCGATCCTGCTGCTCGGCGGCATCCAGCTGATCGCGCTCGGCGTCATCGGCGAGTACGTCGGGCGCATCTACGACGAGGTCAAGCACCGCCCGCTGTACATCGTGCGCGAGGAGCGCAACCACCCGAGCGCCAGCGGACGGACCGTCGCGGCGCCCGTCGCCCGCTCGGGCCTGCCCGCGCGCACGGCCGAGAGCACCATCGTCCGCTAGCGCCGACGCGTCCGGCTGAGCGATGGGCGCAGGCGGCGCGCGCGAGCGCGCGGCAGGAGCGACGCGGGACTTGGGATCGGAGGGCCGAGCACCGATAATGGGCGCATGAGCCTCGACGATGCGCTCGAGCAGACGGGCGCCAACGGCATCGACCACCGCACGGAGCGCATCCGCATAGAGACCGAGCGCCACCGCATCGAGGGGATGCTGACGCTCGCGCGCGACGGCTACAGGAGCAGGGTGTCTGACGTCCTGAACGCGGCCGAGCGCGACTTCATCACCCTCACCGACGTGACCGTCGCGCCGCTCGACGGCGGCCCCGTCGAGCTGCACTCCTACATGAGCCTCGCTCGCCGCCACATCGTGTTCGCGGTGGCGACGGAGGAAGCCGCCGCGGGAGCGTAGCTCCGCGCCGAGGCGGCGGCTGGCGCTCAGGGCGTGAAGCTGCCGGCGCTGTAGACGGTGCCGATCGGCGCGGCGGCGTTCGTCACGGCGATCGGGCCGGCCCCCGCCCCTGCGGGCACCGTGACCTTCAGTTTCTTTGCCGCGACCGAGACGATCTGTGCGCGGGTGCCGTCGAAGCTGACGCTCGAGAGCGAGTTGAAGCCCACGCCCTTGATCTTGACCGTCTTGCCCGGCTGCGCGCCCTGCGGGCCGTAGGACTCGATCGAGAGCGTCGGCGTGAACTTCTGCTTGCCCGTCGCCGAGCCGCCAGGAGCGGTGACGGTGACGGCGGCCTTCTTGGCGCCGTTGGGCACGGTGGCTTCGATGCGCGACGCGGACACCAGCTTGAACTTCGCGGGCAGCGCCCCGAACACCACTTCGGTGACGCCCTGCAGCCCCGCGCCTTCGATCGCGACGCTGCTGCCGGTGATGCCCGAGCTCGGGGAGAGCCCGGTGATCCTCGGCGCTTCCGCAACGGCGAAGGCGTTCAGGCCGACCGGGCTGCCGAGGCCTGACGGCCCGTCGAAGCCCGCAGCCGCCTGACACGAGCTCGAGCTGCCACACGAGCCGTCGCGGCCGGACACCACGTCGTAGAAGGCGCCCGCTTCGCCCGCGTGCGAGTAGAGCGTGCTCGCGGGAAAGGCGATGCCCCGCGCGCCGCCCGCGAGCGCGAACTCGGCGGCGACGATCGGCGTCGCGACCGAGGTGCCGCTGAACACCGCCCAGCCCGTCGGCGCTTCCTGGCGTTCGGCGGTGCTGTCGTAGACGTCCACCCCGCTGCTCGGGCTCGCGTCAGCCGCGACGTCGGCGACCGAGCGCTCGGCGCCGCAGCCCGTCGCCGCGAACCCCGCGACGGAGAGCTGCCACGCCGGCGCGGCGAAGCTCGCGCTGCAGCCGCTGCCGGTTTCTTCCCACACGCTGCTGGTCCAGCTCGTGCCCTGCTCGCTCAGCTGCGTGCCGCCGACCGCGACGACGTCGGGGGAGCCCGCCGGGAAGTCCTCGCCGCGCGGTTCGTTCGCGCAGGCGCCGTTCATGTATCCACAGTCGCCGGAGCTGGCGGTCAGCACGACCCCCGGATGCTCGTAGAAGCTCGCGTTCAGTTCCGTGTAGTAGCTCGCGATGGAGGCTTCTTCGGGGCTCGTGTAGGAGTTGCTCACCTCTGTCGCACCCGCCTTCACGGCGGCGTTCACGGCCGCGCCGAGGTCGCTCAGCGCTTCGCTTTCGGCCTCGACGAGGAGGATGCGGCAGTTCTCGCAGACGGCGTGCGCGATCTGCACGTCGAGCGATATCTCCCCGGCCCATTCGCCCTGCGCGGGCGGCAGCGGGCCGGCCTTGCCTTCCTCGTTGAGCTTGCGAAAGCAGCCGTTCGCGGCCGTGCACGGCGGCAGGTGGAACTGTTCGTCGTAGACGGCGAGGTCCGCTTCCGCGGTGGGATCGTCGTAGGCGTCGACCACCGCGATCGTCTGCTTGCCCGAGGCGGCCGTTTCGTCGGGCAGGGAGTAGGCGGCATGCAGGTCTTCGGGTGTGAGGAACCCGCTCGCCGGCGAGCCATCCGCCGCGGAGCCCGCCGACGCTTCCAAGCCCTGCCATTCGCCCGCGCCTTCCGCGCCTGCTTCCCCTTCGCCCCCTTCGCCTTCCGCGCCTTCTGCGCCTTCGGCTTCCTGCGCTTCGCCTTCGCCGAACGCCCCCACGGGGACTCCCGCTTCGCCCGCCGCGGACGCCGGCAGCAGACGCAGGGCCGCGCACGCCGCGGACAGCGCCTGCGGAGCTCCGCATACCGGCCTCGCCACGTACCCGCCGGCGCCGCCGGCATACGCGTCCGCGCTGCCCGGGACGAGCAGCGCAAGCAGCGCGCACGCCGCGAGCAGCGCTGCGGCGCCTGCGCGCACGCGTCGCCCCGCCTGCCCCTCCCCACGGGCACCCCTCTCCATGAGCGAAACGATACAAGGTGCCCTCTTACAGTCAACCCCGTCGCGTTCGCTGCGCTCCGCCGCCCGCACGATTGCGCCACTCTCGCGCGCGTCCGCCACGCCGAATGTGACCGGCGGGTGACCGAGCGGTGACCGTCCTGCGAAGCCTGCCCGCGGGCTGAAGCGGAGGCCAGCGGCGACTCAGCAAGGGCTCGACGCAGCGAGGGCTCACGGAACGGAGACTGCTTGAACAGACTTCACGATCCTGACCTGAGCCCAACAGATCGCCTGGAGACTGGACGGAGAGGGCGGGATTCGAACCCGCGATGGAGTCTTAACCCCATACTCGCTTAGCAGGCGAGTGCCTTCAGCCACTCGGCCACCTCTCCCGAGATCGGCCCCGCCAGTGTAGAGGCTGGCGGACCGCGCGACAGCCGCGCGAGCGCCGCCCGCGGAAGGGTCTCGCGGCTTTCAGCCCGGGGGCGTGCCGCGACGCGCCGGGCGGCGCATGCCGTCGAGCATGAGCTCGAGATGGCGGCGCCAGTTCGCGGCCCCCGGCTTGAA
>Ga0070737_10002448_pt1 | contig 22343 bp, 21 predicted proteins | sample Coa_R1_10_FD_66438 | JGI IMG/M metagenome (GOLD analysis project Ga0070737, IMG submission 66438) | Surface soil microbial communities from Centralia Pennsylvania, which are recovering from an underground coalmine fire - Coalmine... | ecosystem: Environmental > Terrestrial > Soil > Unclassified...
GTCTCAATCGTTCGCTTCCCATTTGCTGTTCTTCTTATGGAGGTTTAGAGAGCATGAGTTATTTTCGAAGCGTTCTGGCAGTACTTGCGATGGCGGTGTTGGCAAGCACTGTCGCCCTCGCAGGATCGGTAAAGTCCGGTCCGCAAGTTGGGGAGAAGGTGCCGGGACCCTTTGCACCGCTGAACGTTACCGGCCCCGACGCCGGCAAAAAAAGCTGCCAGTATTGTAAGAATGGTGCTCGCCCTGTTGTGGTCGTTTTCGCCAAGCAATTCACCCCCGCGGTAGCTCAACTGGTGAAAAAGATTGATGTCGCCGCCGCGGCCAACAAGGAGCGGAACCTGGGGAGCTATGTGGTCGTGTGCAACGATGCGGCCGGTCTGGATCAGCAACTTCAAAACATGGCTCAACAGATGCAACTCCAAAACACGGTGTTGACTCTATACAAGCCTGGCGGCCCCGAGCGCTATCGTCTCGCTGCCGAGGCCGAGGTCACGGTGCTGCTCTACAACCATTTCACGGTCAAGGCAAACCACGCTTTTAAGGCCGGGGAATTGGATAGTTCGGCACTAGATGCCATTCTCGCCGATCTCGGCAAAATGTTGTCAGACAATTAGATTACTCTCTCAATATTATCCGTCGATCCGGCTTTTTAGCTGGATCGACGGAGGCATTCTTACTTTCCCAGACGCATGGCACAAACCATTTTCTTGACGGGAGCGACGGGCCTTCTAGGTCGCTATTTGCTGCGCGATCTGTTGGCATCCGGCCATCGCGTCGGCGTGCTGGTTCGGGATGGTCAACAACGCATGGCCTCGGATCGGCTCGAGGAACTGCTTGCTTTTGGGAGTGAAACACTGGGACGGAAGTTGCCCAAGCCCGTGCTTCTGCACGGTGATTTGATCGCGCCGCGTCTGGGGCTGGGAGTGGCCGAATGGAACTGGCTAGCGCGCCAGGCCGAGGCGGTGATCCATTCGGCAGCCCAAGTCTTGTATCGCCCAACCCCGGATGGCGAGCCTTGGGAGACAAATGTCAACGGCACAAGACGGCTACTGGAGGTGTGCCGTTCTCTGGGGATAAACGAGATCCATCATCTCTCCACGGCCTTTCTTTGCGGCGACCGGAGCGGGATCGTTTATGAGAACGAGTTAGATTGCGGCGGCGGCAGCAACAACGCTTACGAACAGAGCAAATTTGCCGGCGAACAAATGCTTCGCGAATTCGACGGCATTCGCGCTACCATCTACCGCCCCTCCGTTATTGTTGGCGACAGCCGCACCGGATACACCAGTACCTATCATCACTTCTATCGCTTCCTGGAACTGGCGGTACGCCTCTCGTCCCGACCGGCAAGCCCTCCAGATACGAGCAAGTTAGGCCGCCAACGCCTGCCACTGCGGCTGCCTCTGACCGGCGAGGAAACGCAAAACCTTGTGCCTGTGGATTGGGTTTCCCACGCGATCCTCTCGCTACTTCGCCGCCCGCAATGGCACGGCCGCACCTACCACCTCGTTGCCCGGCAGCCTGTTCGGCTACGGGAAATCAAGGGCATTATCGAGGACTTGTTGTGCATCGAAGGCATTCAGTGGGTTGGACGCGACGGGCTGGCCGACCCGACTTTGTTGGAACAACTGGTCTTGGAGCAATTTCAGGATTACTGGTCCTATCTGCAAAGCGACCTGGTCTTCGATTGTCGGAACACCCGCCAGGCCTTACCAGATCTGCCGCCGCCTTTGTTCGATCGCGAGTTGGTGATTCGCCTGTTGCACTTCGCTCAGCAAGACAACTGGGGACGTGGGCGTGCGCGCGACCAAGTCGCCAGCGAGCGGAGTTGCGCAAGCGCCTCGAACGATTTGGCGCATTATCTGGAGCGAGTCTTGCCGGAACAGGTGCATCAGTCACCAGTAGCGCATGCCTTGCCGCGCGGGCTTCGTTTTGCCATCGATCTGAATGGCCCTGGCGGGGGACAATGGACCTGCTATTGCGGGGATCGGTCAATCCGTGTGCAGCGCGGCCGCGATCTCGGCGCCGCTTTGACCTACCGCATGGATGCGCCTACTTTTGAGGAACTGGTCCATGGTCGACAGACAGCCCGGAAAGCCTTTTTCGACGGGCGAATTGAGATTGAAGGGAATAAAGAAAAAGCGCTTATGCTCGCCATTCTCATCGAGCAATTCCTGGGAGAGCGCCCGGATCGCCCCGCAGAGATGGAGGCATCGCATGCCGGTGTCGAATGCTAAAAGTACCGTTGTCGAAGGCGTAGAATTCCCCGCCGGGCCTTACATGTTGGAGGGCGAGTTGGCCTACAGCGAGGATGTGGAAGCGCCTCGTGGCGTGGTTCTGGCCGGCTCACATCCGCTCTTGGGCGGCAACATGCACAACAATGTGGTGCGCGGCCTGGGCGACGGTTTGGCGGAGTGCGGCTGGGTGACTTTGCGCTTCAACTATCGCGGCGTTGGCCGCAGTCAGGGGCCCGCCATCGATATGGCCCGACACATGGCCGAGTTCTGGGCAACTTCTCACGTCACCGGGGAAATGGATCTTCGGAGCGACGTGCAGGGAGCCGCCGATTTTCTGCGACTCGTTATTGGCCCGAGGAAGCCGCTGGTTCTGATTGGCTACAGCTTTGGCTGCGCCTTGCTGCCGTCCGCTCGCCTGTCCGAGCCGCCCGCCGCTTTCGTGCTGATCGCGCCCCCTCTGGCTAAACATGACTATAGCGCGTTTGTAACTGTAAAAAGTCCGCTGTTGGTGATTGTAGCGGAGAACGATTTCACTACCGATCCAGAACGATTGCGAGAATGGTTCGGCTCTCTTGGGATGGAAAAGAAACTGGTTCAGGCACCTCGCGACGATCATTTCTTCCGGGGCCAGGAGTCGTGGCTGGTGGAAACGGTAGCCGCTTTCCTTCAGGAGCATACGGGATGACAGCTCAGGCACTTTCGCAAGAGAAAAAACTAAACCGCCGAGCGGAAAGCGAGAGCAGCGAACGGCTGCGCGAACTTTTGGCCTTGCACTTTCATCCCCAACACGGCAGTGAATACTGGCTCTGGCGGCAGGAGCGGCTGGGCTGGAAGGTTTGCGACCGCGTGCGGACGCTGGACGATCTGTGGCTGCTCGGCCCCACGCCGCTGGCTGATCTGCGCCGATTCCCTTTGCGAACCTTCATTCCACAAGCATTTCATCGGCATTGGCCGCGTTTCATCATCGGCGAAACCGCCGGGACTAGCGGAGCGCCTTTGGCCACGGCTTATCGGGATGATGAGTTCCAGGATGCCTTCATCACCCCCTTTTTGCATGTCGCCCGCGCGACAGGATTTCCACGCGGCGAGCCGTGGTTGTGGGTCGGACCTTCCGGTCCACACATCATCGGCAAAGTGGTCCGCGAACTGGCCCGGCAGACCGGCAGCATGGATCCTTTCAGCGTTGATTTCGATCCACGATGGGCTAAAAAGCTCACCGAGGGATCATTGGCGCGGCAACGCTATCTCAATCACGTCACCAGCCAGGCCATGGACGTGCTGGAACGAGAAGAGGTGGGCGTGTTGTTCATTACGCCGCCAGCTCTCGCGGCACTGACGGAACGCTTAACCGACCGGCAACGTGAGGCGATCCACGGCATTCATTATGGCGGCATGAGCTTGACGGCAGAGATGATCAATCGCTTTCGGGATGCTTACCCTCGCGCAGTGCATTTGGCCGGCTACGGCAACACATTATTCGGGGTAGTCATGGAAGTCGCCGATGCACCACGGCGAAGTATCGATTACTTCCCTTTGTCCCAGCGCGTTCACTTTGACGTCGTGGATTGGCCCGGAGGGGAGGGGGAGTCCGGCAATTGGCCGCCGCGTCGAGTGGCGCGCGGGCAGAGCGGGCGTGTGCTGTTTCATCGTCTCGATGAAAGTTGCCTCTTGGTAGGGGTCGTGGAACGTGATGAAGCAGAGCGCGTCGCGCCGAGCGAAGCGGCCCTGGCTCTGGGTAGTAACAGCGATGGTTTACGCAATCCGCGGCCGCCAGCCCCGTTGGTCGGTCGGCTGCAATTGGGACTTTACTAAGAACCGCAAGGAGGCATTCATGGCTCCCCGGAAACGACTGCGTATCGCCTATACTCCCGATAGCGATGATGCTTTCTACTACGACGCCCTGGAGAATGGACGGGTCGCGTTGCCCGGCTACGAGTTGGATTTTCACCGACAGCCGATGAGCGTCTTAAATCGGGCAGCACGGGACAACGTTTATGAAGTAACTGCTATTTCCTCCGTTGTTTATCCCCAGATCGCCGACCGTTATGCGATCCTGAGTGTGGGTACCAGTGTCGGTCGAGACTATGGGCCGGTACTGGTCAGTCGTGAACCGCGTACGCTGGCAGACCTCGCCGGACAGCCGGTCGGCGTCGGTGGCATTCCAACGACCGGCTGGTTCTTGCTCCGCTATCTCTGTCCCGAGGCTGTGCCCATCGAAAGGCCGTTCGATCGCATTGCCGATGCGGTTAGTGCCGGGGAATTAGAAGCCGGCGTCATGATTCATGAGGAATTGCTGTACTATCCACAGCTCGGCCTTCATCGCGTCGTGGATCTCGGGGCCGAATGGTGTCGGCGCAACAATCTGCCGCTGCCGGTCGGCCTCAACGTCATCCGCCGCGATCTTGGCCTGGCTGCCATGCAGCGCATTTGTGCAGCGATCCGCCGCAGTCTACAGTATGGCCTGGCTCACTCGGACGAGGTGCTCGCCCGCGTTTGCCGGTTCGGTCGGGGGGTGGAAGGGCAATGCACCAATCGCTTCGTGGCCATGTTCGCCAATGAGGATTCTGTATGCATGCCTGCCGATGTGCGCATCGCCTTGCCCGTGCTGTTTGCTCAGTTAGTGGCTCTGGGATTGTATGATCGAGTTCCTCCCATCGAGATCATCGAAGGCGTGTCGCCGGCGCGTCTGCTGCAAGCCGCCTGATCGAGCGAGGAGAAGAACATGAATTACGCAGAGCAATTGCTGGCAGCCAAACGGGACTTCCTGGTCCCGTGCGTTTATCACTTTTATCAACGACCGCCGGTGTTGGTGCGCGGCGAAGGCGCGTATCTGTTCGACAGTGAAGGCCGGCGCTATCTCGATTGCTACAGCGGCGTCACTGTTGTTAGCGCCGGTCACTCCAATCCTGAAATCCTCGACGCCGCCATTAAACAATTGCGGCAATTGCAGCACACGACAACTATCTATCTGACTGAACCGATGCTCGATCTCGCCCGCGCCATCGCCGAGTTGGCTCCTGCACCACTACGGCGCAGCTTCTTCTGCGCCAGCGGCAGCGAGGCCAACGAGGGCGCACTATTGCTTGCCACGCTTGCCACAGGCCGGCACGAATGTATCTACCTGCGCGAAGGACTGCATGGCCGAACCAAGTGGGCCATGAGCGTTACCGGCCTGGACATGTGGCGAACGGATCCCAACCCTCTGCTGACAGCGCACGCTGTACCAGGGCCGCGCCATCCGGATAGCCTGCTAGCTCTCGAGCATCTGTTGCGGCGAGAGACAATTGCTGCAGTGATCGCCGAGCCGATCCAAGGCAACGGCGGCATTATCGTGCCGCCAGATCATTACTGGCCGGAACTCCGACGCTTGTGCGATCGCTACGGGACGCTCCTTATCGCTGATGAGATTCAGACGGCGTGGAACCGTACCGGCTGCTGGTTCGCTACACAGCATTGGCAAGTCGTGCCGGACATCGTGACCGTGGCCAAGGCACTGGGCAACGGCTTCCCCATCGCCGCCTATCTAACCAGCGATGCCCTTGCCTCTCACTACACACGGCCAGGAGCTTCGACATTCGGCGGCAACCTGGTCTCCTGTCGTGCCGCTCTCGCTACCCTGGCATTTCATAAACGTCATCGTCTGGGCGAGCGGAGTACCGTCCTTGGCAACTATCTCTTTGGCCAATTGCTCGAATTGCAAAACCGCCGACCAGAGATTGCTGAAGTCCGCGGCCGCGGCCTGATGATCGGTATCGCCTTATGCGATGGTGCCAATGCTCCTGCGGCTACACTTACCGATCAGGTACTTGAAGCCATGAAAGATGCCGGGTTCCTTTTGGGCAAGACGGGACCGGGACGGAACGTACTTACTTTGATGCCGCCGCTGGTAGTCGAAAAAGAGGCGCTGGATTCCGTCGTCACGGCTCTCGATCAGATCCTTCAAAGCGTGCGCTAAAAAGGGACTATTTACCTGCTGAAACTCTGGGAAGGAGAGGTGCGAACATGGATAGAAACAAACAGTCGAGACCATGGTTGTCCCTCGGCATCCTTGGCTTCCTGACCTTGGTTCAGCCAACGTTTGGACAAGCCCCTCACACCGAGAGCTTGACGGACCTGGATCGGGCGATCGCGCTTCTCGATGAGGCGCGTCAGCACTTCCGGAACGTCCGTGACTACGAATGCCGGTTGCTCAAACAGGAACGTATCCAGAGCGTATTGTTGCCGCAAAGCGTGATGACCATGAAGGTCCGCAATGAACCTTTCAGCATATACTTGCGCTGCGAAAGCCCCGATACCGATAAGGGACTGGAAGTTTGTTACGTAGCCGGCCGCAACCACGGCATGATGCGCGTGCATCCCGTTGGTGTTCTGGGCATCTTTGGCTTCCAGTCGCTGGACCCGCACGACCCACGCGCCTTCGAGAAAAATCGACACTGCATCACCGAGGCTGGACTGGGCAATTTGCTCGACAGCACGGCACATTATTGGAATATGGAACGCCGCCTTAACAAGACACTGGTTCGGATCACGGATGACGAACTCAGTGGTCGGCCTTGTACACGCATCGAAACGATCCATCCGGATCGACAAGCCGGCGTCTTCTACGGCTATCGCTGTGTGCTGTGGTTGGACAAGGCAACTCATCTGCCTATCGGTAGCGAGACCTACGATTGGCCGCGGCCCGGAAGCGCCGAGAGCGGCGACCTTCTGGAATGGTATCGCTATCTGGATCTTCGTTGCAACGTTGGACTGGGCGATGACGTGTTCTCTCATTGATGGACCGTAGGGCAAGCTGGCAGCATGCTCTACGGTAAGGACGCAAGAGAAGAGGAGGATTCGTACCATGTCTCTGCGAAAAGGATGTTCGTGGTGCTGGCTCGTCCTCGCTTTACCCGTGATCCTGGGGCTGGCAGTAGTCGGATGCAAGGCCATCTCGGATCGCTTGACTCACTGGAACATGCTCGGCCAGGAAGCCTTGGAAGACCCCATCAAGGCCGTGGGAGGTGATGGCATCGTCTTCATGCCGCGCAGGGAGGGGCCGGCTCTGAGCCGCCGACAACTCGTCTCCGCTCCTCCGGAAATATTGGCTGCTTACTATGCTCCCATCTTCGTGCAACAGCGTGTCAACTCGCAGGCGCTCAAGCATCCTTATCCCCCCGAATACGATATGATTGGCCAAGCCCATCTGCGCTACGATGAAAAAGGCAAACTCAAAGCGTACGTCGCCGGGGAACCGAAGGTGTATACCATCTTTAAGCAGCAGATTCTGGAAGGGCATCCCCACGTGCAGATCACCTACACCGCCTGGTATCCGGCTCATCCGCGCATGAAAAATTTCGACTTGGAAGAAGCGGATATCGATAGCTGTGTGGTGCGTGTCACGCTCGATGCCGAGAATGCGCCGCTTTTTTATGAGACCATCGCTGCTTGCGGCTGTTTCCATAAAGTGTTTGTCGAAAAATACATCGAAGATGCCGCCCGACAAACTTTCGGCACACCGGAAAAGGATAAGAAATATTGCGTGGAAAAGACACTCAAAGATGACATCGATTGGGAAGTGGCCGGCCTCGTGGACGAGCCGCATGACCGACCGCGCCGGCCTGTGGTGTTTCTCAAGGCGGGCGAACACAAAGTCATCGGTCTGGGCAGTGCCGCCCGCCTGCGCGTGCCCGATGGGGCAAAAACATACCCCTACGACATGGTGCCTTACGCCGATCTGTACAGCGTGGCGGTAGACGGTAGCGGGCAGCCTGCACCATTTTTCGATCTGGGAAATGGCGGCAAAGTCTACGGCGCCGAACGCAAGAAGGAACGTTTGCTGTTTACATTCGCTGGCGTGGATAGCGCAGGCCAACCTCGCGCCGACGATCAGATCAAGATGCACTTCGACCAGAGCACCTGGGGCGATCCCACTATCTACAGTAAATACCTGCGCCTACCGCCCGGAGTCCTGTAAGGCAGCCAGACAGCCGAGGCGCCCCTCTGGATTTTGGCGAGCGGGGTTGCGTCAGCCCCTGAGGAGGTTTTTCCACTTTCTCCCCCTCCACTGTGTGGGACGAGAAGCCCTTTGACAAGCACGTCGAAGGGCTTTCTTATTACAGGGCAAAGAGTTGCGTCTTCGAGCCGACAGTTCAAAAACACGATTGGAAATCCTCGTCCAATCCGGGTCCACTTTCTCGTCGAAAGCGGATCCACCCGCAGTTAATGGAAAGGCCTCGGTCCGACTCAACTGCTCCAACAAACGGTCGAGTTGATATTGCTTCTGCGCTTCTTCCAGACGATTGGCCAAGTTCGTGGCCGTGAAGAATCACACACGCCGTCCCTGCCGGCAGGCCGCCAAACCCAAGGCAATGGCCAGATGCGTCTTGCCCGTCCCCGAATGACCGATCAAGCAGATATTGCTGTGTTCGTCGATCCAACCGCCGCGGGCCAGCTCCACAATCTGCGCCTTGTTCAAGGACGACTGGGCCGTGAAGTCGTAGTTGTCGAAGTCCTTGGCCGCCGGGAAGTTGGCTTGCTTGATGAGGGCCTTGAGCCTGTTGGCCGTCCGCGCCGTCACCTCCACTTCGGTCAGGCGGAGCAGGTATTGCGAGTAGCTCTCGTTGGCTGCCGCCGCCTCGCGGGCCAACGCCTCGAATTCGGCATTCCTCGTCGGCAGGTGGAGTTGTTTGCGATTGCTCTTGAGCAACAGGGTGTTGGCTTCGGTCATGTCGTGCGGTGCAGCAGCACGTTCCGCTGCCGCCCATGCTTCGGCGAACCAGCTGTCCCCGGGGCCAGACCGATCAGCCGTGGCGCATAGCGAAAACCGCGATAGCTCGCGGTGGCCTGGTTTGTCTTTTGCTTGCTGTCTGCCAGTGCATCGGCGCTGCCGCGCGCACGGCTTCCTTGCGACAAGAGTTCGATGAATTCTGGGAAAAACAGGATTCAAGCTGTGCCTGAGCCAGTACGTACAGATAATGCTGATAGCGCGTGAACAGTTGCTTGCTCACGCGTGCACCGGGGAGAACTCCAGGGTACATCTTCGCTCTTGGCTGCTGCACCGGCAGCTGCATATAATTGGGTTGATGTCCTCACCAGGGATGGTGATGCGTTGCCATCTCCGACACCGATGACCAAAAGGAGGGGGTCATGCGTGTCTGCCTCTTTGAAGACCAAGGCGCCCTCGATCTCGAACCATTGAGCCTGACTCGCCCTGTCTTTGAGCTGTTATGCGGACTAACGTCGTTGGCGGCCAAGCAGAGCCGCTTCTTTCCTCCCGGTCCCCGCGGCGTCCTCGTCCGATCGTACCTGGCTGATCTCTGTCGCCTGCACGCACCGGCCGTGCCGGTCAACGATCTGGCTTGGCTATGCGCGGGTCCGACCATTTTTGTCAATGGCCGTTGGCTTCCGCCTTCTACTCCGCTGACACTGACGGAACTATCCAGCCCAGGCATCGCTCTTGTTCAAGACGAAGTTGCTTACGCTGTCGTCGAGCCAGAGCATCTAGTCGATTACTCGGCAAACACGTTCGATGCCTGCCTGAGTGCCTGGAAAGCTATCTTGCCGCGGCGTTCAGCCGGTGGCCGGTTGGTGCGCTATCCGTGGGAGCTGGTACAGCACAATGGCGAACAGATCCGCGTCGATTGGCAGACGGCTGGGCCGCCTTTTGAGGTCGAGTCCGCCGCTGTCCAGCGCCCTGGCCTTGCTATCGTCGGTCCACGCGAGCAGATCCTTATTCACCCGTCAGCATATCTTGATCCGATGATCGTCGCTGATACGCGGCAAGGTCCCATTGTCATCGACCGCGAGGCCGTCGTCACGGCATTCACGCGTCTGGAGGGACCGTGCTTCATCGGTCCTGGCACGCACGTCCAGGGTGCTAACATTCGCGCCGGCACAACGCTCGGTCCCAATTGCCGTATCGGCGGTGAAATCGAATGCTGCATCGTGCAAGGATACAGCAACAAGTATCACGAAGGGTTTCTCGGCCACGCCTATATCGGCGAGTGGGTCAACCTCGGTGCCAGCACACAGAACAGTGACTTGCGTAACGATTACGGCGAAGTGACGATGACGGTCAACGGCCGACGGGTGTCTACCGGATTGACGAAAGTAGGCTGTTTCCTCGGTGATCATACCAAGACCGGGCTTGGCACGCTTTTGAATACCGGAACGAATGCAGGTATTTTCTGCAATCTGCTGCCAGGCGGCCTGTTGCCCCGGTATATTCCGTCCTTCGCCAGTTGGTGGAAAGAAGCACTGACGGATCGCGCCGATCTGCCGGCGCTATTGCACACAGCTGCCGAGGTCATGCGTCGTCGTCGCGTCGATTTTACCCAGACTCATGCAGCGTTGTATCACGCGTTGTTCGAGCAGACTGCCGCCGAGCGTCGCCGTGTGGTTAGAGAAGCCGAATGGCGCAGATTGCGGCGAAGTGCCTGACACTGGCCTTCCCCTGAAGGGAACAAAGGATTATAAGGTTAGCCGCGAGCCGAAGGCGGGCGGGGCCGCGCTCGCTTTCGACACGCGGCTCAACGAACGTCACGAGACGTTCACAGGAGGAAGTCGTGTTCGTCGCTTGTTCTACGTCGTGCTTTGGACGCTTATCGCTGGAAGAGGCTCTGGACGTGATTGCGGAGCTGGAGTTCAGCAAATTCGAGGCGGCGTTGCACGAGCAGGGCCGCCAACTGCGTCCCTCTGAAGTGGCCGCCGATATTAGTCGTGCTGCGGCCCGCCTGCGTCACGGTCCGGGTCTGACGCCGGCTGCTTTTTCCGTGGATATCGATGCCGCCAACGCTGCCGAGCATGATCGTCAACTCAAAGCCATCTGCCGGCTGGCCCGCATCTCTGCCGTGCCGCTTATCACCGTCAAGGCCGCTGCCGTCGGCACCAGCCTTGATAGCGAGATCAAACGTCTTCAGCATCTGGTCGATCTCGCCGCCGCCGAGGGTATCCAGCTTTCGGTATCCACAATCATCGGCACTTTGACCGAAGACCCGGAGATTGCTCTGGATCTGTGCCAGCACGTCCGGGGATTGGCCCTGACGCTTGATCCCAGCCACTTTATTGCCGGTCCACATGCCGATAAAAATCACGATGCTCTGTATCCCTATGTCAAGCACGTCCATTTGCGCGATAGCGGCCGGGGGCCGAATCAGTTGCAGGTGCGCGTCGGCCAGGGCGATGTGGAATATGGCCGCATCATCGCTCAGCTGTCTCGCTATCAATACGATCGCAGTCTGTGCGTGGATATTTATGATGTCCCCGATGCTCCCTTCTCCATACAAGCGGAAGTACGGAAGTTGAAGTATCTGCTGGAAAGTCTGGTGTAAGCAGAAAGTGGGGCTTCACGAAACAGGGCCGGTCCAGACGTGAAAGAGAACAGCCAGCGGCAGCAAAGCGGGAGCAGAGAGAGCAACGAGAGGCCAACGCCAGCGGAGTTGAACGCAGGCCAACCACACTCCCAACGGTAGCCACGCAAACACACGCGGATAGCTCCAATTGTCGCCGTACAGCGATAAGCCCCCCAACAAAGCCAGGCCCGCACCTGCCAACGCTGTCCAGCGAATCAGTCGATTGGCTGGTGTCCACAATAGGCCAATCGCCAGTGCCAGCTGCAAGGTCAACGTTGTCATGCACAAAACATGAAACAGCGCGAGAGATCGAGACTCGGCAGCCAGGTGCGTCCAGCGGTAGATCATGCCAGTCAACGGCGGCCCCAGGTTGCCACCCGTCGGCAGCAGCGACCATTCCCCATAGAAGAGTCGTAATATCCCTAACCACAGTGACCACGCGAGCAAAGCACTGAGCAAACCGACGATTAGCTTAGGCGAGCGGGATTGTGGGAGCGTCTCGAGAGCTGCTGTCCCGAGAGCTTCGGGGCGTTTACGCAACTCCCCTCGCCAGATAGCGAACACAAGGACCAGCAGCACCACCACGAGATTTTGCTCGCGGCTGAATAACGCCGCGGCCGCACAGAGAGACAATACCCACCACGGCCAACGCCGCAGCCAAGCCATCAGCAACGCCATCACACTGAGCGTGGACAGTACATCAGTCAGATTGCGAAGTGCGGGCATACCGGCGTTGACGGCGAAGGGCAGCAGCACGCCCCACCAGGGACTCATCCCAGAAGCGCGCGCCGCCGCTGCGCCGAGGGCGGCCAAAGCGGCGATGGCCAGCAGATTGACCAAGGGCATGGTCCAGAGCAGCCGTCGTGCATCGCCGCCACTGAGCAGCCAACTCAGCGCTGGATAAAAGATGCGCGCTTGCCGAACGGCGGGAGCATCGATGCCAAAATCCTGGCGCTGCCAAGGAGAACGCGCGATGGCGTAATAAAACTGACCGTCGTAGCCATTGCGATCGAAGCCGATGCCAATAAACTCATAGGGCGTTCGGCCCAGGCGCTCGCGGGCCACGCATACCAACGCCGATAAGTCGCCATGAAATGCTGCCACATATGCGGCGAGTACGGCGGCATGAAAGGTAGCTGCGGCTAAGGCCGGACCAATCAGGCGAAACATGGAAAGAATCCCACAATTCACAACACAGAAAACTAGAGCGCATTGCAAGCGGGTGTAGCGTTTTCCTCCCTCCCCCCTTGTGGGGAGGAAAACATATAGCCGCTACACCTATTTGCAATGCGCTCTAGGCCGCACGGCGCACTTGTTGACGCAAGAAAGCGGCGCAGCTCTGGATGACACGGCGCTGCTGCTCGGCGGTCAGCTCTGGATAGATCGGCAAGGCCAGCACTTGGCCGGCTGCCTTTTCGCTGGCCGGAAAATCGCCGGTGCCGTAGCCGAGGTACCGTAGACACTCCTGCTGATGCAGGGCCAGCGGGTAGTAAATCTCGCAGCCGATCTGCTCGGCTTTCAAATGACGGACCAAGGCATCCCGCTGGCCGTTGGCGACACGGACGACGTACTGATTGAAGGTATGGCGGCGGTTCGGTCGGCGAATGGGACGCTCCAGGAAATGACTCAAATGATGCTCTTCGATCAAGGCGTCGTAGCGGGTGGCGATGGCCTGACGGTTGCTGATCCAGCGTTCCAGGTGCGGTAGCTTGACACGCAGCATGGCGGCATGGAGGGCATCCAAACGCGCATTCCAACCGAGGTGCTTATGATGGTAACGGGGTTCCATGCCGTGGACGCGCAGGCATTTCATGCGGTGGGCCCATTCCGGATCGTTGGTGACAACCATGCCAGCATCGCCGTAGGCGCCGAGGTTCTTGGTCGGATAAAAACTCAGGCAGCCGAGGCTGCCGAGGCTGCCGGCGCGTTTGCCCTGGTATTCCGCACCGAGTGCCTGGGCGGCGTCTTCAATGAGGACCAGATCGTGCCTCTCGGCAATGATCCACAACGGCTCCATGTCGGCACATTGGCCGAACAGATGAACGACCAGAATGGCACGGGTGCGTGGCGTGATTTTGTTCTCGACTTGCAGTGGATCCATGTTGTAGGTGATGGGATCAATATCGCAAAAGACGGGCCGGGCGCCGGTGCGACAGACGGAGCCGGCCGTGGCGAAGAAAGTAAAAGCAGGCAAGATGACTTCATCGCCGCGGCCTATCTCCAGGGCATGCAGAGCCAACGACAAGGCATCGGTGCCGGAGCCACAGCCGACGCCGTAGGCAACGCCGCAGTAGGCAGCGATCTCCGCTTCTAAAGCAGTAACCTCCGGGCCGAGAATGACCTGCCCGGATGCCAGCACCCGTAATACGGCCGCCTCCAACTCTGATTGCAACTCCCGATATTGGACTTGCAGATCACATAGAGGAACGCCCGCCTCCGTATTTGCTGCCATGTGCCGGCTCCTTCCGCTAGAGATTTTCGCCATCCGGTCCCTTCGCTTACGCTTCCGGCACGGAAATGTCAAGGTGGATCAGGCCGTAAGTTTACGTGCCGCGGCGATTGCCGAACAACTCGATATGCAAGCGCGGGCAGTAGCGAAAACCGTGTTGCTTGCACACCTCGACGAGCCAGGCGCCGCGGCGGTCCAGCTCTTCGCGGGTGGTTCCCTGCGGCATCAACAACACTTTCGCCGGGTCCACGCCGTGCAGCGAATCCACGATGGCCCGCACTTCCGCAATGTCTTCAGCCCGCTCGATAACGAATTTGAGCTGATAATCCGAGCAATCCATAAAGGCCTGAATCACGTCCAGGCGCAGACGCAGCCGATTGTGCCGCTCTGCCCAGCGGCCCCCTTCGCGCGCAAACGGGATCGAGTTCGATAACTTCGGGCTGACACTGGCCAAGTCGCAAGCCACTTCCTTGAAAACCACCCCTGCCGTCTCCAGGGTGATGTGATACCCCTGCGTCCGCAATCCGGCACACAGTTCCTCGATGCCGGCGGCGATGAGCGGCTCGCCGCCAGTGACGACAACGTGCCGGGTGGGAAAGTCGGCCAGTCGAGACAAGATTTGAGCGACCGTCCTCGTTTCGCCCTGCGGATGCCAGGACGTGTAGTCTGAATCGCACCATACGCAGCGCAGTGGGCAACCCGTGGTCCGCACAAAGGCCGACGGAACGCCCATAAGACGCCCTTCGCCCTGAATCGAAAAAAATAGATCGGCAATTTTCATGATAGGAAAATTACGAGCCGGAAGCGTCCGCGACGGCAAAGCAACCGTCGCGGACGCTTTCGGCTCGTGCTTTCTCAACCGCGGCGGCGGCGGAAGATTTCGCTGGCGCGCAGCAGGAACTCGCGCTCGCTCTCGGTGAGGTTCTCTTTGCCGACACGCGAAATCTTCTCCAGAATGGCGTCCATCTTTGCTTCCAGGTGCTCGTCTGCTACGGGCACACTAACTGAGGATTGCGTTCTCTCGGACTCCTCCTTCCCCCGCTCTGCGTGGGAGCGGGCAGCCGCGGCGGAAGGACGACGTTTGGGTGCATTCCACTTTTCCTTGGTGTTCTCATCGACGTAAAGCCGTAAGCGTGGCCCAAACAGGCGGCGCCGCCAATTCTGCCATAGTCCTTGTACGTAACCCCGTTCCCAGAACGGCGGCAGCCAATCGAGGAGGCGAATGTGCAAAAGATAATAAACACTGGCGAACAGAGCGCCGCCGAGAGGGACCGCCACAGCCGGACTGCTTCCTGGGTTATGGACAAAGACATAAGCGTCGCCTGCCAAGTAAAAAACCAGGAACAACCAGAGCGGTACCGGCAGAATGAAGAACAACAGAATGGTCCGCGTGGGATAATGAATGGTGCAGAGAGTCAGCACTGCCGCCACCCCGCCGAACGCCCCGAAGCAAGGCAGCGCATGAGGCGCCCAGGCCAACGAGCTGAAAAGAAACAGCAAACCTGCCGCCAGCGAAGCACTCAAATAAAGAGCCAGAAATTCACGTGGCCCATACAGATCTTCGATCTCGTTGCCGAACCACCACAGGAACAGCATGTTCCACAAGATAGGCCAGATCGTCCCTGGATCGTGCAGAAAGGCATAGCTGAGCAGCCGCCAGATTTCGCCCCGCAAGACGTGCCGGACATCCAGAGCAAGCGCGTCTGTGAAACCGCCGGTCTGGCGCGTCAATGCCTGCGCGATGAAGACGGCAACGTTGATGCCGATCAGCCATTTGCAGACGCGGCCGCGCTCGGTGAACGATCCCAGGAAACTGGTCCCTTCACGACGAACGTAGTCGCGGTCGTAAAATCCCATGTTTCTCCGCTCCCGGCCGGGGACTCGCCCTGACCAAATTTTACCATATCGGGAGCGGTTGAGGAAAGCCCCTGGTGAAGAAAAGGCGACGAGCCAGTTTTTACCAGCCTGCAGCGTAAGCAAGGAAAACTCATGCCCTTGCTTACGCTGCAGGCTGGTAGAGGTCCATCCTAACCTTTCTTCTTTTCACCCTTGCTCTGTTCGCAGACTTTGCGGGCCATCTCCAGGTGCCGTTTGAAAATCGGCGCTAGCTTGCCGGCCCATTGCTTCATAGCTTGGTCCTTGCCATCCTTCGCCTCAGCTTCAAAGAGCTTGACGACCTCCTCGTGATCTTTGACCATCGCCTCCATGTAGGCTCGATCGAATTCGGCGCCTTGGAGTTTCTGGAGCTTGTCGAACAGCTTCTGATGCTCCTCATCCATGGTTGGGGGCAGTTTGATGGAATGCCGATTGGCCATCTGGGTCAGCTCTGTGCTGGCTCGCCTATGATCGGCGATCATGCGTTGAGCAAACTGCCTCACAGCCGGGTCGCGGGCGAAGCGTACGGCCAATTCGCTGAGATTGACCTCGGCCATTCCGGAGGCCGACGCCTTGCGTGCAAAATCGACATCGACGCTCTCTTTAATTGCTTTCTGTTTCTCATCAGCGGCCGCAGCAGATAGAACAGCCAGCCACACCCCTACTCCCAGCAGCAGCAATACCCCATGCAACTTCATCCGCTTCATGGCAACCTGCCTTTCCCATTTCAAAACCAGCCTGCCGCACCAGCCAGGGACGTCCTTACCGGCGCGGCAGGCTGGCAAAGAGAGTATCTTTGCAATCGCGATGCCGTCGGACCGTCTCTTCCATCGATCCGGCCTGTTCCCTTGCTCTGCCGGGGAACAAAAGAGGATAACGAGGAGGCCAAGTGAATTTCGGCCTGTTGCTGAGAAATTTACTGCGCAAAGACGGCATTTCCTGTTACAATGTCGCCGGTCCTTCCTGATCTATGTAATGGGAGAAAACGCATGAACCGGACGACGATGTTCTGGCCGATCGCACTTGGATTGGCCGCTTTATCCCCTTGTCCCCTTGTTCTTTTGGCCTCGCTAAAAGCCGCAGATTTGAGCAGCCGACCCGTCAGTTGGGAGCCACGCGTCCCCACAGCTGCCTGCCTGTCTCCCGTTGGCAGCTTGCTGGTCAACGAGCAGCCGGGCCAACCGTGGCGGACGCTCGGCTCGCGTGATGTTATCCACAGCCGTGATCTGCTGCTCGCCTTGCCCGGTATGAAGGCGAACCTCGAAACGACACCGCGAACTGTCGAGTTGACTCTCTGGGGCAATTTGCCCAAATTGTCTGAATTCTCTGGTTTGGAAAGCGCCGTCATCTTGCATGACAGCCGGGCTTTCGATCTGGATTTCACGCTTCGCCGGGGGCGTGTGCTTGTCACCAACCGCAAGGAGAAAGGACCAGCCCGGCTGTGGCTCCGCGTTGAAGGAGCGGGGTTCCAGCTGACGTTGGGTGAACCCGGAGATTCGGTCTGTCTTGGTCAGTACAGCTATTGGCCCCGCGGCGTTCCCTTCTCACTTTCTCCGCGCGGCCACGAGGAGGGGCCGGTTCATACGCTGAACATCCTGGCCGTCAAGGGACAAGTAGACGTGAAAATAAGCGGCGTGCTCCATTCGCTGGCGGCGCCGCCTGGACTCAGCTTTTTCCATTGGGACAGCGTCAATGGTCCCGATGGGGCGCCGCGCCAACGCCGCCAGTTGGAAGCGTGGGCCGATCCCAACCCCGTTGCTACGCAGAGCGTAGCAACGAAGGATTACGCGAAGGCGATCGCCCAATATCAGGCCGCCGTAAAAGACACCGATCCGCGCACGGCCCTTTTCCATTTGCTGTCCGCTGCGGCCCGGGAACAAGAGCGTGAGCAAGCCAAGGCGACGGCTGAATTCGCGGTTTTCGGCCTGGCTGCCATCAACGATATCGAGCGCGTGATGCAAACGCTCGACGATCCCAACCAGGCCGAGGCGCGTCATGCGGCTGCGATCGCTCTGCGGCACTGGATCGGCAAGGATGCCCGATGCGATCGGCTGCTCTATCAGTTCTTGATCGATCATCTGAGATATTCCAAGGCTCAGGCCGCCACAGTGCTGCAACTGCTGCACAGCGCCTATGCCGTTGATGATCCGGTTACCTATGAGACCCTTATCGATTACCTGAATCACTCGAAGCTGTCCATCCGCGAATTGGCCTGGCGGCACCTGCTGCACCTGGTTCCGGAGGACATTGTGGTGCCCTACGATCCAGCCGCCGCGCCAGCCGAACGTGCCAAAGCCTGCGCTGCCTGGAAGGAAGCCATCCCCAGCGGCAGTCTGCCGATGAGAAAGGTGAAAAAGAAGTGAGAGAGCGTCCAATAAATTTCGGTTAGCCGCGAGCCAGAGACGAGGGCGACAGGTTCCTGCGCTCGCCTCTGGCTCGCGGCTAATCGGAAAACTTTCCTCTTGTTCGCGGCGCTGCTGATCGCTATAGGGCAAAAACGGATCGAGGCAATCGCCCTCCTTGACGGGCATCCACGGCCGGGTTATCGTAAAGAAAGCCTTTCTGGGATAGCTGTTTTCGGACCACACCTTGAGGAAGCGATGACCAAGGCGGAATTGGATACCTATCGGGAAACGTTGCTGGCCTTGCGTACACGCCTGTCGGGAAATGTCTCGCATCTGGCGGAGGAAGCGCTACGCGCACGGGGAGGCGAAGCCAGCGGCAGTCTGTCGAACGCTCCCTTGCACATGGCCGACCTCGGCACCGATAATTTCGAGCAGGAGTTCGCACTAGGGCTGTTACAAAACCAAGAGCAGGCCCTCACGGAGATCGGTGAGGCGCTCGAACGCATTCGCAAAGGCACGTTCGGCCGATGCGAGGAGTGTGAGGGAGTCATCCCCAAGGCCCGTTTGCAGGCGTTGCCTTACACCCGTCATTGTGTCGCCTGCGCACGGAAGCTCCAACGAAGTTCATGAAGGGTCTTATGTCAGAACGATCTTATCGCATATTGCTGTGGATCTTGGCCCTGACCGGCCTGGTCCTGGACCAATCCAGCAAATACACCGTTTTCGCGTGGCTGGGTGAAAAGCCAGAACACGAGTACGTCGTCTTCCGCACGGACAAGGGCGGTTTCCAACTTGTTGCTCAGTTTGAGCACGATGAAGTTTCGGGTCTGGAGCGTCTGGAAGGCGGCCGTCGCGTGCCTCACGTCAACCAGGGGGCATTGTTTGGTTTTCTGCGCGATCACAAGACGTTGGCTAACAGCGGTTTCGCCGTCATCAGTCTGCTGGCCGCCGTCGCCATCATCTACTGGAGCACCCACCCCCACACAGCCCGCGACCGCTGGCTGTGTGCCGCCCTGGGCCTGATCCTGGCCGGCACGCTCGGTAATTTCTACGATCGCCTTGTCTTCAACGGCGTCCGTGATTTCCTGCACTGGAACTATCTGTTCGATTGGCCGGTCTTCAACGTCGCCGATTGCTGCCTGGTTTGCGGCGCGGGCTTGCTGTTACTGCAAGCCTTCGCCGTGCAACCAGCCAAAGAGGAGATGAAAACAGACTCCGCTGATGGATCCCGGTCTCCATCTTTGGCCCATTCTGCGGAGTGGAGTACCGCGCCAAAAGTGTAAGATCGAGCCATCCCCGCGGCGTCCCTGCCAGGGCCGCGGGGGTGGCTTCTCAACTACCTCCGAAGCGATCACACGAATTCGATCCCATAGCGTCCCGCAACTTCCGCCTGACGGTCCAGGTCTCCAGGCGATTCCGCCAATACGCGGCTGAACTCCTCAAAAAACGGCTCTAACCCGGCTGGTGAGATGAGCAGGAGAAACTTTCCGATTGTTGTACCCGCGTTCCAGAACCGATGAGGGATGTCGCGCGGCCCCAGGACAAATGCCCCTGGACCGGCGACAAAACTGCGCTCACCGACTTCAAAGCCGAACTTCCCCTCCAGGATGTAGAAGGACTCTTCCTCGCGGCGGTGGACGTGACGCCGAGGTCCGTGCCCAGGGGGAACCAATTGTTCCAACAGGGCGAAGTTGCCGCCCGTCTGTGCGCCGATGGCTTTGTAGGAAGTCCGGTCCCCGCCGAGGGGGCTGATCACTTTCCCTTCTTCAGGCATTACAAAAAGTGGTTTCATCAAGGATCTCCTGGCGAAATAGAGCCTTTCGGGGTTTGCATGAACGCTCCTGCTCAGCAGGGGGCCAGCGGGAGTGACGTAAGAGCTAGCGGAAGAAACTCCTTCCCTCCTCTTATAGGAGAGGGTTAGGGTGGGTGGCTAGAACTCCTTAGCTGCATTATACTTCCATTTCCCACCTCTGCCTTCCCCCACCCTGCGCATCCGACAGTTTTTGGGGGGGGGCGGCAGAAAAGGCGTTCATGGCCATCCTGTGAAACCGTAATCGAAATGTAAATAACCCGTTACAGCGGACATGGGTGGAGCAAGCGCACCGAGATGACCAGGGTACGGCGTTCCCTTGAGAGCAGAACCAGGTGAACGATCCGGTGCCTGCGTTGCGGCTGTTGCTATTGGCGGGGTTCCCTCTCCTGTTTCAGTGCTTTCATCCTATCGAGGGCGCGTTGCACCGCCTGTTTGGTGGGGCCTAGTATGATGATATTCGCCTCTTGAGTTGGTTGGGCCGCCTGAGCCGGTTGGACCTTGGCCTTGAGTGCGTGCAATTCCGCCTCTTGGGCACGCACTTTTTCCAGCACGACTTCCAGATTCAGCTTGAGCAACTCGTTCTCATGGCGAAGGCGCTCCACTTCGCTTTTGGGTTTGCTGTCGCTCTGTTTCTCCGCGGGGGACGCTGGCTGCCCTACCGCGCGGTAGACCGAGCCGCTGGCGCCCAGCGCCGTCACAATCATCACCGCACCGACCATCATTTTCAGTTTTGTCAGAAACATGGATTTCAATACTCCTTTCATCAGGATAGCGCTGGAGGCAGAAACGGCGGTTAAGTTCCCTGCTGCGATCAGCAGCGCCGCTTTCGTTGTGGCCGATACCCATGCCGCCGGCACCTGCGCCGAAGCGACGCTTTCGCAAAGCGCCGCCGCCAGGGCGGTGCCTGACAGCGACAAACCGTAAGGAGCGAGACGTTGGGCCAGCAGGCGCCGCCCACGTGCTAGCCGGCTGGAAAGTGTCCCTTCGGCGATGCCGAGATGTCGAGCCGCTTCCTTGCGTGATCGGCTCTCCAGGTCGCAGGCCACGATCACCGCCCGATATTTTTCCGGCAAGCGATTTAATTCCTGGTCGAGCCAGGGCCGCCAATCCGGTACTTCGGACGGCAGGATTTCGGGATGCGGCATCTCGTGCACCTGTTTCTCCCGCTTCCGCCGCCGGGCGTTGACCGCCCGGGCCTCCAGCGAGGTCCGATAGGCGACGGCGTATAGCCAGCTACCGACCGACTCACGTTTCACCGTCGCCGCCTTGCGTGCCAGTACCAGGAACGTGGCCTGGAAACAATCCTCGGCATCCTGCTCATGGTGTAGCATGCGCCGGCACACGGCCAAGACCATCGGTCCATGCCGCCGCACCAACGCCGCGAACGACGCCTCATCGCGCGTGGCCACAAAGCGCGCCAGCAGCTCGCCGTCTGTCTGGTCACCGCCCGGCGGCGCGAGGAGGTGGTGGATCTGTTTGAGGAACTTGCTCAAGTCTGTCGCCATACCGTTGCCCTCGCTCGCCCCATTATAAATGGGTCTACGACGGTCCGCGCGTCCCGAATCGCGAGCGTTTTTTGCTCCCTCGCTTCAGAGCACTATAACAACGAGATGAGTTTCGCGACCCAGATGCAAACCGCATGGCAACACCGCGAGGCGAAGGTCAACGGCGTCCGCTTGCATTATGTGGAGGCAGGATCCGGGCCGCTGGTGCTTTTGCTGCACGGGTTCCCCGAATTTTGGTACTCGTGGCGGCATCAGATCCCCGCCTTGGCCGCAGCCGGCTTCCACGTCCTTGCTCTGGACTTACGCGGCTACAACTTGTCGGACAAACCGCGCGGTGTCTCGGCCTATCGCATCGATACGCTGCTTGGCGATGTCCTTGGCTTGATCGATCATGTCAGCGCAGAGCGAGCAGCGATTGCCGGACATGATTGGGGTGGCGTCATCGCCTGGCACCTTGCCATGCATCATCCTCAGAAAGTCGAGAAGCTCATTATCCTCAACGCACCGCACCCGGCTGCTTATCGGCGCGAATTACAGTCGTGGACGCAACTGCTCAAATCGTGGTACATTTTTTTCTTTCAATTACCCAGCTTGCCGGAGCAACTACTCAGCGCCGGCGATTTCGCTTGGCTCGAGCGTTTGTTGCGCCATCAGCCGGTGCATCCGCAAGCGTTCGGATCAGAGGACGTGCGCCGCTACAAACAAGCACTGGCCCAGCCCGGCGCATTGACGGCGGCGCTTAATTACTATCGCGCTTTCTTGCGCTATCGGGCCAAAGGCACGGTGC
>Ga0070737_10002450_pt1 | contig 22331 bp, 16 predicted proteins | sample Coa_R1_10_FD_66438 | JGI IMG/M metagenome (GOLD analysis project Ga0070737, IMG submission 66438) | Surface soil microbial communities from Centralia Pennsylvania, which are recovering from an underground coalmine fire - Coalmine... | ecosystem: Environmental > Terrestrial > Soil > Unclassified...
CCAACATGGAACTTTCCGATAGACGATGGAGGCAGCCTTAACTTTCCTATTCAATGGCCTCCTAAACCGCCTATCATCAACTGGAAACTGCATCTTCAAAAGGCGCTCGTGGATGCGCAGGTTTCAATAACCTATAATCCGTCTCCTGGCCGTCATAAGTCAGGGTGGCAGATTTCTCTTGGGGTTACCTGGAGCTTTTGGTAGTGACATTAGGGTATCCGAGAGAGGCTTTCACTCTCAACGCCTCTCTCGGAGATATCTCGACTTTATTAGGAAAGGAGCATACCAATGACACCAAAAAAATTCGCTCGCATTCTTCTCCTGGTGTGCGTGGCACTCGTAGTTGCTAACAATCCATCTCACGCATACGCTCAAGATACTCCTACTCCTTGGGCAACTACCCTGCCTATGCAGCTTTCAACTCCTGGCTTTGCACCGCTTGTGAAAATCATCCTCAATGATGAGGTTGAAGGCACTTTTCTGCTCGCAACCGGAGATAATAATTGCTACATTACTGACCGATTGGCTAATATGCTGCATCTGTCAATCCGAAAAGCAGTGGGACCGAAAGGGCCGCTTCTTGTAGAAGGTCAGCCTGCAGAGGTGATTTCGGTACCAAAGATTCGCTTTGGGAATATGGAACTACAAGGACGCATTGATTTTCTAGTCGTGTCCCAAGACCAACTTGATACCTTGCATCGTTCGAGCGTAACACAAGGGGCTATAGACGGAGCCATAGGCTTACCCTTCTTTCAGAAAATTCCCATCCTGTTTGATTATCCCGATCTAAAAGTTACTATTCTCCTACCAGGAACAACTATTTCTCAGAATAAGCTGGTGGTACTAGGAATGCCCCAAGCACATGCGCTTCCTTTGAAAGAGTCGGACTCTGACGGTTACTATACTGTTCCTGCCCTAATAGGTAACACCAAGATGCAACTATTGGTAGACACAAGTTATCCTCTTACAGTTATCCCCCCAGCACTTGCTACCCAATTGAAGCTAAAACCTATCCGGCAGCTGGAAGATCCCAAACGGCCCGGACAGTTTTTCAACACTGCCGAGCTAGAAAGCTTGAAACTTGGCACACTCGTGATTTCGCCCCTCACGGTAGGCTACTATACCTCTCTCCCTCCAGGGGCAGATTGGTGGGATCAAGCGGTGTTAGGAACCGATGTCTTGATCAAGTTTCAAGTACTGTACGACCTTCCTGATAAGCGGCTCTATCTGCAACAACCTTCTCCCCATGCTCCTCATTACGGTTTTGCTGTTTTTATCTCTAGCCTTCCGTTTCAGATGCGTATTCAAGCGGTGCGCCCAGATTCCCCAGCAGCGAAAGCGGGGTTACAGGTTGGAGATATCGTCGAGGCCATCAATGGCCAACCCATCTCCGACTTAACTCCCGACGCGGCTATGCGTCTGATACTTCAATCGCCAGACCCGCTTGTTCTACAGGTAAAACGTCACGGTCAAGCCCAGCCTGTGGAAATACGCATCCGGGCGGCCAAGGGAGGCCAGTCCTAAGCCATAATCACTTGGAAGTGGGGTGCTTCCCTTTAAACCCATTCAAAACTGTCCTTCCTCTATTTTGTGGAGGACGGTTCCTATTTCGATACCGGGTTTACCGGGTACTATAACACCGGGGAACCCTCCAACATGGAACTTTCCGATAGACGATGGAGGCAGCCTTAACTTTCCTATCCAATGGCCTCCTAAACCGCCTACGATTGACTGGCGCATCAAGTTACGGAAAGCCCTGTTAGACGTAGATATCGAGATAAAAGTTAATCCTTCTGGCCCAGGGTCGTCTGTAAATTTTGGGTTTACATATCGTTTTTAGTAATGTGTTTCTTATCCAGTGAGATCGGGAGAGGAAACTTCTCCTCTCCCAACTCAAAACCAAGGAAAGGGGTAGTCGCTATGTACACCAACTTAAGCAGGGGTAGATTTCTTCTATTAGCGCTTACATTGCTTATGGTACCGTGTTTAGGTCTCCAGGCTCAGACCTCTCAAACTTCTCTGACTACAATACCCATGCAACTTTCGACGCCGGGATTTGCCCCCTTAGTAAGAGTTACCTGTAACAATTCCGTAGAGGCTACATTCCTCGTTGCAACCGGCATCAATAATTGTTACATCACGAATAGACTTGCCGATCAACTTCAACTTTCACGATTTAAGCTGTCCGAAAACAATGAAGCATGTATCCTGTCTAGTTTGCGCTTTGGGGATGTTTCATTCAGTGGACAGATGGCTTTTATTGTGGTTAATCGGCAACAGCTTGACATAATAAGCCAATGGATGGCGCGAGACCAATCTATTGATGGCATTCTTGGAGCAACCTTCTTTGAGAGAGTTCCCGTTCTGTTCGATTACCCGAACCTTCAACTAACCGTTTTCCCTGTGAACCATAAACTTACAGCTAGCGACCTTGCACGGTTAGGTATGATGAACGCGAGTGTCTTGCCTCTTCAACTAGGAGATAAGGCAGGCCATTACGTTGTACCTGTTATCTTGGGCAGCGACGTTCAAGAAAAAATGTTAGTTGACACAGGTTATCGCTACACAGTTATATCTCCAGCCACAGCGAAGGCGCTCGATTTAAATTCGCTCCAACAGATAAAAAGTTCAGAGGGGGCTACGCCCTCTCTCAACCTTTCTATGCTTAGTTCCATGAAGCTAGGTACAATCACTCTTCCGAACGTAGGTGTCGTCTATTTTAGCCAGTTGCCGCCGAATGCCGACTGGTGGGATAAAGCCGTACTCGGAGCAAATGTCTTGAGTCAACTTAGAATATTATATGACCTTCCTGAAGGGAAGTTATATCTTCAATTGCCACCTGAGCATCGTGAAAAGGTAGGTATAGAAGTCCTCTTCTTGCCAGATCCGCTGCGAATGACAATCACCAACATACTTCCTGGCTCTCCAGCAGCAAATGTGGGTTTACTGAGTGGTGATAGAATTCTTGCGATCGATGGGCAGGAGGTCTCTGAGCTTACTCCCGACGAGGCCATGCGTCTGCTGCACCCTGTTGCCGGCAAAATGCTCGTTCTAGAAGTCTTACACAAGGGAGCGAGCCAACCTACGGAAATTCGTATCTCTATTCCTAAATAGGCTTGTCTCTACAGTGGATGCGGTAAATTCAGCTGGCAGGTTCTAGGAGGTATCGTAATGATGGGGATGCTGGGCTAACGTATGTAGGAGCGCAGTACTATGACGCTCAGGTAGGCCGTTTCATCACGCGGGACACCTACTTAGACCAGAAGCCCTACCTCTACTGCGAGCATGATCCGGTGAACTGCCTTGACCCTGATGGGCATAAGCCTAAACGGCATTATCCACATAGACCACCGCATAAGAAGCATCCACCGGCAAGAAAACACCTACCAATGCCTTGGTACGTGCCAGATGAAATTACCTTCCACGTCTCTCTAGGACCGAAAGAGTGGGTGATTGGAGTTGGAATGGATGTAAAATACGATATGCATCGGATATGGCGTGATCTGCCCTATCCTATTCAAAAGGACATCATCCAAAACCCATCCCATCTTAAGGATGACTTAAGGAAGGTGCTTCATCTCTAAAACCACATCAACAATCAGGAGACATCGATGAAAGAGAAAACCCTTAGCATTCTCTTATTGCTGAACCTGTGTGTAGTTCTGCTTCTCATCTTTCGTCTAGGCTTGCCCCATCCTGAGAGTGCGATCGCGCAAGAGCCCAATCCGATCACGACGCAAGTTCATATCGCTGCAGGACCGCATGGAACCCTCTTCATCCAGAAGGGCGATAAAATATACTTATATGCCCTCGTTCCTAGCGATGATCGCGATCTGATAAAGGAATGGAAAAACACTAAGTGGAAGGTCATACAGGTGGTTTCCCTACAGGTTCCTTAGACTCCTATGTGAACAGGGAGAGGGGCGCTGGAGTTAGTACCTAGGTCTACCAAGTATCCCCTCTCCAATTTAGTCTGAAAGCGTTCCGTCTACTGCCAGCATGAGAGCCGGTAAAATAGGCTCGACCCCAGCGGGCATTTTGGGTGGATAGTTGTTCTTGTAGTGGTAGCGCTTGCTCTAGATGGCTGTGCCCCACAACATAATCAATCGCCATCGCCTGGAGGCTCACACGGCTCGGGAGGTGCTCCTGGTAATTATCCCTCTTCTGGAGGAGGATCGGGGAATTCATCGGGTAGAGACATGGTAGACCACGGAGGCCAGAAACAGGCTCTAGACCAATTGCGGAAAGATACATCTCCAGATGACCCCGACTATCCTTATTACCACTAAAAGAGCTATCGAAGCTACAGTCTAATTAGTCGGCAGTATCAATCAGAAATAGGGCATCGTCACTATTGATGATGCCCTATGGTATAAACATACTATGTGGTACAAACTTGTTCCTCCACCTATAGTTATCATCCTAGTGCTCTTTTTTGGATGGTTGGACATTGAAGACGCCTATACCGTCCATCCAGAAGAACAAGCTGTGCTACGGGATGTACGTGCCTATCTCAATGCATGGGTGCAAAGGGATTTTGCGACCATGTACGATCGGCTTGCACGCGAAACACAACGCTATATTACCAAGCCAGTGTTTGTTCGACGCTTTCAGGCGGGCACAAGCCGTTTCGTGAAAGTTGAACGTGTTCTTTGGATACACCTCGATAATCTCGATTATGCTCTCATCGATTCAGCCGACCAGCCACGCAAAATAGCTCTCGTATCCTACGCTCTCGACACTCAGATCACCGCACGAGAAGCTCTTAGACTACAAAAGGCCGGCTATAAAGGGGCCAAACCAGGTGAACGCATCGCGATTACCCGACGACGAGCCTTCCTATTGGAGAATGGTCATTGGCGAATGTATCTCCCATTAAGCCATCGCAGAGAATAGTCAATCCAACAGACACTTCTATTGCAACCCATGATCATGTTTCTGCATAGAAAAATAGAAAATGAGTAATCGAGAAGACCCTGTCACCAAGAGCAACAGCCTTACCAAACTGCACTCCATTAGGAAACAGATTACCAAAATCCTTGCTTTCTGTAGGCTACCGTGGTTTTATCTCACTCTAGCAGTCCTCTATTTTGTTTTTGCCACTGTCACCCTAGACGCGTATCTTTCTGCTTGGTCTGTCGTGCTGCCCCTCCTAGATTCTCCCATCGGTTCAGGCGTGGTTGAGTTGTTAGAGACGGGTGCGCTCATTTTATTTATGCATCGTTATTTTGACCCGAATAACCCTCTCGATGGGTTTACAAGCAAACGGCTTGGCTATTGTCTGCTGTTTGGCCTTGGTCTAACCCTAACAGAGTACGGTGTTGTGCTATGCTGGGGCGATGGGTTCGAGGCGACTCGACACCTTCTCGGAGAGCTTTGGAACTTTTGGGCAGCCAACGTAAAGCAGAACGCAGTGTTGAGGCTACTGGACGTGTCTTTAATCGCGATTGCCGAAGAATGGGCATTTCGAGGCTATCTGATGGGGCGTCTGCGCCCTCTCATTGGGGATTGGGGCGCTCTCATCGGTTCAAGCTATCTTTTTGTTCTATCCCATTGGGCAAGGAGCGATTATTCTCTGGCGGCCATGCAATCGCTTATACTGATGGGCTTCGAAAATGGCCTGCTTTACCTCCTCACAGAAAATCTTTGGGCACCTATTGCCGCGCATGGTGTATATGACTTTATTTGGGAGAGCCTGTATCAAATAGACGACCATAGAGGTGGGCGTGGTCAACTAGCGGTTATAGAGGCAAAGACTGGTCTTAGTCTTATTGTAGTTGCTTTATTTATTTGGCGACTCTACCAAAGGCGGCGGGGCAAGCATTTTTATTCGGGCACTTTACAGAACAAGTGGCAGAGTTGGTTGGCAGGGCAATGTCATGCAGGTTGGGTATTGCCAGCCTTTCTTATAGGGTATTGGGGCTATTTGCCTGATGGCAGCGCCCTGTGGGGCAAGCAGATGCTCGCCGGCACTATTTACAAGCATGTTTTGAAACCTGTGTGGTATATTTTATCTTGTGTTGTTTTTCTGTGTATACTGTATGATGTTAGGCGCTTGATCACTAGACGATTGCGCAGTAAGAGGTCGCAGTGGAAGCAGGATGAGCTTTGAATTGGCACCTTTGGGAGATGTGGATGATATCCAAGCTGCTTCGTGAATATTGAGAGCTGCTTAAGTGATAGCCCGCAGCGGCAGCAGCAGCGACCCCTACCAATTTGCCGGCAGGAGCGGGTATCGTAATGACGGGGATGCCGGGCTAACGTATGTAGGAGCACGGTACTACGATGCCCAAGGTGGCCGTTTCATCACGCGGGATACCTACTTAGACCAGAAGCCCTACCTCTACTGCGAGCATGATCCGGTGAACTGCCTTGACCCAAGTGGGCATGATGGTACTGGGCTGCCTCAAGGAAGCAAGAATTTAGCAGTAGGTGCTCTTCTCGCTATAGTTGATAATGTAGCTCAGGAGATTTCGCAAAACACCTCAAATCCTACTACAAAGGGAGTATGCAAAATAATAGGCGATATTATTCAAATGGGTTCTGGAGCTTCTCTACTGGCCGGAGGAGTGGAGATGATAGAGGTTCCCGTAATTGGGATAGGTGGTGTCATTGCCGGAGTTTGGCAAATTGGCCAAGGAATGTGGAATTTTGCGAACGATCTTGACCGCCTGACTCGACCAAAGCATTAGAGGTATAGAGGAACAGAGAGGGTTTTTCCTATCTCTGTTCCTCAGGCACAGCTAGGCAACAACTTTCTTGTAATAGGGGGTAGAGTATGCCGAATCCTTTCATTCTTCTATCAGTATTGGAGTTTCTTTTGCTTTTACTATCTCTTGCATCCATATCCTGCATCATCTATCAATACGTTCGCCATCAACAACCTTACACGTTTTTATCTTTGTTAGGTGATGTGAGCTTTGCGCTTTTTCTGCTGATGATTCCTCTTGATTCCCTTCAACGAACGGGTTGGTTTTCCGCGGAGTGGCGCCAGGTCATTAAGCAACTCTATCATATTAGTGAGACACTGTTTTTTCTGTTTGCCCTGCCTTTTAGTGGATATATGCCGTTTGGGCGTAAACGGTTGCAGCAGAGGGTGCAAGCTAAACAAAGAGGAGAGGAAGATCAAGGTACTCCGTCAAATCGGTAAGAGGCTCATTCGGGAAGTCTTACATAAGGGAGCGAGCCAACCGACGGAAATTCGTATCTCCATTCCCAAATAGGCATTGGCTCTAAGAGGCAAACGCACTTCCTCGAAACTCCCCCATGCTTTCCAAACTCTACCCCGAAGGCTTGTAATCTGCTCTGTTATCAAAACGGGGAGATCCGACCGGTAAGCCTTGCGTGTTATAAGTGGCGGCAGGAATTCGCATGGAAAGGGGGAAATAGCATAATAAACGTTGTGACCATCCTACTTTCTTGTAGGAACGGAGAGGAAGGGAGATGAAACTGAGCTATTTTCAGAAGAAACAATTCTACGAGCAGGGCTACCTGGTGATACCGGGCGTGGTGCCGCCGGTTATGGTGCGGGAGGCTTTGCGGGCCATCAACCATAGCGTTGGTGAGGGCATGCCGCCTGAGTTGATGACTAAATTTCGGGCGCAGTCCTTCTGTCCAGAGTTACAGGGATCGGAGGTGATCACCGGCCTATTTAATCGCACGCCCGCCCTGTCTCTGGCCGAATCGGCCATCGGGGAGGGCAAAATATGCCCTATCAAAGGCGGGCAGATCGCCTTACGGTTTCCGGGAATGCAAGACCCGCCGCCTGCACCGCGGCCGCATCTCGATGGCATGCACTCGCCGACAAACGGGGTGCCCGAAGGCGAAATTCACAACTTTACCGCGCTTGTGGGCATTCTGCTCAGCGACGTTACCGAAGAGTATGCCGGTAACTTCACCGTATGGCCTGGGTCGCATCATCTTCATGAAGCCTGGTTTCGTGAAAAAGGCCCCCTGTCCTTACTCGAAGGCATGCCAAAGGTCGCGCTGCCGGAACCGGTACAGGTGAAAGGCAAGGCAGGCGACATGATTCTGGCCCACTATCTGCTGGCTCATGGGGTTGCCCCAAACACCTCGCCCAACGTACGCTATGCGATCTTCTTCCGCCTCCGTCATGTGAACCATGAGGAGCAGCGGTTTGACAGCATGACCGATGCATGGCTGCAGTGGGAGGGGATGCGCGACGTGGTTGAGGCAATGCGCGCCGCCAAGCCGTGATCGAGGTACAGATAAGACAAGCTCTCTACGATAGCCCTGAATACTGGCAGATGGTGGCGCTTCGCAGGGCCATTTTGCGTGCCCCCCTTGGGCTGGACTTCACGCCGGAGCAGCTGGCTGCCGAATCGGAAGACCATCATTTTGGGGCGTGGGTAGGGCAGGAGCTGATCGGTTGCTTGGTGCTTGAACCGCTTACCGGCGACAGCCTAAAAATGCGCCAAGTGGCGGTTAAGCCGGAGTGGCAGGGACGGGGGGTAGGCACCGCTTTGGTGCGCTTTGCCGAGACGTTTGCACAACAACACGGCTATCGTAAGTTGGTGCTTCATGCCCGCCAAACAGCCGTGCCGTTTTATCTGCGGCTGGGGTACACTGTGGAAGGAGAGCCTTTTGAAGAGGTCACCCTTCCTCATCTGTTGATGACGAAGTGGCTGGCTTGAACCCAAAGGGCAAACTTGGAAAAGAAAGGGAACTCCCTTTCAAATTCTAAAGTAACTGCAAGTATGAAAGGGAAGAGGACGCGGCTTTTGCGCTTCTGGACTCTGGTGCTAGCCTTTATCGTGCTGCTGGTACCAAAAGTCTGGCTTCATGCCATCTGCGTTGCTGCTGTGCAGGCGTCGGTTGTAAAAACCGCCGTCCCCTCAACGACGCCCCGCAGGGCAACTTCTGGCGCCTCCCTCCATGCAAAACGCGGGTTTCCCTGTGCTTGCTGCCGAAAACACTGCTGTAATCCACGCAATCGCACGGATAGTTACTCCTTTGTCGCCCTTCCCACCATCTATCGCTTTCCCTTTATCACCCAGAAGAGAAAGGGTGAACGGTTCCTTCCCGTTCAGCTATTTCCTATCTCCTACACCTCTCTTTCTCCTCCAGGCCGATCTCCACCGCGCTGATCGCATCTTAAACCTGACCCATAAAAAGCATGAACTCGGCACGGATACTGCCGAGTGCCGTTGATTACAACCACGTTGCAGCCCTCTTTATGGCCGTTTGCCTATCCATTCCAAGCAGAGTTGGCTGCGATGTGCGACCCACTTTCTAAACTACAGCCCTTATTTAGGAGGAGAAGACGATGTGGTTAGTGCGTCTCGCACTCAGTCGTCCAAAAGCGGTCGGCGTTTTGGTGATTCTTATCGGCATTCTTGGGGTGCTTAGCGCCATCCAGGCACCAAAGGACATCTTCCCGTCCATCAACATTCCGGTTGTTAGTGTCATTTGGAGCTATGGTGGATTAGCACCGCAAGAGATGGAACAGCGTGTGGTGAACCTCAGTGAGCGGGCGTTCACCACGACCGTGGCGAATATCGATCACATCGAGTCGCAGTCATATTCGGGTGTAAGCGTTATAAAAGTCTACTTTCAGCCTGGGGCCGATATCGGGCGCTCCATTGCCCAGATTTCGGCCACGGCAGAAACCATCTTGCGGATTATGCCCCCAGGCATGACGGCACCCCTCATCCTGCAGTACGATGCGACCGACGTGCCGATCGTTCAAGTAAGCCTGAGCAGTAACACCTATAGCACCTTTCAACTCTTCGACTACGCCCAGAACTTCCTGCGCCCTCAGCTGATCACGATTCGCGGAGCATCCATTTCGCTGCCCTATGGAGGCGCGGGGCGCCAGATTATGGTAGACCTCGACCCCAAAAAGATGCTGGCACGAGGGGTTTCGGGGCCGGATGTAGCCAATGCTTTGGCCAGTCAAAACCTCATCCTGCCTGCCGGCGATGCTAAGATTGGGGTGCGTGATTACTTCGTGCGCATTAACAACAGCCCTTCCAGCGTTGAGGACTTTAACAAGATCCCCATAAAAATGGTCAACGGCGCCGTTGTCACTATTGGCGATGTCGCCTATGTGCACGATGGGCATAGCGTGCAGACCAATATCGTTCGGGTAAACGGCGAGCCGGCGGTTCTGCTCACGGTGTTCAAAAGCGGCAATGCCTCCACACTCGATGTGCTTAACCAAATTCGGGCGAAGCTGCCTCAGATTCGTGCAGCCCTTCCGCCGGGAATGGAAGTTCATCTGTTGATGGATCAGTCCTTTTTTGTGCGGGCTGCCATCTTTGGCGTTGTACGAGAAGCGGCCATTGCCGCGGCTCTTACAGCGCTTATGATTCTCCTGTTCTTAGGCAGCTGGCGCAGCATGTTGATCGTCGCCAGCTCCATTCCCCTCTCTATTCTTAGCTCCATCGCTCTGCTGCACGCATTGGGCTACACGCTGAACACGCTTACGCTGGGAGGGTTGGCGCTGGCGGTGGGCATGCTGGTGGATGACGCCACCGTAGAAATTGAAAACTCCACCCGTCTGCTCCGCCTCGGTTATGGCCTGCGCGAGGCTATTCTCACAAGTGCGCAGCAGGTCGCTCTACCCGCACTGGCTTCTACGCTTTCTATCTGCATTGTGTTTGTGCCCATTAGTATGCTCTCGGGGGTGGCCCAATCGCTCTTTGCCCCTCTGGGGCTGGCCGTCGTTTTAGCCATGCTGCCCTCCTATCTTCTCTCACGCACGCTCGTCACCACGATGATGCGCTCGCTGTTGGGAAAAGAGTTGGATATCTATCAGCATGATATGCTGGCAGAGCGAGAGGGAATGGTGACCAACCATGGTGAAGACATCATGGCGCGGCGCAACATTGTGGAACGCTTTCTGTGGCGCCTGCATGAACTTTTTGAGGGCTATTTCGACTCGCTGCGTGAGCACTATCACAATGCACTGGATTGGGTGCTCCACCATCGGCCGGTTATCGCCATAGGAATGCCTCTCTTCTTCATCGCCTCAATTCTGCTGATTCCGGTCATCGGGCAGGATTTCTTCCCGCAGGTGGATGCCGGCCAAATTCGCCTTCATGTTCGAGCACCGGCAGGCACCCGACTCGAAGAAACGGCCAAGCTGTTTACCCAGGTGGAGCAGGTGGTGCGGCAGGTTATTCCCAAACAAGAGCTAAGCCTGTTGATAGATAACATCGGTATTTCAGGAGGTCTGAACTTCGCCTATAGCTCGGTGAGCACTATCAGCACCGATGATGGCGAGATATATATTAGCCTTACGGAAAAGCATCATCCGGTGGCTATGTATCAGCAGGAGCTGCGCAAGGTGCTGGCCCAACGGTTCCCACAATGCACCTTCTACTTCCAACCTGCCGACCTCGTAACGCAAGTGCTCGACTTCGGTACTTCGGCACCGATAGACATCCAGGTTACCGGCCCGTACTTCAATCAGGCCAAAAACTTGGCGCTGGCCAAAGAGATTTTGCGCAGGGTGTCGAAAGTCGAGGGGGTGGTTGACCCCTACCTCTATCAGGTGACCGATGCGCCGGAGTTGCGCGTGCATGTAGACCGAACGCGGGCTATGATGGTGGGGCTTACACAACAGCGCGTTGCCGGCAGCGTGCTGGATATGCTCTCTTCGAGCAGCCTTGTTTCACCGAGCTTTTACCTCGACCCTCACAACGGAGTGCAGTATGTCGTTGTGGTGCAAACGCCGCAATATCGGGTCAGCTCCATCCCCGATCTCCTGTCGGTGCCGATAACCAATGGTACGACAGAGGGGCAACCGCAATTGTTGGCCAACCTCGCCACCGTAACACGGGATACCACCCCGGAGGTTATAAGCCATTACAATATTCAGCCGGTCTACGATGTGTTGGTAAGCGTTCAGGGGCGAGACCTGGGGAGCACGGTGGCAGATATTCAGCATATTCTCGATGGACTTAAAAAGCAGATACCTCGTGGCAGCCAGGTGCACATAGTGGGGCAAGCGCAAACGATGGTCAGCTCCTTCCATCAATTGGGTTTTGGGCTTATCTTCGCCATTGTGCTGATCTACCTGCTGCTCACGGTGAACTTCGAGTCGTGGCTCGACCCGTTCATCGTGATGATGGCCGCCCCCGGAGCGCTGGCCGGCGTGGTGTGGATGCTCTATGTTACCCAAACCACCTTCAACGTTCCCTCTCTTATGGGGACGATCATGGGCATTGGGGTGGCGACGGCGAACAGCATTCTGTTGGTTACCTTTGCCAACGAGCAGCGCCAGGAGGGCAAAGACCCCGTGCAGGCAGCCCTTGCAGCGGGCACAACCCGATTCCGCCCTGTGATTATGACGGCACTTGCCATGATCATCGGCATGCTGCCCATGGCGCTGGGTATGGGTGAAGGAGGAGAGATGAACGCACCGCTGGGACGGGCTGCCATTGGCGGGCTGCTTTTGGCGACGGTTACAACCCTCTTCTTCGTTCCTACCATCTACTCGGTCATTCACCTTCGCCTAGAGCGACACCGCGAAAAACTGGAGGATGTTTTCGCATCACCTACCGAGCCAGAAACAGGCGCCTAGCGCCCATAACCATCTGAGACGGCAATAAAGATGCGTACCGTAGAGTTATAGAGGACAACGACTATGAAACCATCGTCTGAAAATGCATTCCCTAAATCGGAGCGTGAGGGGGGGCGTTTCCCTATCATTGCGCTCGTGGTTGTCGTGCTCGTTATTGGGGTGCTGCTGGTGATAGGTGCTCTCCCGCGTCTGCACCAGCAGGCCGTTTTGGCACAAGAGGCTCAACAGGCTCGGGCAACCGTGCCTCTGGTTACCGTGGCCAGTCCCCATCTCGTGCCGGAGGGAGGGTTGCAACTGCCGGCCAATATCGAGCCAATTCTTGAAACCGTGATCAACGCCCGCACGCAGGGCTACCTCAGGAAGCTCTATGTGGATATCGGCTCTCACGTGAAGGCCGGCCAGGTGCTGGCGGAAATAGAGGCGCCGGATACCGATCTGCAGGTTACGCAAGCGGAGGCCCAGCAATCGCAGGCCATGGCGACCGTGGGGCAATCGCTGGCCGATCTGGCACGCCTCCGAGCCAATCTGCAACAGGCCCAAACGGCGGTGGTGCAGCAGCAGGCCGTGGTAAAGGAGTCGGAGGCCTCGCTTGCCAGCACCAAAGCAAAGCTGATGCAGGCGAAAGCGGCCGAGGCGCAGTCGGAGGCCGCGCTAAGCCAGGCGCAAGAGACGTTAAAGGAGAAGCAGGCCGCCCTCGAATCGGCCGAGGCGCAGTTGGCGCTGGCTCAGGCGACAAACAATCGCTATCAACAGCTTCTCCAAAAAGGGTTCGTGTCGCAACAGGAGGCCGATCAGACCGCGGCCACGTTGAAGACGAACGAGGCCGCCGTCACTTCCGCCAAAGCGGATATCCAGGTAGCTCAAAAAGGTGTGGAAGCGGCTCAACATGCGGTCGATTCGAGTAAAGCTGCTGTGGCGGCCGCTCAGGCCGATGTCGAAGCCGCACAACAGAGCGTTCAGGCCGCAAAGGCTACCCTCGAATCGTTAAAGGTAGCCGTGCGCGGTGCCCGGGCAGACCTGTTAGCCGGCGAATCGGCGGTACAGGCCAATAAGGACGCCCTAACCGCCAGCCAGGCCAACACGAATCGGTATCGAGTCCTTCGAGGTTTTGAGAAGGTAGTGGCGCCTTTCGACGGGGTGATCACCAGCCGAAATGTGGATGTGGGTTCGCTTATCACGCCGGGCACGACCACAACCACCTTAAGCGCCAACTCCAGCCCGGCGCCGACAACCGGCATGTTCGGCATTGCACGCACCGATGTGGTGCGTGTGCAGGTAAACGTTCCTCAGGCCTATATTGATGCCGTGCGGCCGGGAAGCCTTGCGATGATTCAGGTGCGCGAGTTGCCGGGACGGGTTTTCGTGGGCAAGGTGGTCTCAAGCTCCGATGCGCTCGATACCGACACACGTACCTTCCTTGTGGAAGTCCATATCCCTAACCCGCAAGGTCTGCTGGTGCCGGGCATGTATGCTGAGGTGACCTTAAAGCCGTCCAAACCGGTCTATCGCCTGCAGATTCCGGCCACGGCGCTGATTTACGATTCCAATGGGATGCGTGTAGCTGTGCTTACGCCCGAATCGCGTGTTCACTTCCAGCCGGTTAAGATCGGGCGCGACTACGGGAAAGAGGTGGAGATAACAAGTGGTCTCTCCCCAACCGATCGCATCCTACTGAATCCGCCCGATACCCTTGTAGAGGGGATGAAGGTGAAAGCCGTAAGTGCTAACACCTCAAACCTTTCACAATAAGTTTGAGAATAGGGCGATAGGCTGTTTGCCAATCGGCCTTGCAGGGGAGTGGGGGCTTCAGAACCGGTGAGATAGACGCCTGTCATTTCTCGTGAGATAGACACCTGTCCTTTCGAGATAAACACCTGTCATTTCGAGCCGATACCACACCTGTCATTTCGAGCCGAAGGCGAGAAATCTTAAGTTTCCATTCCCACCCGTTCTGAGGGGTAGGGGTGAGGCCGTAGAGACTGCCAGCTTCACGGTTCTAGAGGCAATTAGCACAGCAAGTTTATCTTGCTCGCCCCCTATCCCTTCCTTCCTCCGATTCGGGAGAAAGGGGGCGGTTGTGTTGAGTTTCCGAAGGGAAGGTTATCATAGAAAACTGCCAATGGGCTTGTTGGTCTCCCCTCTCCCTGATTGGGGGAGGGGCGGGGGGTGGGGGCTGTAGGCGTCGGCCTTGAAGAGCCGGCGATACGCCTGTTATTCAGAGCCGAAGGCGAGATAAACACCTGTCATTTCGAGCCGAAGGCGAGAAATCTTAAGTTTCACTTCCCACCAGCTCCGAGTGGGTAGGGGGTGGGACTGCCAATCTCGCGGTTCTAGAGCCAGTTCACCAAGCAAGCGGACTTTGTTCGCCCTCTATCCCCTCCTTTCCCCCTATTAGGGAGGTGCTAGCGCACGGCGATGCAGCGGCCAGAGAAAGAGACGATTACGGAAACTGGGCTGGCCGCTGAGGGGAAGGGCGTCGGCCTTGAGTTGCCCACCGCGAGGTGCCCCTCTCCCTGATAGGGGGAGGGGCGGGGGGTGGGGGCTGTAGGCGTCGGCCTTGAAGAGCCGGCGATACAACTGTCATTCCAAGCCAAAGACGAGATAAACAACTGTCATTTCGAGCCGATACCACAACTGTCATTTCGAGCCGAAGGCGAGAAATCTTCAGTTTTCAATTCCCACCCGTTCTGAGGACGAGAGCGTCGGCACCTCCATGGCATCTTCCCGTTTCATTCTCATTGAGGGAAAGGGCGTCGGCCTTGAGGGGCCGGGGGTGGGGCTGTAGAGACGGCCAATTGGCGTGCCCATCACGGCAAAGTTGGGCGCATAACTTCCGTTTTCTCTCAAGGTATGGGGTATTATAGGCCAAATGAGTTTTAGAAAAACGATCTATCTCCTCTCTGGGTGGTGTTTGCTGCTTGCGGGAGGGGCAGGTATCGCCACGCCGGCAAAGGCACAGAATCCTGCCATGCCCGGTTCCTTTGAGGCGCTCGCCGCCTCTCCTACCCAGATCAACTGCTACTGGCTGCCGGCTGAGGGCGCTACAGGCTATCGGCTGCTACGCAACGGACAGGTCATTGCCACTCTTCCTCCAACGGCCACCACCTATAGCGACACGAACCTCGAACCGAATACCAACTACACCTATGTCATTGAAGCCGAGCATGGCGATGAGAAACCGGTGGCGGCTCCGGCCTATTTGGAGCGTACTTTCCCTGTTTTTCCTGCCGGTAAAACGTTGGATTTCGATGTCGTGGTCATGCAGGCCTCCTCTGGAGGGGTGGCGGCCGCCATAGAGGCGGCAAAACGTGGATGGAAAGTCGCCTTAGTGGAACCGACCACGCGGCCAGGGGGCATGCCGGTGAACGGCCTCTGTGCCACCGATCTGCGACGCCCCTATCATGCTTGCAACTTCTTCGTGCGGTTTCAGGACGAGGTCAAAAGGATATACGCTGCAGAGGGCATCGAAACGAACGGCCTTTCCTATGAACCGCATGTCGCTTTACAAGCCATGAAGTGGCTCCTCTTCTCTACCCCCAACATCACGCTCTATCGTTTGGCCACACTGGGAAAGGTTTTTTCAGAGCCTTCCGATGCGGAAGGACATCGTCGGGTAACGGCCGTTCAGATCGAGGAGCTAAAACCCGACGGCACACCCACCGGTCGTTTTGCCCTATTGCGCGCGAAGGTTTTTATTGATGCCACCGACTGCGGCGACCTGGCCGCGGCTGCCGGGGCGCCATTCCGACTGGGGCGCGAGCCGCGTACTCCTCAAGAGCCTCACGCCGGAGTGATCTACTACGACCGCACCACGGATACCCTGTTGCCGGGCAGCACGGGCAAAGGGGATAAGCGCATTCAGTCATACGCCTATCTCCTTGTGGTGAAGGATTACGGGCCGGGCACCGACCACACCATTCCTAAACCCCCCGGCTATAACGAACAAGATTACATCCACACGCCGCCCTGGAAACAGTCGTGGGCTTTTACCTCTGGTCGAATGCCTGGACATAAGTTCGAGTTGAACCAACACCCTCAGGGCAACGACTGGCAAGGCATAAACTATCGCTATCCGTTGGATGACTGGAAGCAGCGGGCACGTATCGCCGAACTTTATCGCAACCATGTTTTGGGCTATCTCTACTACATCCAAACCGTGCAAGGACAGAAACAACTCGGTCTGCCGGACGACGAATTCCGAGATAGCGGGGGCTTTCCTCCTCTGCTCTACGTTCGGGAGGGGCGACGTATTGTCGGTCAACAGCTGCCCACGGAGGCCGACATCACCTATGCACGTCATATCATACGCCCGGAATCGATCGGTATTGGGGATTACCCCATGGATTCCCATGCCGTTGAACCAAAGCGCAACTGGAATCGCCCCGATCTGGGTGAGGGAGAGTTTTGGCTCTATCGCTACACGCCGTGGCATGAGCTTCCTTTGGGCATTATCGTGCCGAAACGACTCGATAACGTTTGGGTAGTCATTGCCGTCTCCTCAACCCATGTAAGCTACGGAACCTATCGGTTGGAACTCGTGCGCATGGCGTTTGGAGAGGCTGCTGGCATTGGAGCTGCACTCAGTTTAGAGTTCCATCTTAAGTCACGCCAAGTGCCAGCCCGTCAAATTCAATTAGAGATGCTGCCCGATTTCACGGCACCCTACGCCGACCCTCATGCCGTTCTCTACTATTTCCCCGATGTGCCGCCCTCCTGTAAGAACTACATGCAGATTCAGTATCTGGCGGCTCGTGGGTTCGCGAACAGCATGACCTATTTTCATCCCGATGCTCCCACCACCTGGAGCGAGCTGACTCGTTGGCTTACTCGGTTGGCGGAGCGAGCCGCGCCGCCCCCCAAAGTGATCGGAGAGACAACCGACTCCCAAGGGCATCCGCTTCAGATCGTTAAAAAGGCTTTTGCCCCTTATATGGGGCAACCGGTGAACCTGCAGGCCTTGAAGGAGTTGCAGGAGAAGCCGCAGAGCGACTTGCCCATAACGCGGGCGGAGATGGCGCATTGGCTCATAAAAGTGATGGGCTGGAAAGAGGCGCCCGCCTCTCTTGCCGACCGCTATGTAGACCTCACCACCGAACAAGAAAAGCGGGATGCGGCCACTCTCTATCAACACGACATCAATTCGATGATGTGGGATGGGTACGATGCCATAAGGCCGGATAACAAACTCGCTTTTCAACCCGATGCCCCGATAAGCCATGCCGATATGTTTGCCGTTCTCTACGTGGCTCAAATAGGCCTGGGGCCGCTCTTTTATGACAATCCTATAGATGGAAGGAACGGCAGACGGGTACCTCCCATACCCTATGAGATCGTTACCGTGCCGAAACCAAGCGAGAAATCAGAACCCAATTTGAGAACCTATGACTGAAATGCCCGTTTACCCGGAAAAACTGGCCGTAGAGCCTCTCGTTCGACCGCCTGACACTACCATAAGCGTGCCGGGGTCAAAAAGCATCACGAATAGGGCGCTTATTATGGCCGCTCTGGCAGAAGGCCGCTCTGTGCTTTCAAACGCCCTCGAAAGTGAGGATACCGCGGTGATGGCCGAATCTCTGCGCCGGCTTGGTATAGGGGTGCAGACCGAGGCCAACCGGTTCGTTGTAGAGGGAACGGGCGGTCAACTTGCACCGGGGCCAAAAGAGCTTTTTGTGGCCAATTCAGGCACCTCCATGCGGTTCCTTACCGCGCTTTGTGCGCTTGGGGTGGGACGCTACCGCCTGGATGGGGTGGAGCGCATGCGTCAGCGTCCTCAAGGCGATCTGTTGGCCGCACTACGACAGATGGGGATTTCGGCCTATGCGGAGCACAACAACGATTGTCCCCCACTCATCGTTGAAGCGAACGGCTCTCTTCCCGGCGGTAACGTAAGGCTGCGCGCAGAGGCCTCTAGCCAATTTCTTACCGCGTTGCTTATGGTGGCGCCCTATGCCCAACAAGATATGACCCTTGAGGTAGAAGGCGCCTTGCGGCCCTTCTACGTGGAGCTAACCTGCAAAATGGCGCAACAGTGGGGGGTAATTATAGAGACGGATGCCGCTCGAAAGCGTTTCTCCGTTCGACACGGACAGCGCTATCGGTCTCAAGGCCTTTATGAGATAGAGCCGGATGCTTCGGGTGCCTCCTACTTCTTTGCCGCAGCGGCGCTGACGGGTGGGCGCGTTTGCGTATCGGGGTTGCGGGCTAAGGCCTTGCAAGGCGATGTGCGCTTCGCCACAGAGGTACTGGCCGAAATGGGTTGCGTGGTGGAAGAGAGTGAAGAGGGGCTTTGCGTTCAAGGTCCCCCGGAAGGGCAGCTACATGGAGTTGTGCGCGATATGAGTGCCATCTCCGATACGGCGCTTACTCTTGCTGCCATCGCTCCTTTTGCCAATAGCCCTACCACGGTGTCCAACATTGCACATACCCGCTACCAGGAGTGTGATCGCATCCATGCCGTCTGCGCCGAGCTGGCAAAGCTTGGAGTACGCGTGGAGGAGCGCCCGGATGGTTACACGATCTGGCCTGCTCACCAAATCCGTCCTGCAGAGATCGAGACCTATCGCGACCACCGGGTGGCCATGAGTTTCGCCCTCATCGGGCTGCGGGTGCCGGGCATCGTCATACGCGATCCGGGCTGTGTGGCGAAAACGTTCCCCAACTATTGGCGGTGTTTGGAACAGTTGCGCGCTTAGGGGTTTGGCGGAAAACGAACGGTGATTTCCGAGTCTGACCCAGGCGAGTATGCTAGCGCTCTTTCCCTAACGCTGGTAAGCACAAAACCTTGTGTGGTGCGCTGGTAGCGCATGGGGCGATTGTTGAAAGGATCGAGCGTCTCTTCGGTTGGGAAGGCACTTAAGTCTTTGGGAAACCGATGATGTTGCAGACGATATTTGAACAGATCGAGCACGAGCTGACGTTGACGCGCCCAAGCCAGCGGATAGATGCTTTCGATGGCTGCTGCTTGATAGTTAGAGTCCATAAGCGAGACCAGGAAGTACTCTTTTGGCGCACGCGCTGCAGCATTGGAGGCATCCGTTGAAAGCTGCTGGATGGCCTTTAAGGCCTGATAGGGATCGTTAGAGTAACGCTTTTCAATCTGCAAGAAGTTATGAAGGTAATCTAGCATGTTAGCTTCCATAAGGTCAATTGTAGGTGCTGCCAGCGTCTTAGACTGCTCTTTTCCAAGAAGCCGATTCCAAAAATGAACGAAGAACGACTCGGAGGAGTTACCGAACTGCATAGGAGAGTTAATCTGCTGATTGAACGCCTCCAAAAACTTCTCGCTCTCGGCGTGGGCGAGGTGGCTCGTAAATTCAGTCCATAGGGCTTCGCTGGCCATATAGCGCCTCAGATCGGAATCGTGTCCGAAATCGCGACTCACCTCCTCGGCGCGCCGCAGCACCTGTGGGTCGTTTGCATGGTTCTCCACAATGCGCATCCAAGCGCGTTGGAGCATGTCCTCCATCGAACACCGCACTAGAAAGGCGATAAGCACTGGGCCGACCCGATCTGTTTGGCCACTTTTACTCCCAAATCAATCTGCTGCAACGCCTCCAGCGGCTTTCCGGCACGGTCAAGCAAAAGCGCACGCAGCAGCAGAAGCCGAACGAGCTTTCGCGCTTGTGTATATTCGGGAAAGGTAAGGTTGGAGCCGAGGCTCCAGTTCCTCTGGAAGTTGCAGTAGGGAAGCGAGACCGCCTTTGCAGTAAGAGGAAACTGCGCGCGAGCGCTCTGTACATACTGTTCTGCTACATGGATCAGGCTCTTTTGTTGTGCGGATGTCATAGCGGTTGGGAGGAGAGGTGGGTTTGTGAAGCCGGAAAACGGTGTTGTGCCAAGCCAGGCGTCGAGAAGGGGGTAGGTCTGCCGTTCAAGTAGGCTCCATTGAGGGTTCTGGTTAAAGTTCACAAATATCTTGTCGTAAAGGGGGGCGGCGTTTTCTGAAAGTGGAGGCGGGGTGGTGAACTTATTCATCTCGTCTACGGTAAGAGGAAGACCATCTTGTTGGATGAGGACACGCGCGTGAACGAGTATTCGGTGTGCCCTAATGGAGGCGAAGTGGTTTTGCACTAGAACATAGCCGATAGGAAGCATAAAAAGAATGAGGATGCCTAGCAACAAGGTTGCAACAAAAAACAGCTCACGCCGGTCTTTTCTTTGTGCTGACATGGTTTTCCCCTAAGTTAGTGCTTTTTGCTGAACAAGCGATACTTTCCTTAGGAGAATAATAGCATTCATGGCCTAAAAAATGTATGTGGCGCAGGCCGGTTTGTAGGCGATGACGATTTCGGAAGAAAGAATATCCAACGAATGCTCTCCGGCATCTGCTGCACTGCCGGTAGGCGCCGAACATCGGCTGGCGCATGCCCGTGTTCACAGCGGTATATATACTGTTCAGCGAGAAGCTCCCTTTGCCACCACCTGCTCTCGGTTTGGAGCAGATGCTGCAAGATATAGGAGAGAGGCACCCGCGCATTGAGGAGCATATATTCGCGAGGATCGCTGTGGCCTAGGGCATCCGCACGCCCATCTAGCTCTTGAAGGGCTTGCTGGGCGGCGAGCACATTGGCCTGGTGGCTATTGAGAGTTCGGTAGGCGGTATCGTAGTACGCAAGCGCACGGGCTTCGAGAAGATCGATCTGCAGCGGGCTGAACTTGGAGGGAATAGGCCCGCTCTGGCCGGTAAAACGACGCCACAGCTTCTTCCACCAGACCTCTTGTGGCGGGGGTGCATTGAAACCGCCAGCCTCTTGAAGCAGTTTTAGAGCTTCTTTCGGGTGCTGACGAAGATAGTCACCCAGCCAGACGGTTTCATAAACCTCATAGCGAAGGAACCACCTCAGATCGTAGCTGCGCACCAGAAGATGATTGACTTTTTGGGCGTGCCGAAGCACAACGAGATCGTGGGGGTGGTGTTGCACGATCAATGTCCAAGCTTTCCCAAAAATAGTATTCATTGCCGAAGATACTAGAAGGGCCATTACGCTCGGATCGGCGGAGGTGAACTGCTGTACCATGCGAGCCCCGACGGCCAATCTATCGAGCGCTGCCATGGGTTTTCCTTCTCTGTCAAGGCGCACGGCATCGAGCGCTATCAGGCGTGCTAAGGTGCGGAAATTGGCATAGTTGGTGTATGACGAAAGGGGGCGTACGCTCCAATCGTAATGGAAATCGCAATAGGGGAGACGAACGGCCTTTTCGACCTTCGCCATCTCCGGGCGTGTGGCCTGCACGTACCGATCGGCGGCTCGAAGTGTTTTTGCGTTGGGTGGGAAATTGGCAAAAACGGAGAGGGCATTGGCTTCAAGGATGCGCCATTGGGGGTGCGCCTTAAAGGCGGTGAAGATACTTAGATAGAGGGGAGCGGCGTTTTGCACCTCGGGCGTATGGTTGGGAACGACCTGGTCGGGAGTGAGGGGTAGCCCATCGGCTCGGATGGCCGCTTTTTCCTGTGCATAGAGCGTTTTTATACGGTTGACCTCTGCCGATTGGAGGCGCCAGATGATGAGGGCTGCAACCGAGAACACGAGAATAGCAGAAAGGGCAAACGCGCGGAACGGAGAACGTTGCCACAGGGGTTTGGCAAGAAGCGACACGTGCATAGAGCCGTCCTCTCAAAGGGCCAGGGGGTTACAGCTCGCGCTGTGACCCCCCACTTTTAGCCGAGTTTTGCCAACTCGGCCTTGAGATGGTCTATGTAGGAGATGTCGGTAGGACAGACTCCATACAGATAGGCCAGATAGACCGACACAAAATCGGCGATATAGACAAGCGAGAAGAG
>Ga0070737_10002452_pt1 | contig 22327 bp, 18 predicted proteins | sample Coa_R1_10_FD_66438 | JGI IMG/M metagenome (GOLD analysis project Ga0070737, IMG submission 66438) | Surface soil microbial communities from Centralia Pennsylvania, which are recovering from an underground coalmine fire - Coalmine... | ecosystem: Environmental > Terrestrial > Soil > Unclassified...
GCCGCCGCCGCCTTCGACGATGCCCTAGCCGTGCTGGGCTCGCTGGGCGCGCGGCTCACAGACGTCACGCTGCCGGATTACGAGCCCGCCACCGCCGCAGCCAAGATCATTCTCGAGGCCGAGTCATTCGCTTACCATAAAACGACGTTGCGGACACGCTGGCGCGATTATGCGCCGATGACACGGCAGCGCCTGGCGACCGGAGCGTTCACCAGCGTCGCGGACCTGGACCGGGCACGGCGTCAGCGGGAGCAGACCATCGCCAGCCTGGGCGAGCTGCTGCGCACCGTGCACGTGATCGTCTCTCCCGCCATGCCGATCCCCGCCCCCGCGCTAGATCGGCATGGATCGCCCGACCGCGCCGTGATCTTCACGGCGGCGCGGCCCATGCGGTACTGGAGCCTCTCCGGCTACCCGGCCTTGGTCGTGCCGATGGGATTCTCCCCGGCTGGCCTGCCGGTCTCCCTGCAGATCGTCGGCTCCCCCTTCGAGGAGCCGACGGTCCTCGCTGTGGGAGTGGCGTTCCAGGCGGCCACCGACTGGCATCGCGCCGAGCCCGCCCTCAACATCACGCATACCTCGGATGGTGCCGCCGGGACGGGGGTGCTGGATGGTGCCGCCGGAACGGGGGCGCTCCCGGCGGGACCGCCCCCGGCCTCCGCAGCGGCCGCGGCCGCTGCGGAGGCCCTCACCAGGCACGGCATCACAGGCGTCGAGGACGACATAGCCGCGCTGGCCGCGGCGTACACGGCTCACCTGGGCGACGTTGAAACCCTGAGACAGGGGGCTGCGTCCCGTCAAAGGTAGGCCTCGTCGGCGAGCACGCGCTGGGGCGCCGCCGGGCACCAGCAGGCTTCCCTGCCACGGGCGGGGTGCAGCGCACACGAGCAGGCGTTCTGTCCGCGGTGTGCCGCGGACAGAACGCCTGTCGCCTGTCTCCCAGCTGATAAGCGTGCCCTGCCGGCTAGGGCGTGACTCCGGAAGGCACCTCGAACAACCCGTCTGTCGCCGCCGGTCTCGGGCTGACGAAGGTGTAGTTGTTGCCGAGGGCTAGGGCGTGATCGTTAACGGAGAACTGCTCGGCGGGGAACGTGACGTAGAGGCGGCCCTGGGGCTGAGCGGGAAGCTTCAGCAGGGCGTTGGCTATGGCGGCGGTTGCCAGTGAACCGGCCTGTTTCGCGGCGAGCTGGACTAGGGGCAGCACGTCGTACTCGGCCGAGTAGGCGTATATCGCCAGGGAAAGCGGCCCGCCATTCTGCTTCTGTACGGCGCTGAAGAACGTGTTGAACGCCGAGGTCCGCTGCGCGCGGGGCACGTACTTCTCGACAGGGAACGCGAAGACCTGGACGTTGGCCAGGTCGGCTGCTGGGACCAGGGCTCCCACGTTGGAGGTGGCGACGGTCCCGTCGCCGTAGAGGGGGACGTTCCAGCCGATCTTGGCGCGTGAGGTCATGATCGTGGCCGCGTCGGTCCCCAGGCCGGTCGCCAGCAGGGCCTGGACGTTATCGGACTTCAGGCGCAGCAGCTCCGGGCTGAAGTCAGTTCCGCCGGCCGGGTAGGTCGCGACGTAATACTTGACGCCGGCGTGATTGAGCACGGCCTCTTCCGGAGCTCCGGAAAGCGTGCCAAGTGCGTTATCAGGGAGGAGGATGCCGACCGTCTTCGCCCCCGAGCGCGAGATCGCGCCCTGCGCGAATGCCGTCGATAGGGCCGAGGCGGTCGCGGTGTCGCTGAAGTTGTACGGGGCATACGACGGGCTGTAGGACCGGGTGGCGATGGTGGGCTGGATCGAGAGGACCTTGTGCTGGGCCAGGAGCGGAGTCACGGCGTCGGTCTCGGCCCCGTCAGTGCCCGCGAGCACAAGGTCGGGCGGTGACGAGCCGTCGATCGCCTGGGTGACATCGGTGAGCGCGGTTGTCGGGTCGCCGTTGTCGTTCACCACCGTGAGCGCGACCGGGTGGCCGAGGATTCCGCCGTGCTGGTTGACGACCGTGACCGCAGCCTTTACCCCGACTTCCTCGGCTTTCCCGTCGAGCGCGCTCGGGCCGCTCAGCGCGATGAGCGCTAGCACGCGGTAGGGGGCGTTGCCCCCGGAGGTTCCGCTGCTGGCCCCCGACCCGCAGGCGCACAGGGCCGCGGCGGACACAAGGCCGACCGCGCGGGTGATAAGTCCGCGGGTGATAAGTCTTCGCATCATCATTGGCGTCTCCAGACATCGGCGTCGGATGGCCAGCGTCCCGCCAAGGCCCGTGGTCTGGCGCGACCTGATCCCTGGTAAGATCCTCCTGCGTCGGCCATGTCCGAGACGTGTCGATAGCGCTTAGCCCGCCCTCAGGCGAGTGGCGGCTCCTGGCCGTCCGGGACCAGCACCATCAGCGCGTCGACGGCAATGCAGTGCTGACTGCCGCAGATCAGCGGGTTGACGTCGGCCGATGCGAGCCACGGGGCACGCATCGCCAGCCGGGCGAGCCCGGCGGCCGCCGCCGCCAGGCCCTCCTTGTCCCATCGCGGTGGCCTGCCGAGCCGTGCGGTGAGGCGCCGGTCAAGCTCATCGAGCATGGCGTCAACGTCGGCCCGACTGGCCGGCAGCAGCTGGCCGGCCACCAGCCCTGCGGACTCGACCGACGTGCCGCCGAGGCCGACGACGATGACTGGCCCGAGGTCGGTGTGGTTCCGCACGCCGATAAAGGCCTCGCTCTCTCCGGTGACCAGGGGCTGGATCACTAGCCGCCCCGGCAGCCCGTGCTGAGCGGCGGTCACGGACAGGTCTTCCGCGGCGGCCTGCAGCTGACCTGTCGTCACGTTCATCCGCACAGCGCCGAGGTTGGCGCGGTGCGGGATGTCCGCGAGCTTGATCACCAACGCGGATCCGAGCGATGCGGCCGAGACCGGATCGATTTCGGCCGGGCCAGGTACGACGATGTGCGGTGCGACGTCCAGGCCGTGCCTGGCCAGCAGGGACATCGCCTCTGCGAACCCGGCGATGGGGCCGACAGGGGAGTCGACCGCGGCGGGCCTCGGCAGCGGGGCCTCGGGTTCCGGCTGGGCAGGCGGGCGCCCGGCGAACTCGACATGATCGGACATCCCGGCTAGTGCGCGGGCGGTTCCCCTGAGCCCGCGGGTAAAGCACACCAGGCCCTCTCCGGCCGCCGTGGTCCAGGTACCGATCCTGGACTCCTCGACGCTCGCCATGATCATCGGGATCCTGGTGCTTCCTGCGACGCTCCGCAGCGGCTTGAGCAGGATCTCTGCCCGGTCCCTGTCCTCGTCCGCCAGCCACCATCCGATGGCGACGGCACCGGCGGCGGGGGGCTCGGTAAAGGTCTTAAGCAGGCCCTCGACGACCTCAGGCGGCTCGACGGCGAATCCCGTCAGGTCGAGCGGGTTGGCGTGGGCGGCGCCCGGGATCGTCTCGCGGACCCGGGCGCGCAGTTGATCGAGAGGGGGGAGCCTGACACCCTGACCCTCAAACGAGTCGCTCGCCAGCGCGGCCACTCCGCCAGACGACGAGATCAGCACGGCGTCGCGGCACGATCGCCAGCGGTCCGGGGGAAGCTGTGCCAGCAGCTGTGACCTGTCAAGAAGCGCCTCAAGGTCCTCGGCGAGCACGATGCCCGCCTGCCGGAACCCGGTCTCGTAGACCCAGCCGTCGGTGGCGATCGCCCCGGTATGAGACGCCACGATGTCTCGCCCGCGCGCGGAATTGCCCAGCTTCAGGGCGATGACGGGCTTGTTCGCCCTCCTTGCTCTGGCGACGGCGTCGAAAAAGGCCGTCGCGCCTCGCACCTTCTCGAGGATGAGGCAGATGACCCCGGTCCCTGGGTCCTCGGCGAGGAAGTTGAGGTAGTCGGCCGCCCGGGTCACCGCCTCGTTCCCCGACGAGATAGCCAGCCGTATGCCGATGTTCCGCTCGCGGGCGGCCGCCATCGCCGCGCGTGTCAGGTATCCGCTCTGGGACACGATCGACAGAGCACCGGCGCGCACGGGAACGGGCGTGCCCGTAAATAGGGCGACCCCCGCCGGGACGTTGGCGAATCCCGTGCAGTTGGGGCCGATCACGGCTAGACCGGTCTCCTTGCCGAGGTGCCTCAGCCGGTCCTGGAGCACGGTGCCGGATCGTCCGGCTTCGGCGAAGCCGCTGGCGATGATGACGATGCCCCCGCAGCCCAGGGCCGCTGCCTGCCTGGCGACCTCCACCGACGCCGCGGCGCCTACCAGGGACAGGACGGCGTCCACCGGCTTTCCTATCGCGCCGAGCGAAGGAAAAACAGGGCGTCCGTATGCGGTGACTGCCCTGCTGCTTACAAGGTGCAGTTCGGTGTCGGCATTGAGCAGGTGGCCTGCCGCTATATCGGACATGCGGCGCCGCTCGCTGACGCCGACGATCGCGACCGAGCGCGGTGACAGGACCCGCGACAGAGAAGACGGCTGCACGGGCACGGTTCCTCCCATCCATTCGGTGCGGTCTAGCCAATAAGAATTAGGAGAGGTAGGCCTCACCGGTCAGCAAGCGCCGGGCCGTCCGCGCAATGCTGACCGAGCGCACAACGGTCCCGTCGCCCATGCGGACCGTCGCCGCCGCAGCCCCTTTGGGGTGCGCGACGAGCACTGTGCGGCCGCTCTCGGACGGGCCGCCGCGCGGTCGCGCCGCCGCGTGCGGGACGGTACCCGGGAGCAGGGCTGCCGCGGCGGCGCACAAGAGCACGGTCATCGGCAACGCGTGGTGCATGCGCTGCATGGACAGCGCGCGCAGAGCGAAGTCACCGGGCCGGTCTGGATGCCCGTCGCCAACCAGGGCGAGGCGTGGCAGCGCGGGCGACGCGGTGCGCGCCGTGTCAGGGTCGGCGGCCAGGGCGGCCAGCACGGCGCACGTTCCTCGCAGTTCCTCAAGGCGGCCAAGCAGGTCCGCGTCGGCATTGGCGGCGACGGGGTCAGGGAGCGGGTCGAGGCCAAGGTCGGCTGCCCGGGCGAACGCGACCGGCCCGGCGACGTCCACCAGCGACACCTCGACCTGGCCGGAGCGCCGCGTGCGCACCGCGTCGCGGGGGCTGCCGGTGGGAAGGAGCGCGCCGAGCACGGCGCCTGCCGGGTCCAGGTACTCGGTGATCACCGGCGCGCCCGTGCCGGGGACACCCGCGACCACACAGTCGCCGCTCGTGGCGGCCCGCCCGTCGGTGACCGGCACGTGGGCGACGATCCTGGTGCCGGTATTCCGGTTCAGCAACCGCACCAGCGTGACGGGGCCGCTCGCCCGGACGAGCCCCTCGTCGATCGCGTACGGCCCGACCGCGGTCGTCAGGTTTCCGCAGTTACCCCGGTAGTCGACCTGGGCCTGGTCGATGCCCACCTGCGCGAACAGGTACTCGACATCGGTGCCGGACCGGTCGCTCGGGGACACCGCCATCACCTTGCTCGTGCTCGAATGCGAGCCGCCCAGGCCGTCCAACTGCATCGGGTCCGGGCTGCCCATCAGCCGCAGCAGGAGGGCGTCGCGCTCCGGGCCGGGCGGCGGCAGGTCGCCCTCCCGGACGAACACGCCCTTGCTCGTCCCGCCGCGCATCAGGACGACCCGCAGCCGGGGCGCCGTACTCACGTGGTCCCGCCCGCCGTGCTCATGGCACTGAAAACTGACAGCGGGTAGAGCGCGAGCGGCACGCCGACGGCGAGTCCGGCGACCGTGAACAGGGGTGTCACGCCGAACTCCGTGAGGCGGGCCAGGACTGGCACCCCGGTGGCCGCGACCACCGGGGACTACTGCCTCGGTTCCCCGCCCCTTCGCGGAAAAGGACGTCGCCGCCCGCCGCCGCGTAACGCCGGGCCCGCTCGACCGCGGTATCGAGCCCTTCCACGGCGAGCGCGTCAGTACGCTCGATCACCGCGGAGCCGGGGTCGGCCCGCGCGGAGACGGCGGCGGCGATCCGCTCCTCCGTCTCCGCGCTCGGTGCCAGCCGCTTGTCCGGGCGATGGCCGCAGCGCTTCTCCGTAACTTGGTCCTCAAGCTGGATCGCTGCCGCGTCGGCCCGCTCCAGCTCCCGCGCGGTGCGGTCCACCATCGGCCGTGCCTCCCAGCCGGTATCCGCATCAACCAGCAGCGGGAACGAGGTCGCGGCCGTGATCCTGCGGGCTTCCTCGGCCGCCCCGGCCAGCGTGGTCAGCCCGAGATCAGGCAAGCCGAACGACGCGGTGGCCACCACGGAGCCGGACAGGTACAGCGCACGGAACCCTGCCTGCTCTGTCGGCATGGCCGTGTACGCGTTGACCAGGCCCGCAACCTGAACCAGTGCCCGCTCCAGTCCGGACCACCGGCGCCCCGCGGGAGTCACCGCAGTTCCGAGAACGGAAGCGGCCGCAGGATGGAGCTGTGCGTCCGCGCCACGAGCAGCCCGTGCTCTTCGGTAGTCCTGCCGCGCACCTCGCGCCACTCCGGGTCGGCGTGGAAACGATCCCACGCCTCCTGGCGCTCATTGAGGCTCTCCCAGCCCAGCAGGTAGGTCAGCTCGGGACCGTCCCCGATGACCGTCTCGAAGTACCCCACCTGCCGGAACCCGAGCCGTCCGAAGATGTGCGTGGTGTGATCAGCGAAGCGTGCGTGCAGAGCCGCCTGGTTATGGCCAAACGCCTCGTAGCGCCGCAGTTCATACAGCATGCCGCGGTTCACTCATGAGAGTCACGCGCGGCGATGGCCTGCCGCAGTACCTCGTCGGCAGCCCTGCCGCTGATCCCCGCCTCGCGCTTGGCCTCAAGCCAGGACCCGACGATGTCACGGGCGACCTCCGGGCGGTCGTTCCAGTCTGCGGCCAGCGGCGTCGTGATCTCCAGCCGGATGCCGTTCGGGTCGTGGAAGTACACGCTGTAGATGATCCCGTGATCGACCGGGCCGATGAGGTCGACCCCGTGCGCGACGAGCCTGTCCCGCCACTCGTCTACCTCGGCGCGGGTTCCCACCTCAAGCGCCAGGTGGTCGAAGACGCGGTACGCCGGGTGGGTCGGCTCAGGCCGAGGGGGGAGGCCGACCGCCTCGAAGAACGCGATCGTCGAACCGTCCTGCATGCGGAAGAAGAAATGGACGTAAGGGAACGGGTCGCCCGTGGATGGCACCCGCTCGTGCATGACCGCCTCGACGAGCGGCATCTGCATGACCTCGGTCCAGAACCGCACCGTCGCGGCGGTGTCGTGGGTTACGTAAGCCAGGTGGTTCAGCCGAATCGGCGCGTATTCGCCGGTCTGCTCAGCCGCAAGGACGGCCTCGGTGGCCACGCTCATCCGGCTCTCCTCTCTGCTCCCGCGATCTTCCTCATCGCGATTGACCGTGTCACCATGCGGCGATGGCCTCGCAGGCCTCGCGCAGCTTGTCGGGTTGTCCTTCGAAGTAGTGGGTGGCGCCGTCCAGGACGGTCTGCTTCCTGGGGGCGATCTCGACCGCGTCGTACAGCTGGCCGAAGATGGCTGGCGGCGATCCAGTGTCCGCCGAGCCACCGAGGACGAGGACGGGGGCCTCGACCTTGGGCAGCCACAGGAGGGCGTTGCCGAGCGTCTTGTCGACGGACCACTGGTTGATCCAGGAGCGCAGCGTCGTGTACCGGCTAACTCCGGCCGGAAGGTAGTTGGCCACCTCCGGGGTGCCCCACAGGGTGCTCCCGGTGGGGCGGTCGCTCGCGTCGATCGCGGCATCGAGGAACCGCAGGTCCGCCGACGTGCCGTGCACCACGAAGGCGAGGTCGTCGAGCCCGCGAGGCCAATGACCGTCGCCCGTGAGCACGGCCAGCTGCTCCTCGGCCCAGGCGGTGATGCGCCGGTTCCTGGCGAGCTGGGCGGCACGGTACCGTGCGATGAACTCGGCGCTGAACGGCGGCCCGTTCCGCGGGTTGAAGGCATCGAGCTCAGCGTCGCGCTTGAAAGGCGCAGACTCGTCGGTGATGGCCGGATCGAGCCATTCCATGCTGAGCCGGGCGCGGGACGGGTGAGCCATGAAAAGCACGAGCGCGTCCGCCGACAGCAGGCCGGCCGCCGTCAGGTCCGGGCCGCCGCCGGGCGGCGCGGTCACCGATGGGTGCTCGGCCTGCGCCTGGTAATAAGGCACGACCGTCCCGCCGCCTGAGTTGCCCACGAGGACCACCCGCTGATAGCCGTGCTCGCGCAGGTACCGCACGGTGGCCCCGATATCGAGCAGGCAGTTCTCGACGTTAAGGTTCGAGTCGTTGCCGACGTACCGGGTCGTCAGGCCGATGGCGCCGACGCCGAGACTGGCTAGCGCCGGCAGCGCGTAATGGCCGAGGAAGTTCGCGGTCGGGTGAATGAAGACATACGCGGTATCCGGCTTGTGGCCACGCACGCGTACCTCGGAGGCCCAGATGGCACCGGATAGCCGAGCGACTCCCGAGTACACGTCAATGCGGCCCGATGGCGGGACGGGGATTTCAAGCAGGTTGCGCTCAAGATTGTCCGTGAGTGGCATCGCGCTCCAGATACTCAAATGCGAAATTGCCTGAGAAAGCTGGCTTCAGGCATTCCGAAGGGATGTGCTGATTGACAGCGTACGAACTTGTCCCCGCGGGGGCAATGAGCACGGAGATTCTGACATGCGCCGGACATACAACGGAGGGGACCGTAGGAAGGGCGGGTCTAGGCAGAAGGCCCGGGAAGGGACGAATGGTGGAGCTGGATGAGATTACCTACGCCGTCAGGGACGGGTTCGCCGAGATCGTGCTCGATCGCCCGGACTCCCTGAATCCCATTTCCGCTCGTCCGGGCGGCACCTGCGACCAGATCCTGTACGCGCTCGGTGCGGTCGCAGCCGCCGGCCCAGCGGTCGGCGCCGTGGTGCTGCGCGGCGCGGGACGCGCGTTCTCTGCGGGCGGTGACCTGGTCGGCAATGAGCGGCGAGGGTCGGCTGCCGCGCAGCGGCAGTTCGTTGAGCAGTGGGAGAGGTTCCACGCCGGGCTGCGGGCGTCACCGCTTCCGCTCATTGCCGCCGTGCACGGCTACTGCCTCGGCGCTGCCGTGTCCCTGGCCGTGTCCTGCGACTTCGTCATCGCCGCGGACAGCGCCAGGTTCGGCGTGCCTGAAGGGCGGATGGGGCTGATCGGCGTCACGCCGCTTGTGCCGGTGATCGGTCGCCAGTGGGCCAAGTTCCTGATCATGACGGGCGAGCTCATCGACGCCCGCCTGGCGTGCCGGATTGGCCTGGCGCTTGCGGTCGTCCCCGACCAGGCGCTCATCGGGCGATGCCATGATCTCGCCGGGCGCCTGGCACGGATGCCGTCGGAGGGAGTGACCCTCAACAAGAGGGCGGTCGACGCCGCCGCGGACGCCGTGGAGCTGCCCGGATCGCTGGCTGGCCGGGCTTACGACGCGGTCACCCTGGCCAACTCCGCCCGGGCGGCCGCGCCGGACGGCAGGAACTTCCGCCGCATCCTCGAAAGCGAGGGGGTGGCCGGGATCAAGCGCGCCCGTGATCAGCAATGGCGGGCGCCCTGGCTGGATGGCGTAACATTTCCGCCCCATGTCAACGAGGCTCTCCCCGGAGACAAGACCGCACCGGGAGACCAGGATAAGAGGGCCAGCACGTCCCGCTAGGAGCACGATGCCGTGACCACGTTCTTCTCCGCGCTATCGACGGGCGCCATATACACTCTCCTCGCACTGGGCTTCAACGTCGTGTTTGTCAGCGCGGGCATGTTCAACTTCGCGCAGGCCCAGTTCATGATGGTAGGAACATTTGTGTCTTACTGGGTAGCCGTGCAACTGCACCTGCCCGTCGCGCTCGGATTCGCGTTCGGTCTCGTTATCGGGTTCTCCCTGGGAGTTATCGAGGAAAGGGTGGCCATTCGCCCGGTGCTCGGCAAGGTGGCGCACGCGGAACTGATAACTACTATCGGAACTGGGATAATCCTGGATGGCCTTGCCTCGCTCTTGTGGGGTACCCAGCCATTCCAAGTCCCTTTCTTTGGCTCCATTACGCCGATAAAGATTGCTGGTGGGTACGTGGATCCGGACGAGGTTATCGTCATCGGCGCGGCCGTGGTCGTTCCGATCGCGCTTGAGGTCTGGAGCAGGAACAGCTTGCTTGGCCTCGCCTGCCTGGCGTCCTCGGAGGACAGGCAGGCGGCCATGGTCAGGGGCATTAACACCCGGCGGGTGTCGCTGATCGCCGTCGCGGCGGCAGCCGGCTTCGCCGGGCTGCTTGGTCCCCTCATCGGGCCCCAGACGTACGCCGTCTACAACATCGGCGACACGCTCGCCATCACCTCGTTCGTCGCGATGGCGATCGGCGGATTCGGCAGCTATCTCGGCTCCATGGCGGGCGGTTTCGCCGTCGGGCTCATCGAGCAGTTCAGCGTTCGTTACCTGTCGGCGGAATACCAGAACGTCATCCTGTTCGGGGCGCTGGTGATCCTGCTCATGCTGCGGCCCGCCGGGCTGTTCAGCAGCGCCCGGGTCCGGGTGGTGTGATGGCAGCCACCGCATCCCCTGCCATGACCGCGGCTCCCCGCGGTCCGCTTGCCGGCTACCGGCCCGTGCATCTCGCGGTCGTGCTGCTGCTGATCGCCGCCGCGCTGCCCTGGATGGGCCTGAACGCGCTGTGGGTCCGGGAGGCCGAGGTCGTCGCGATCTTCACCCTGATCGTCAGCGGCACCAACCTCAGCTACGGTTTCGCAGGCGAACTCTCCCTCGGGCAACCCGCTATCTACGCGGTCGGGGCCTACGTCGCCGGCTACATGGCGATCCACGACGCCAACGACCTGCTGTTCACCTTGCTCGTCGGCGGGGTCGCCGCGGTGCTCACCGGCCTCATCGTGGGAATCCCCGGGCTCCGCCTCGCGTCGTGGTCACTGGCGATGGTGTCGTTTTTCATCGTCTTGCTCGTACCCGACTTGGCGGGCATGCTCCAGCAGTACACCGGCGGCTTCAACGACATGACCGGCATCCCCTCCGCTGAACTGTTCGGTCAGCTGCTGACGCCGGGCGAGTTCTACGTTGCCTGCATCGTGGTCGCGGGCGCGTGGCTTGCCTTCGAGCGCAACCTTGTCCTGTCCCGGCACGGGCAGATGATCCGGGTGCTGAAGGAGAGCCCTGTGCTCACCGAGTCGCTCGGCAGCCCGGTCTACTGGATGAAGGTCAAGGTCTACGTGCTCGGATCGATTCCGGCGGGACTGGCCGGCGTGCTCTTCGCGTACTACGACCAGTTCCTCTCGCCCACCACCTTCGGCTTCGATGTGGCCGTGGGCATCCTGGCCGCGTCAGTTCTCGGCGGCGCGCAGAGCATCTACGGCGCCATTATCGGGGCTGCGCTGCTGCAGGTAGGGCCGTTTGAGTTCGCCTCATTCCAGTCGTACTCGCTGGTCGTCTACGGCGCGATGCTGCTGATCGGCGGCCTGCTCCTGCGCGATGGCATCACCACCCGTGCGCGCGCCGGGCTGACCTGGGTACTGACCCGCTGGCCTGCCCTGGCGGTCGTGGACCCGACCGTTCCGCACCTGATGCCGCGTGCCCGCCGGCCCGCGGACAGCGGCGTGGCAGCCGTCGGCGGGCTGGCCGAGCTCTTGCGGCCCGGCGCGTCCGGGCCTGCTGGGCAGGAGACCGCGACGCTTGAGATCGAGGGCGTGACCAGGCGCTTCGGTGGCGTGCAGGCGCTCGGCGGGGTCTCGATGACCATCCGGCCAGGGGAGGTGACCGCGGTCATCGGCCCGAACGGATCGGGGAAGACCACCCTGCTCAACGTCATCTCGGGGCTTGTCAGCCCCAGCAGCGGCGTCGTCCGGCTCGGGGACCGCACGCTCAGCGGGCACCGTGCCCACCAGGTCGCCCGCCTTGGCGTGGCGCGTACGTTCCAGACCCCGGTGATCCCGGTCGGCCTGACGACGGCGGAGGCCGTGGCCACGTCCCGGTTCCACGGCGACCACGTCGGACTGCTGCCGACCGTGCTGCGCACCCGCCGGTACCGCGCGGCGCGACGGCGGGACCAGCAGGCCGCGCGGACGGCACTGAGCGTAACCGGGCTGACCGCGCAGGCCGATGCCACGGCATCGGCCCTGCCGCTTGGAACACGGCGGCGAGTCGAAGCGGCCAGAGCCATCGCGGCCGCTCCCCGGGTGCTCCTCCTTGACGAGCCGGCGTCTGGCCTCAGCGAAGCGGAGGTGGCCAGCCTTGGCAGGCTCGTCCGCGCCGTGGCGGCCGCGGGGGTGATCGTGATCCTTATAGAGCACAACTTCTCGTTCGTTCTCAGCACAGCCGACGTGATCCACGTGATGAGCGTCGGCGAGATCGTCGTATCCGGCACCCCGGAGCAGATCAGGAGCCACCCAGAGACGATGGCGGCCTACCTCGGCTCAGGACCGCGGGCCGAGGCGGGGTCAGGGCCGGGCGCGGCCGGCGCAGCCCAAGCCACCGAGTCCACGGAGCCAGCGCTATGACGCAGACCGGCGAGAGCCCCCTGCTGCGGGTCACGAACCTCGCCGCCGGCTACGGTGACCTGCGGGCGGTCTGGGATGTGTCGCTCGAGGTGAGTGCGGGCCGCATCCTCGCCCTGCTCGGCGCCAACGGCGCCGGCAAGAGCACCACGCTGCTCGCGATCCTCGGACTCAGCCGCGTGATGGGCGGCTCGATCGAGATGGCCGGGCAGAACCTGAACGGGCTGGCGCCGTATGATCGGGCGAAGCTTGGCATCGGGCTCGTTCAGGAGGGGAAACGCGTCTTCCGGCAGCGGACCGTCGAGCAGAACCTCATGCTGGGCGGCTGGACCATCTCCAGGCCCAGGCGGCAGCGGCTGAAGAAGGCCGTCGCGCGGGCCTATGACCGGTTCCCGGTTCTCGCGGACCGGCGGCATGAGCCGGCCGGGAGCCTGAGCGGCGGCCAGCAGCAGATGCTGGCCATCGCGCAGGCCCTCGTCCCCGAGCCGCGGGTGCTCATGCTCGATGAGCCGTCGGCCGGCCTGGCGCCGATCATCGTCTCCGAAGTGCTCGGCGTGATCTCTGAGCTGCGCGCGGAGGGCATTGGGATCCTCTTGGTCGAGCAGCTCGTGGACGCATCACTGGAGGTAGCCGACCATGTCACCGTGATCTCCCGCGGCCGGATGGCATGGTCCGGTGCCCGTGCCGCCGTCGGCGACCGCCAGGACATCCTTGATGCCTACCTGGACAGTCAGCCGGGACTGCCCGCTAGCCAGTGACAACGGTCGCTGACCACGGAGAAGTCATGGTCAGGCGCCAAGCGACTGCCTGGCGGCCAGTTCGCCGGGATCCGAGTCGGCCAGCGCGCCAAGCAGATGGCCGCTCCCCTCGAGCAGCATGAGGTGCGCCGAGGTGAAGGCTCTGCCGCTCCGGGCGGCGAAGCCGATGTGCCCCCACACGTGGGTGCGGTTCCTGAGCGGGATCGACAGCAGCACGGGCAGACCGGCTTCCTTCAGCAGCCCCGCGGTTGACGAGTAATGCCTGCCCATGTCAACGACATTCACGAAATGGCGGGTCTGGCCCGACAAGACGGTGTCCGCCGCGACGAAGCCGCGGGCAAGCGGCACGCCGTGCCGCACAGTGGCTTGCCAGGCGGGGGGCATACCCGCCTGGGTGGCCAGTTGCAGCACCTTGCCGTCTCGCACCAGGACCGCCGCTGCGTCGCAGATTCCGTCCTTGACCACGCTGGTGACCAGGAAGTCGGCTGCGTCCCGCAGCGTCCGTGCGGCCAGCAGCCCGGCCTGGAGAGTGCGCGATTCCGCGGCCAGTTCGTGCAGGATGCTGTCCGCGTCGAGCGAGCCCGGATCGCTCAGGTCGGCGGCGAACTGCGAGACCGGAAGCACGAACGAGTAGCCGAGGCCGCGCAGGGACTGGATGAAGCGGGGCTTGCTAGTGGTATCGCCGATTCGCTTGCGCAGGCGGTTCACGCAGATGCGGAGCGCGTTGCGCTCGTCGGGGTACTTCCAGTCCCACACGGCCTTGATGATCGTTTCATGTCGCAGCGCCACCTGCGGGTACGTCATGAGGAAGCGCAGCAGCTGGAATTCGATGGGCGGTATCTCGCATGCCTTGCCGTCGACGGTTACCTTGTGCGAGACTAGGTCGAGCCGCAGTCCGTCGCATTCCAGGTAGCGGAGCGTTGCCCGGGAAGGCCGGTGCCGGCGGACGAGTGCGGTTACCGCTGCTACCAGCCACATCTCGCTGGTGCCGGGGCCAGACACCATATCGGCCCCTGATTCGAAGAGCCGCGCGTGGGCTTCGTAGCCGAACTCGGCAAGCACCAGGATGGGCGCCGTCGTCACGGCGCGGATGGTTACGACGGCCTCCGCGGACCAGCGTGGTGTCGATCCGGCGATGACGATGACGTGGACCTGGCGCACCGAGGCAAGCCAGCGGGCCCGGTCAAGGTCGGCGGCGACCGAGGATGTCCAACCGTGCCGCAGCAGGGTGCCGGCCACCGGCTCGGCCACGCCCTGGATGGCGGTCTCGGCACACACCAGGGCCGTGCCGACGGGAATGGCGCTGGTCCGCAGATCCGCGGGCGATAGCGGACGAAGCGGATCGTCGAAGCTCAGCGAGCGGTTCATCGCGATTTCCTCCCCGGGGTCAGCGGTGACCATACGGCCGGGTAAGGCCGGAATAAGGTCCATGGTGCCGTGCCGCGGACGATCGCGCCACTGTACGTTTCTGGCGTCACGGGAGGCGTGCCAGCGCGCGGCGGAATCCCGGGTTCAGGGCTGCGTGCGGCCCTCGGTGAGCAGGAACTTGCGGATCTTCCCGACGGAGGTTCGCGGCAGTTCCGGCACGAATCGGATTTCCCGCGGCCGCTTGGCGGGGCTCAGCCTGGCCGCGCCCCAGGCGGTCAGCTCCTCCGCCGAGGTACCGGACGCCGTCTTGTGCAGCACGACGTATGCCACGGGGACCTCGTCCCTGACAGGGTCGGGCTCACCGACCACCGCCGCCTCGAAGACGGCCGGATGCGCGGCGAGGACGCTTTCCACCTCCACGGTGGACACGTTCTCCCCGGAGACCTTCAGCACGTCGCCGCGTCGGCCGGCGAACCTGAAACGGCCTTCGCCATCGACGTAGGCCAGGTCCCCGGTCCGGAACCAGCCGCCGTCGAATGAACGCCGCGTTGTGTCCGGGTCGTCAAGGTAGCCGGCGAAGACCTGGTGGCCGCGCTCGCCGCCGACGACGATTTCGCCCACCTCGCCCGCCGTGACCTCGGTGCCCGTGCCGGGGTCACGCAGTTCGACGGTGCAGCCAGGAGTCACCGTGCCCATGACTTCGGCGGCAGCCTCAAGCGGATGGCTGGTGATGACGGCAGGCCCCGTCTCCGTCATCCCGTAAAGCTGGCGCGGCCTGCAGCCGAGCAGGCTGCTGATTCCGTCGTACTGCGCAGCCGTGAGATTCTGCGCGAACCAGCAGTGCCGCAACTGACAGTGGGCCTGTCCGCCAGGAGAGCGGGCCAAGATCATGCGGATCGGCGCCGCGAACAGGCTGGCGTGGGTGGCCCGGTGCCGCGCCGCCTGACCGGTGAACCCTGACGCGGAGAAGCGGCTCAGCAGCGCGACGCTCGCGCCGACGGAAATGGCGGCCGCGAACGAGTAGTACTGCGCGTTGGCGTGAAACAGCGGCAGCGCCACGAGATAGCGGTCATCGGGTCCGAGGCCGGCCGCCGCGGCCATCACGTCGCCGGTGAAGGCGTAGTTCGCCTGGGTAAGGACCACGCCTTTCGGCTGGCTTGTGGTTCCTGACGTGAACATGACGGCTAGCCGCTCGCCCGGGCCGGGTGGCGGGGCGGGCAGCGCCCCGCCACCCGGCCGGACGGGGCGGATCGGCGACAGCACGGTGTCGTCCTCGTCCACGAGCGCCACGTGCAGGGACCGCTGCACAGTCGCGGCCTCGCGGTACCTGTCGGCCCGCCGGACGGAGCCGACGCCCACGACCGCGCGCGTCCGCCGCATGCAATCGGCGAGTTCCCGCGCGCTGGCCTCCGGATCGGACGGCACGAGCGTGGCCCCGAGCACCGTCACGGCCAGCCAGACCGCCACGAAAGCCGGCGAGTTGGAGAGCGCGACGTGCACGGCGTCACCGCGCTTGACTCCGCGCGATGCCAGGAACCCGGCCACGTCGCTGGCCAGTTCCCCGAACTCGGCGTAGCTCCACTGGCGGGTCGCGCCGCCGCTTCCCTCCCACACCAGGAACGGCCGGCCGCCGGCCGCCGTTATGGCCCGGTGCCAGCGCTGCGCGAAGGTCGGTGGAAGGCTCAGTCCCATGGTGTCATCTTGCGGCACCGTTCGTTTCGGCTCGCTGTCGGCGAGCGGCCAGTTGACATCTAACCGACACGACGCCTGGCCTACCCTCAGGCGCAGGCGGTGTACGCAGCAGCGATGGGAGCAAGATGAGTGAGACGTTCGACGCTTACGTGCTTGAAGAGCAGGGCCCGGCTGTGCTCAGGCAACTGAGCGAGCATGACCTGCCCGACGCCGAGGTGACCGTCGACGTCAGCCATTCGTCACTGAACTACAAGGACGGCCTGGCGATGACCGGCAAGGGCAAGATCGCCCGCCGGTTCCCGATGGTGTGCGGCATTGACCTCGCCGGGACGGTGGCCGAATCCCGGTCGCCGGACTGGCGCGCCGGGGATGAGGTGATCGTGACGGGCTGGGGCCTGTCCGAGACCTGGCCGGGCGGCTATACCCGGCGGCAGCGGGTCCGGCCGCACATGCTCGTCCGCAAGCCGGCTCCCCTGTCGCTCCCCCAGTCGATGGCGATAGGCACCGCCGGGCTGACGGCCATGCTGTGCGTGCTACGGCTTGAGCAGGCGGGCGTGACGCCGGACCAGGGGCCGGTGATCGTGACCGGGGCGGCCGGCGGCGTGGGCAGCGTCGCCGTCGCGCTGCTCGCCGGCCTGGGGTACGAGGTCCACGCCGCGACCGGGCGGGCCGCCCTCCACGACTACCTACGGGAGCTTGGCGCCGCGGCGTTCGTGGACCGCGCGGAGCTCGCCGAGGCGTCCAGGCGGCCGCTCGAGCCGGAGAAATGGGCGGGCGGCGTGGACACGGTCGGCTCCACACCGCTGGCCACGGTGCTCAAGCAGACCCGCTACGGCGGCGCGGTCGCCGCGTGCGGCCTGGCGGCAGGCAGCGACCTGCCGACGACCGTCCTGCCGCACATCCTGCGCGGGGTGAGCCTGCTCGGCGTGGACTCGGTGATGGCCCCCGCCCCGGCCAGGGCGCAGGCGTGGGCCCGGCTCGGCACCGACCTGCCGCTGGGCACCCTGGACGCGATCACGTCCGCCCACAGCTTCGGCGAGCTGCCTGCCCTGGCCGGGCAGATCCTGTCCGGCCAGGTCCGCGGCCGGGTCATCATCGAGATCGGGCGGTAAGCATGGCACGCTGGCAGCACATCCTCTACAGCGTGGAGTCCGGGGTCGCCCACATCGTCCTCAACCGGCCGGAGAAGCTGAACGCGCTCGGCATGGGCCCGGGATCCAACCGGGTCGAGCTGGCGGAGGCCATGGAACAGGCCGACGCGGACCCGGAGGTCGGGGCGATCCTGATCAGCGCGGCGGGCCGCGCGTTCTGCGCGGGCGGTGACCTGGCCGGGGTGCCGCGCATCAACTCGCCGTTCGGCAACAAGGCCTTCGTCGACGACCTCGACGCGGTGCATGCCAGGATCCGGCGCGTTGGCAAGCCGAGCGTCGCCGCCGTACACGGTCTCGTGCTTGGCGGCGGGGTTGGCCTGACCGCGCTGTTCGACTTCGTGATCGCTGCGGAGGACACCCGCTTCGGACTCATCGAGGGCCGCATCGGGCACCCGGGCGCGACCGAGATCGTCCCGCTCGTCGGGGCCGCGTGGGCGAAGTACCTGATGCTGACCGGCGAGCTCATCGACGCCCGCCGGGCCGCCGCGATCGGGCTCGTCCTGGAGATCGAGGAGCCGGACGAACTGCTCGCCCGGTGCACCGACCTCGCACGGCGGCTGGCCAGGATGCCCCGCGCGGCGGTCATCTTGAACAAGGCCTCGATCGACAGCATGCTCGAGGCAGCCGGACGGGGCGCGGGGCGTTCCATCGGGCGCGTGCATGACGTGCTGACCCGCTCGATGACGCACGAGGCGACCGCGCCGGACGGCCGGCGGTTCGAGGAGATCCTTGAGAAAGAGGGAATGCAGTCCCTGAAAGCCGCGCGGGACGCCCAGTACGGCGAGCCCTGGCTGAGGCCGCTCAAGCCGCCGTCCGGCCACGCAGAAGGCCGGGCGGCGGGCAGCCCGGAAGGCAGAGAAAGGTAGCGACATGGCAGGTGCACTAGATGGCCTCCGCGTCGTTGACATGACCTCGGTGGTCATGGGACCGACCGCGACCCAGCTGCTTGGCGACTACGGCGCCGACATCATCAAGGTGGAGGCGCCAGGCGGTGACACCACCCGGCAGGTGACGCCGCTCAAGCACGAGGGCATGGGGTACTCGTACCTGACCAAGAACCGCAACAAGCGCAGTATCGTGCTCAACCTCAGGCAGCCCGATCACCGCGCCGCGCTTGAAAGGCTGCTCCAGACCGCGGACATCTTCGTCTACAGCGCTAGGCCGCAGGCCATGGCCCGCAACGGACTCACGCCGGAACGGTTCGCCGAACTGAACCCGGGACTGATCAGCGTGAGCCTCGTGGGCTACGGCGAGGGCGGCCCCTACACTGGCCGCCCGGCCTACGAGGACCTGATCCAGGGCCTGACGTCCGTCCCCTTCCTGCTGACGCGGGCCGGATCGCCGCAGCCGCAGTACGTTCCGCTCTCGTTCAACGACCGCGGGGTCGGCATCTACGCGGTCGCACTGATGATGATCGCCCTGCATCACCGCGGCAGCACTGGCGAGGGCCAGCACATCGAGGTGCCGATGTTCGAGACCATGGCCCAGCTCGTCATCGGGGACCACGCGGGCGGCATGACGTGGATCCCGCCGATCGCCCCGCCCGGCTACCTGCGGACCCTCACACCGGAACGCCGGCCGTACCAGACCAAGGACGGCTATATCTGCGTCATTGTCTACACCGACAGCCAGTGGCGCGCGTTCGCCAAGCTCATCGGCCGCCCGGGCCTGCTGGAGGAGGACGAGCGATTCCGGACGCTCGGGACGCGCACCACGCACGCGGACGCCGTCTACGCCTTGGTCCGCGAGCAGATGCTAACGGGCACCACCGCCGAATGGCTGGACAAGCTCAACGCGGCCGATGTCCCGGCCACCCCGCTGCACACCCTGGAATCGATCTTCGATGACCCGCACCTGCGGGCCACCGGGTTCTTCGAGGAATACGACCACCCTACCGAGGGGAAGCTGCTCATGACCCGGGGCCCGAAGAACTGGTCCAAGACACCACCCACCATCCGGCGGCACGCCCCGCGCCTCGGTGAGAACACCGTCGAGATCCTGACCGAGATCGGCTACTCGGAGGAGGAGGCCCGCAAGATCGCCGGGGAAAGGGACTCATGACGGCGATGCCATCAAAGGAGCTCAAGACCCCCGTCCTGATCGTCGGCTGCGGGCCTGTCGGCCTGACCCTGGCCCTCGACCTCGCGATCCGCGGCATCCGCAGCACGCTCGTCGAACGTGACGCGGGCACCGCCGTCGAGCTGCTCGCGAAGGCGGGAACGCTGAACGAGCGTACGATGGAGTACTGCCGCTGGCTCGGCATCTCCGATGCGATCGCCAACGTCGGCTTCCCCGACGATTACCCGCGGGACACTGTCTACTGCACGGCGCTCAACGGCTTTGTGCTCGGCCGCGACTACCGGCCGTCGACCAACGACCGGGTTCCTGCCCCGGAGAGTCCAGAGATCCTGCGCAAGTGCCCGCAGTTTCTCTTTGATCCGCTGCTGGCCAAGGCCGTCCAGGAACGCGGCATGACCCAGATCCTGTACAGCACATCCTGGCTAACCTGCACCCAGGACGCCGACGGGGTGACGTCGACCCTCGCGATCGGCGCGGGCGGGCAGACCATCGATGTCCGCTCAAAGTACCTGGCAGGCTGCGACGGCGCGGGCAGCACGGTCCGCCGGGCGGCCGGCATCGGATTCGAGGGCGAGCAGCTCGACTACTCGGTGAGCGCGATGATCGAGATCGAGCACCTGGAGGACTACCACCCGCTCGGCCGCGCCGAGCGGTACATGTTCATCGGCACGGAGGGGACCTGGGCCAACCTGACGGCGGTCGACGGACGCGCGCTGTGGCGGCTGACGCTGGTGGGCTCGGAGGAGCGCCTCGCGCCTGAGCGCCTCGACTTCGATGCCATCATGGCTCGTGCCATGGGGAACGGCCGCGGCGGCTGGAAGGTGCGCCGCGTCATGCCGTGGCGCCGCAGTCAGTTCACGGCCGACCGCTTCACCGCGGGCCGGATCCTGCTGGCCGGCGACGCCGCCCACACCATGTCGCCGACCGGCGGCCACGGGCTCAACACCGGCATCGGCGACGTCAGCGACCTCGGCTGGATGCTCGATGCCCTGCTCCGCGGCTGGGGCGGCGGCCAGTTGCCCGCCGCCTACAACGCCGAGCGCAGGCCGGTCGCGATCCGCAACGGAACCTTTTCGACGAAGAACTACGGCGCGTGGGTGCAGGCGGTCGGCCGGGATCTCGTCCTCGACGACACCCCGGAGGGCGAGGCGCAGCGGCGCGCGGTCGGGGAGCAGATGAACGCGATGCTCGCGAACGAATGGCATTCGTTCGGCGTCGCCATGGGATACCGCTACGACACGTCGCCGATCGTCGTCCCCGACGGGACGCCGCCACCTCCGGACGACCCTGGCGAGTACGCGCAGACGGCTCGCCCCGGGCACCGGGCGCCGCACGCCTGGCTCGCCGACGGGCGGTCCACGATCGACCTGTTCGGCGACGGCTTCACGCTGCTGCGCCTGGGGTATGCCGGCGACGTGACGCCGCTTACGGCAGCCGCCGCCGACCGTGGCGTGCCGCTGCGTGTCGTTGGCCTCGATGATCCCGCCATCGCCCGGCTGTACGAACGCCGGCTCGTCCTTGTGCGGCCGGACGGCATGGTCGCCTGGCGGGCCGATTCGCTGCCGGATGACGCATCCGCGCTGGTCGCGACCGTCACCGGCAACGCAGACGGGGAGACGGGCCGCGCGGTAGCAGGCTGACGGGGGCGCCGCCGCCCGGACCGCTTGACGGGAGTAAAATCTATATAATACATAATAGTTAACTGATTAATGATGCGACGCCGTGGCCGTAACCGCGGCTGTCTGTACCGGGAGGTGCGCTTTGACGCTGAGCGGTGAGCTCGAGACCGTGCAGCAGCTTATGGATGCGGTGGTCGCCGCGTGCGGCGGCAGGGAGGCGTATGTCGACGGTGACCAGCGGGTGACCTTCGCGCAGTGGCTGGCGCGGGCCGACCTGCTTGCCGCTGAGTTCCGTGCCCGTGGCGTGGGCCGCGGTGACGTGGTGGCGCTGATGCTGCCTTCCTCGATCGACTATGCGGTGTGCTACGCGGCCGCCGTGAAGGCGGGCGCGATCGCCACCGGGCTCAACACCAGGGCCGGGCGGCGCGAGGTCGAGTCGATCATGAGCCAGTGCTCGCCTGCCCTGGTGGTGCGGGACGGTTCGCTCGGGCTGCCGGACGTGCCGGCGGGCACGTCCGTGCTCGCCCGGTCCGAGCTGGCGGCCATCTGCGGGGATATGGCGGGTGCGGCGGCAGCGCGCGAGGCCCTGGCTCCCGTGCAGGCCGGGTGCGGGCCGGCGGACATCGTGGCGATCATGTGGACGAGCGGTACCACCGGGCGGCCGAAGGGCGCGTGTTTTGACCACCGGAACCTGCGCGCGATCGCCGCCGCCGCCGGGGCGATGAGCGCGCCCGGGGACCGGCGCCTGGTCTCCACGCCGTTCGCGCACGCGGGCTACATGGCCAAGGTGTGGGATCAGCTTGAGAAGGGCATCACGCTGGTGATCTGCTCGCCTCGCCTGCCGCCCGCGGACATGCTCCGGCTGGTAGCCGCCGAGCGGGTCACCGTCTTCGGCGCGGTGCCGACCCAGTGGGAGCGCCTGCTCCGGCTGCCCGACGTCGATGACGTCGACCTGTCGCACGTCCGCGTCGGCACGTCTGCCTCCGCGCCGATCAGGCCTGAGGCGGTCAAGGAGATCGCCGAGCGATTGGGGTTCCCGGTCATCGTCAGGTACGCGATGACGGAGAGCCCGACGATCAGCGGCACCGAGCCGTCCGATCCGCCGGACGTGCAGTTCCGCACCGTCGGCCGTCCCCAGAAGGGCATGGAGGTGTCGGTCGCCGCGCCGCCTGGTGAGGTCGGGCCGATACGGGTCAGGGGCGGCTGCGTCATGCGCGGCTACTGGAACGAGCCGGAGCTCACGGCAGAAG
>Ga0070737_10002453_pt1 | contig 22324 bp, 11 predicted proteins | sample Coa_R1_10_FD_66438 | JGI IMG/M metagenome (GOLD analysis project Ga0070737, IMG submission 66438) | Surface soil microbial communities from Centralia Pennsylvania, which are recovering from an underground coalmine fire - Coalmine... | ecosystem: Environmental > Terrestrial > Soil > Unclassified...
CTACGCCACCCAGGCGGTGGCTTTGCTGCGGAAGTTGCAAGATAAAGGCTATTTCCAGGATGCCAACCACGCCAAAGCACTCCGGACCGAGGGCGACTTCCAGCCTCTGCGTGCCCGCGAAGACTTCCGCCGGCTGTTGATGGACGTCGAAGGCAAGTGAGCAGGGACCACTCGCTCCCCAAAGCGAGAGCTTGAGGACTGGCGAACAAAACCGTGTCGTATGCAGGGCCCTCCAGGTCGCCGCTCAAGCGTGTTCGAAGGTGAGTCGCCGACCGTAAGCCGCCTCTGTGAAGGCTGCAATGGCCTGGCGCAGGCTTAAGGTAGGAAACGTCATCTTGTCGGTGTCTGTCTCGCCCAGCCCGAGCCGGCCGGCCTCCCACAGGTGCCGAACCGCCTGGGGACCGAAGCCCAGGAGTTTGGCCCCAACCACGTCTGCCGCCACAGGATCGGTGCTGGCGATCACTAGCCCGGTCTCGACCGCGTGCCCACCGAGCGGCCCCGTACCGATCATGGCCGGGTGGCCGACGATCACCGCTACATGGATCGGGAAGCGTTTCGCCATCGCCGCGATGAATGAATGCATGTCGGCGAAAAACCAGTTTTCATGCTTCTGAGTCGAGCGCGGATGGCCGTAGTAGTCTGCCGCAGGGTACGACATCGCAATGTTCTTCAGAGACAGCGTGACCGTGGCCGTCTCGTGCAGCTTGAGCTGGGCCAGCGACACCAGCGTCTCGTACTCCAGCACACGCGGATTGACCATCACCGACTTCTGCGGTCCGTCCACGTCCGCCGCCGGCGCATATTCCAACTCGACTGGCGTGAACGGAGGTCGGTTGTGATCGAAGAAAGTCGCTCCCTCCTGTTCGACAACATCCATGAGACCCGCGACACGGAAGACGTCGTCCGTCTCAGCGGCGCCCGCGCCGCCGCTGACCACCAGTTCTCTCGGTTCGAGCTGTTTCAGGTGTCGCAGCACGGACCGGAGAGTGTCCGGCTGGGTGACGCCTGTCCTGTCGTCCGCGGTGGCGTAGGTATCGTTCGGCTTCACTGCGACCCGTCTGCCGCGCACCAGCGACTCCAGCGGAAGGTGCCGAAGCGCCTCGCCAACCGCGTCCTCGATCTCCTGATTCTGCGTGATGATCACCGTCGCCATCGCCTGAACCTCCTCGTCAACGATGTCTCCAATTCGGGAAAACGAACCACCGCAATTGCGCCACTCGGAGTGCCTGCACCAGGAAGTGCGCGACGCCGAGAGCATCCCCGCCTGCACTGTTCTGCTGGATTCGACCGCCACGCCGCTCTTCCGCCAGGCGGCCAACTACACCGGGCGGGCGGTAAAACCGCCTCACAGGCCGTACCTCAACGGAATCGGGCTTCCTTTCAAGCCAGCAGCCGGCCCACGAGGACAACCGTTGCTGGTCGCGTCGGCACACCGCCTCCAAGCAATCTCCAAGCAATTCCCAGGCCGGCCGCTGCTGGGTGAAGAGCATGGCCAACACCTTGCTTGGGCAGGGTGACCTCCTTTGGGTCCTGGTAGACCGGCACACCGACGGTGATCGAGTCCTGGGGCCGTTGACCCGCAGCGTCTCGTGCAGCCAGTCCCACAGGGGTAGCCTGCCCGCTCGACGCCCAGCTCATTTGCCTCGTGTCAATGAGCTGGTATGGCATTTGCCAGTAAGACTCTCGGCTCTTGCGCCGAGGCCTCGACTTCACGATCTCTGCTCCGACGGGGAAGACTATGTCCATATCTGAAAGCGATTGGCGAGTGGCCGTGGTGATGATTACGCATAATCGGTGTGAGGAGGTGCTGCGCTCGTTGGAACATCTCACCTGTCTGCCGGAGCAACCCTCCATTCTCGTGGTCGATAACGGTTCGGCAGACGGCACCGCCACAGCGATTACGCGACGCTTTCCGCAGGTTGCGGTGCTAGATGCGGGCGGCAACCGCGGCGCGGCCGGGCGCACCTTGGGTGTCCGCCACGTCGAAGCACCCTACGTCGCGTTCTGCGACGATGATACTTGGTGGGAACCGGGCAGCCTGGAACGAGCGGCGGACCTGTTCGACGCCCATGCGCGGCTCGGCGTGCTTACCGCCCGGGTACTGCTCGGCCCCGGGGCACGTGAGGATCCGGCTTGCGTGGAAATGGAACGTAGCCCGCTGCCGGCAGAGCCGGAGATGCCGGGCCGGCCACTTTTGGGCTTTCTAGCCGGGGCGTCGGTAGTGCGACGATCGGCGTTCCTGGAGGCTGGAGGCTTTCCCGAAAACGCTTTCATCGGCGGTGAGGAGCAGGTGCTGGCAGTCGATCTGGCAACCCGGGGGTGGTGGTTGTGTTACGTCCCTGAACTGGTTGTTCACCACTACCCGTCGCCGCGGCGGGATCTGTTCGCCCGGCGCTCGCACCTCATGCGCAACGCCCTGTGGTTCGCCTGGCTGCGGCGACCGCTGGGCAGTGCCCTGCGTCGGACCTTTCGCGCGGCTTGCGCCCTCCCGTGGGATGCGGCGGTGCGGCACGGCTTCTTCGCGGCCTTGGCCGGCCTTCCGGGAGTGTTGCACCAGCGCCGGGTCGTGCCGCCCGAGGTGGAGCGCAGCCTGCGCCTGCTAGAGTCCCGCCGCTGACCCGGCCGCTGCCTTTGGAGAAGCGTTTAAAGTGAGGCATGGAGACTGGCACCATGTTCTTCCACCAAGATCTGAAGGGGAACGATCTGCCGCCGAAGACCCTCTGCTTGACCTACGATGACGGTCCTGGATCCGAGACGCTGGACCTGAGCTACTACCTGTACACCGAAGGCATCTGTGCGACTTTCTTTGTGATGGGCCGCCACGCCGCAGAACGTGGTGACGTGCTAGTTCGGCTGCGGACCTGGGGTCACCACGTCGGCAACCACACCTACAACCACCCCGGTCTGGTCTCCTTGGCCGAAGCGGGCGGCGACGTGGTGGGCGAAATCGCCCGCACAGACCTCCTCCTCCGGACCCACGTCCCGCATGCGCCGGTCTTCTTCCGGGCGCCCTACGGGAACTGGCGGCAGAAGCAACCGGGAACTGATCAGGACCGGGTCGTGTCCATCGTGGCCGAAGTCCTGAACCGCAGTGATCAGTTCCTCGATTACGTTGGCCCTGTCAACTGGGACATCTCCGCCGCTGACTACGACTACTGGAAGCGCGGCGCCTCCGCAGAGGAGTGCGCCGCGGCATATCTCGAAAAGATCGGTCGCGCCGGCCAGGGCATCGTCTTGATGCACGATAGTTCGGAAGACCCAGCGATGTGGCCTCGGAACCGGACTTTGCAGGTAACGCGGCAGATCGTGCCGGTCCTCAAAGCGGACGGCTATCGGTTCGTAGGCCTCGACGAGGTGCCGCAGATTCGGGCGGTCCTGGCGGCTCATAACCGCGTCAAGGTGTAGACGGTTTCGCTGAAGTGCTCCGCCCCGCCTGGAGAGCATTGCTTCCAGCCCGATGAGTTCCGAGCCGGTGAAGACAATTGGGTAGCCCGCCTCCAGCACCAGCAACCGGGCGGCGAAAGCGAATCGTTCGGCGGGCTAGCGTCGCCTCGCGCCGCTAGCCTCGGGGTGGAGGATGAACCAAGGCTAATCGGGGTTAATGTCAAACGGTTCGAGCAATGTGAGCACCCGGCAGCGGGCGGCGTTTGAGAACGGGTCGGCAAGCCGTCGAGTTGGCGAGGGGCCACTCTCAAGGAGAGTCAGCTGGTCGGGAGCTGTCCGACCGGTAAACAGGCGGACCTGGCTCCGCGTCGGGGGCGACGCTGGCTGGTGTAAGGCTTGGCTGCTGCGGACGGATGAACGGGCGAGCCTGCGACACTGCCAGGTTTATGGCAAGCGCTCGTGTAACTGGGGTTGCTGTGGCTGCGTTATGCCGTGGCACATGGGTTGTATGACCGTCTGAAACTCCGTCGCCTTCACCTCTACCCCAAGGGGCCTCCAATACCTGTCGGGTACTCAGCCCTGGTGGGGGAGGGAAAGGTCTGCTCGTCCTTAGGAAGATATGCCTGTTGGAGCAGCCCAATGTCCGGCGTCCGCCGGCAGGTAAAGCCCTACCAGCCGGCGGACGCCAGGTCGGACGTTCGCCTAGCGGTTGAAGATAAACTCTTTGGTATTGAGCAGCGCCCACAAGATGTTCTCGTAGGCGATCTTCTTGTTGCTGGCGTTCTTGGCAATGTGTTCCAGCGCCTTGCTGCGTTGCTCCTGGGTCGGTTTGCGGGCGAAGGCCCACAGGAATAGCTCCTCGACCTTTTCGGCGTCTGGGCGTGGATCTTTGGCCAACACGTCGGCCCGGCCGCCCGGCCGACCTACCTTGCCCTGGATTTCCTCCGAGTTCAACAGATGCAGCGCCTGGGCGAGATTGGCTTCGCTGACGCGCTCGCATTCGCAGGCACTGATGCGCTGGGGCCGGCCGAACACATCCAGGAAATACGAGGCGAACGATTCATCCGGCAACATAATGGCCCGCTTCGGTGCGTAGCGATCCTGCGGCAGACCGCCGAACGACGCGGGGCTGGCTGTCACTTGATCGACGGCGTCGAGCAGTACTTCTGCACTGAGTCGACGCGGATAGTAGCGGGCATAGTTCTGTTTGTCATGTTTGTTGAACTCGTTGGGCGTCGAACTGAGCTGATAGGTCCGGCTCTTGCAAATGGTGGCGATCAGATGCTTGAGGCTGTACTTGTGATCCACCAGATCCTTGGCCAAGGCGTCGAGCAACTCCGGATTGCTCGGCGGATTGGTGACACGCATATCGTCGAGCGGATCGACGAGGCCGCGGCCGAAGAAGTGCGCCCAATAGCGGTTGGCCACGGCGCGGGCAAAGAATGGATTGTGCGGATCGACCATCCAATCCACGAGCTTTTGCCGCGGATCATCATAGTAGCCGACCTCCATCGGCTTGCCATCGAGCGGTTTCATAGCGGCTGGCTGGCCGGTGCGTTTATTGATGACGCCGCCGCTCGATCGGCTGTAAATGACTACCCGGCCGCCACCTGGCTGAACGACTTCGCCAGGCTCCTGGATGGCCCGGCGGGCGACACGGCCGAAGAAAGCGGCCAGCCCCCAGTAATCGTCCTGTCCCCACTTCTCGTAGGGATGATGATGACACTGAGCACAGGCCAGACGCAGACCGAGAAACACCTGGGCAGTATCGTCCACGAACTGCTGCGGTTCCTGCAATTCCTTGTACCACACGGTCGGCGGATTGGACACTTCATCGCCGCAAGCGCCGAGAATGGCACGGGCAAATTCGTCATAGGGCTTGTCCCGCGCAATGGCCGTGCGAATCCAGTTGTGGAAAGCAAAGGTGCCGCGCGCCCGATCGGGTTGGCCGCGCCGCTTGACGCGCAGGATGTCTGCCCATTTATTGGCAAAGTAATAACTGTATTCCTCGGAATCCAGCAGCCGATCCACCAGCTTATCGCGCTTATGCGGATCTTTATCCTCCACAAAAGCAAGAACCTGGGCTGGCGTTGGCAGTGTCGCCGTCAGGTCGATGCAAACGCGACGGATGAATTGCTCATCGTTGCATAGCTCCGACGGCACCAGGCCGAGATCGTGCCATTTGTTCTGCGTGTACTTATCGACCAACGTTTGCACCGGGAAGCTGTACTCCGGCGTCTTGGCGCCCAGGGGCACAGTTGCCCGAAAGACGGCGACGTGCTCTTGATAGCGGACCATGAGGGCCGCCTCGCCGCTGAGACCCAGCGTGCGGACCAGGCCGGCCGAATCGACGAGGGCAACCTCTTGATCATTGCTTTCATACTGGGCGCGGCGCGTGATGTCCTCGAGGTGCCCATCGCTGTAATGGGCGTAGACAGCGAGTTGCTGATGGTTGTGGCGCGTCATTACCCGATGTTCGGGGAAGACCGAAATGCGCGTGACTACCGGATCGCTTTTTTCCCCGTAGGGCATACCAGCGGCAATCCAGCGGCGAATGAGGCGATATTCATCGGAGCCAACCTCCATGCGTTTGCCGCCGCCATGAGCTATGCCGCCCGATGCTTTGAGCAACAGCAAGCTGCTGTCTGGCGCAGCGGGGAACAGACGCCGGCCGCGCGCTTCTTTCACCAAAGCGTTGAAATCGACCTCCGGCTCGAAGCCAAGCAACGAGAGCTTGAAACCGTTTTGGCCACTGGCCTTGCCGTGGCAGCCACCGGAGTTGCAGCCGAGCTTGGTGAAGATCGGCACAATCTGATTAGGGAAGTTGATCGGCAAATTAACGTCGCAGTTTACAACCGTGACCGGTACCTTGATGGACTTCTCACCGTAGAGGGCGGTAATTTCGGTGGCGCCATTGGCCAATGGCAGGACGCGGCCAGTGCTGCTGACGCGGACGATGTTCTTGTCGGCTGACTCGTATTTCACATCGCCCGAAAGATCCTGGAGTTGGCCGCCTGACAGCTCAGCGGTGAGGACCAACTGCTGAGCGTCATCAATTCCCTTAAGGATAATACGGTTGGGGTGAATGGTAAGCGTTTTGATTTCGCTGGGAGCAGGCAGGACAACCGCGTCGAGCTTGGCAGGTCCCTTGCCGGAGTAGAGATCGCCGGCGCGGAGGAGGCCGCCTGCGTTGAGGAGGCTTGCAAGAGTCAGCAGCACAAGCCAGCGTAGGTGAGACATCCGATCTACCCTCCTAAAAGTGGCAAGACAACAGGCAGGAAAGCAACGGCGGCTTCGATGGCGTCTGAGGAAGACGACGCCGCACGTTGGAAAGCACACAACACCGGTATTGTCACAAGAAACGAGCCAGAATGCAATCGTTTCTTCATAAATTTACCCACGGCTAGCCGGACAACACGAATAAAAGGAACCTATTTATTTTGTTCGTGTTGTCCGGCTAGCCGTGGGTAAATGTGCCGGGATTAATTACCTGTTTTGCATCGGGTTGCCCGGCATTTGCGCTCCCTGGACGCGGCGCTGCACGTCCAGTTCGATGGGGCCGAACGAGGCTTCGATGCGCTGCAACGTCGCCACCAGCGCCCGGCATAGCCGCTTGGCCGTGTAGAAATTCATAATTAGACGCTGCGAAATTTTCACTTCGTGCCTGCCCTGGACGAATGGATTGGGATTAAGGGCAAAGTCGAGGATGACTTCCTCCGGCGTAGCGGTGACGCGCGCGAAATTGGAGTACGCGCTGTGCGCTTCGCTATCGTTGAGAACGATCTCTGACTGCGTCTGGCCTGGAGCCGGCGGGGCTTCTTCGCCGCCGACTACCTTGGGATTCATATCTGCCACTTGTAGGTCCTCCAAAAAAGGTTCGCGAAATCGATCGATGGCCGCTTTAGTATGTCGATCCGGCGGCGAGAAGGCAAGGGATTCGCAGGGCGAGCGAGGCATGGGCACACCCTCTCGCCTAGGGGGAAAGCTTCACCACCGGCATTAGATCCGGCAGACGCGGCACGCCGTCGGTCGGATCGATCGTCAGGCGGACGGCTTCCTCCAGCGTCCCTTGAGTCGCCGCTTCCCTGGTCTGGTGCAGCTGTGGCGGCTGTATCAGACGTTCGAATTGATACATCGAACTATGGCAGCGCGCCCAGGTGAACATCCAGTCCTCACGCAGCGGCAGGGTGGCCCACAAAGCATCGCCGGGATGATAGCTCAGTTTTTGCCCTTCACTCAGGCGAAAGGAATAGACCCAGACACGCCGCTGCGGATCGCGCTCGCCCTCGCCGGTTGGTTGCAAGACCAGAGCCGGTTTATCGCCCGCCGAAGCCGGATGATAAATCGACAAAGGAGCGTCGGCAGCCGGCTTGCGCTCCAGACTTTCCGGTATCTCCAACGTTACCCGACGAATGGTCAGCAGGAAACTCGTACGCTCGAGAAAGTCCGCCAACTCACGGACAGGATCAGCCGACCGCGGCGTGTGCGGACGGGCGGGATCATGCAGACGAATCAGCACTCCAGCCAGCACGCGCCAATCCTCCAATTCTTTCGGATCGCCTAGCCAACGGCGCACATTTTCCCAGCGTGCCCGCGTTTCTTGGCTGCCGCCCCCCCCCTGCTCGAGCTGGTTGAGCACGATAGCCTGCGCTGGCTCCAGAAGATGCTCGTAGCTCGTATGCGCAGTCTGGTCTACCACGGGACGAATCGCCTCTGGAACGTTTTCGAAGACGAAATCTCTCTTATAATTTGGATAATTCTGCTCCAGCTGATTGCGCCATTGGCGCGCCTGCGCGAGCGTAAAACGCCGCGGGATGACAAGTGCGGGTGGTCGTCTGTCCCCAGCTGTCGCCAGCCCCAAAGCGGCGCAGAGATCGAACCCACGCTGCAAGCGGTTTTTTTTCTCTTCCCAATCGGTGCGGGCCGTTCGCACCTCATCGAAGCGTAGCACCGTGGAATCGTAAGTCAAGGCAGCGGGACGAAGCAGCGTTTCCGCATCGAGTGTCCAGCGGTCCCAGTTGACGCCGGCCGCACCGTGTCCTGTCGGCTGTCCTGAAAAAGTCCGCAGTTGTTCAGCCTTGAATGCCGCATCGCGATACCAGGCCTCGGCCCGCTGGACAGCGACGGCGAGTGCCTCGGCATCCTGGAGACGCTCGTCATGAAGCCGGCCCGCCTCGGTGTCCTTCCACGCCTCCTTCGGCAGGGCCAGCTCTGTCTTCAGCACCTCTTTGATCTCTTGCAGCGCTTGCATACTATGAACGTCCCGCGGTCGGGGTGATTGAGCCAGGCGATCGAAATAATGCAAGTAAGCATCCAACTCATCGAGACGGTCGCGTACCAGTTGTTGCTGCGCAAGGGAGAGAGCATCGAATTGGGGATCATTACAGATGGCGCGCAGCTCTTCGGCGCGGCGGTGCAGTTCGCGGAGGGGGGCGTGCAAGCGCTCTGCCTCTGTCGGCATATCGGAGCTGTGCCAAAGCTGCACGCGCTCGCGCAGAGCATTGACTGGCGTGTCGAGATTGTGGATGGTGAAACCTACAGCGAGCGCAGTCATCAGCGTAACAATGCTGCCGGCAGCGCCGACAGTCCAGGCGAGCCGCTGTCCCGCTTGTCGACAGCGGCGGCGAAAAGCGGCGGCCTGTTCGAGACATTGACGAAACAGCTCGGCCACGCCATACGGCTCGCGTGCCTTGGCCATCGAGCCGGCCAGCGCCGGCCGCTTCACCGCCGTCGCCCACAAATGCAACTCGATGCGGCCAAATGGCAACGGACCCGACTCCTGCTCCCGTTGCACCAGAAAAGCTCTAAACCTTCTATCAAGATCGCGTTTGTGCTGCTCGATGCGCTCCATCCAGTCGGCGGCAGTATCGCCGGGCTGGGCCAGCAGGTCGCACTTGGTCAGTACCACAAACACCGGCAAGCCGCTAACCTCGACACGCTGGCTGCGGCTCATCTCCATCTGGCGGAGAAAGTGCTCGAACTCGGCGAAATCTGCTTCTACCTGTGCCGACGACGCCGAGGCATCGAGGACCAGCACGAGCGCATCCGCATCGTTGATTTCGTGGGCCAGCGTTCCTTCCGGGCTGTCTTCCGGGATGGTTTGCCGCCGCATGAGCAAATTGTTGGCCACACGGCCATCGCAATCGATGAAGATGGCGCTAATAGGCCGATGCGCCTCGGCCTTTCTGCTATCCTGGTGGAACGGCTCAAAACGGACGGGATAAGGCACAACTTCCTCAGCAGTGCGCTGCGCATTTTCCTCGTAGAGCCGCTGCCGCAATTCGTCAAGCCCGTGCGAGACATCGATGAGCCGGCCGTTGAGCAGTTGTTCTTGCGTCTGCGCCGCCTGAGCCAGCGCACCGAGCAACGACGACTTGCCGGCCCCTGGCAGACCGAACAGGACAATGCTCAAATCGTCGGCACGAACGGAGGGGGTGCCGAAAACGGCCAAGGTCATGTTATTTCCTGATCGCCATAGAGGACGCGATCGTGATCGCAGCTGGTAAACGGATCGTCGGTTGTCGGCAGCGCAGCGCAGGCCGCCAGGATTTCCGCGGCTCAATACCCGCGGGAGCTCTCTGGCAATCCCTGTCCTTTAACATACCTCTTGTACCAAATCCTTGCCACCGCTTCCTGTGCGTTCCTTCGTCCCGTCCCGCTGCCGTGAAAGCTACGGGCCTTGCTGTTCAACCGTTCGCCAGCCGATTAAACCAGCACCGTACTCGATTCCTCCGTGAGCAAACCGCTGAATTCCTCCAGCGACGGCGCGATCACGACTGGCTCCTCCAGACAATCCGCCACGGCATCTTGCGTTTTCAGCCCATTGCCGGTGATGCAGAGGACGATTTCCTCATGGCGGGGCAGACGGCCCTGTTCGATTAGCTTGCGAGCCACGGCGACGGTGACGCCGCCGGCCGTCTCGGCGAAAATGCCCTCGGTGCGGCCCAATAGCGCCATCGCTTCGGCGATTTCTGCATCACTGGCATCCTCGGCCCAGCCGCCCGTTTCGCGGATGACCTTGGCCGCGAAATACCCGTCGGCCGGATCGCCGATGGCCAACGACTTGGCGATGGTGTGCGGCCTGCGCACCGGACGATGAGCATCCCAACCGTTTTTGACCGCGGCGCTGATCGGATTGCAGCCCGTCGCCTGAGCGCCGTAAAATTTGCACTCCGGTTTGTCCGCTAACAGGCCCGTGCGGTGCAGCTCGTAGAATGCCTTGTGAATCTTGCCGATCAAGCTGCCGCCAGCCATCGGGCAGACGACGTGCTGCGGCGCCCGCCAACCCAGCTGCTCGGCCATCTCGAAACCGAATGTTTTCGATCCCTCGGCATAGAATGGCCGTAGGTTGATGTTGACAAAGCCCCAGCCGTACTTGAAGGCAATCTGTGTGCAGAGACGGTTGACTTCGTCGTAGGTGCCCTTAATGCCGATGACCTTGGCTCCGTAAACGCTGGTGCCGAGGATTTTGGAGCGCTCCAGATCGGCGGGCACGAGGATGTAGCTCTCCAGTCCGACAGCAGCGGCGTTGGCAGCGACGCTGTTGGCCAAATTGCCTGTTGAAGCACAACCCACCGTGGTCAGTCCCAGCTCGCGCGCTTTGCTCAGGGCCACCGCGACGACGCGGTCCTTGAATGACAACGTCGGAAAGTTGACGGCATCGTTCTTGATCCACAGCTGCTCGACACCCAGTTCGCGAGCCAGGCGATCAGCTTTGATCAGCGGCGTCCCGCCGACCTGCCGGCCAACGGTCGGCTCGCCGTCGAGCGGCAGAAACTCCTGATAGCGCCACATATTGAAGGGCCGCAGCTCGATCTTGGCGCGATTGATGCTGTCGGCGATAGCCTCGTAATCGTAATCGACTTCGAGGGGGCCGAAGTCCTCGGTACAGAAGTTGGTCGCCGAAATGGGATATGCCTGGCCGCACAGTCGGCATTTCAGGCCGCGGACAAAAGAAGAAGACACAGACGTTCCTCCATAAGGTTAGCAGCGCTTGTCCGAGCCGGAAGTGTAAGCAATGGCACATCATCCGTCGCTTACGCTTTCGGCTCGTAGAGGTGTGTATCGTCCAGGAGATTTCTCCGCGACGGCGGAGGCAAGAGCAAGAGGCGTGCGGGGCACACGATCTTATCTCTCCCGGCCGAGCCGGGTAGGAGGTAGCACCAGCATCCTCTGGGGAGGACCGGTTGCTGTGGCGTCACAGGGCCTAGTCCCTCAGCCACTCTGGATAAGATACCCACCCAGTTGTCAGAGAATGATCTTAGGACAATGTTGGGTCAGAGGCAATGGCGGATTGGCGATTTTTCGAGAAAAGCCAAAGCGCCCAGCGGCAAAGCCCGACTGGGAACTAGCCCAAACGAAGCAGAGGAGAAGACATAGGGAAGAATGGTCCTCCTACAAATGCTTCGTACCCGACCATACTACCTGGCCGCGAACAGCCAGACCAGCACCATCAACAGAGTTGTACCGCCCAAGACCAGAGCAACTGCCAGCCATAGCAATTTCATCTGCATCGACCAGTCTGTATCGCCACGATCGACCTCGGTGGATAGGTCCACCTCCGGTGCAGAGAGGCCCGGTAAACTATACTCCGCCGACGGCTCCCTATTCTGCAATGTCGAGACCGCTTCAACGTACTCCCGATCTTCCTGGCGGTCCAGCGGCAGGACCGCTTCCCCGATCGCCCAGGCACGTAGCTCCTCCTCGACGGCGACAGCGGAGGGGGGACGTTGATTCGGATCTTTGGCCATCAACCGCTCGATAAGGCGAGCAAAACCAAGTGGAACATCGGGGACCAGCTCGCGCAGCGGCCTTGGTTCTTCCTGACGATGCCGCCGCATTTTATCGCGGCTGCTGCCATTAGGAAATGGCGGTTGGCCGCTCAGCGCGAAGTATAGCGTACAGCCAAGCGAATAAAGGTCGGCCCGGCCATCGACGCCGGTCGCATCGGTGGTCTGCTCCGGGGCGATGTAGTCCATGGTGCCGACGATGTAGCCTTGACCGCCGATCACGTCTTGCTCGGCCTCTTCGCCCTCCATCAGGGCCAAGCCGAGATCGAGCACCTTGGCGTGATCGTTGGGCGTAATCATAATGTTCGATGGTTTCAGATCACGATGGATCAAGCCCTGATTGTGGGCATGTTCCAGAGCCGAGGCAACCTCGGCCATCAGGCGGGCGGCGCGCGGCACCTTCAACGGGCCGTTCTCGGCGACGGTCCTGGATAAGTTTTTGCCAGGGATATACTCCATAGCGATAAAGTAGATGCCCAGGCAGAAGCCACTCTCGTAAGTCCAGGCCAGATGCGGATGGGCGACACGGCGGCTCAGCTCCATCTCCCGCTGAAAGCGTGCCAGCAAGCGTTCACGATTGCGCCAGCGGCTGGGGGTCAACACCTTAAGGGCTACCAATTCGCCGCTGCGCTCATCACGGGCCAGATACACTGTGCTCATGCCGCCGCGGCCGATGGGAGCGAGCACCTGATAATGGCCCAGCAGCAATCCTTTACCGCTGCCACGTAGCAGCTTGCTCGCCTGGAAGCGCGACAGTTTGCCTTTGCGGACCAGGTGATCAGCCAAGGCATGAGGGTCGTTGCGTTTCTCTTTGGGCACATCAGACAGCGCCTCTTGGAGCTGGCGGCGATCGAGCAGGCCGCTCTTGAGCACCGTTTTCAGAAAACCCTCGACCGTTGGCAGACCAGTAGGGGGAGAGGGAACTTTAGACATGAGATATTACGGCCCTTACTTATCCCGAATCTGTGCCTTGAGGACGTGCCTGAGACGCCCCATGATTTTGTCGTGGGCCTTCTTGACCTCGCTATCTGTTAATGTGCGATCGTCGGCCTGATAGGTCAAGGCATAGGCCAGGCTCTTATGCCCCGCCGGGATGCTTTCGCCACGATACAGGTCGAACAGACGCACGTCGCGCAGCAAGGCGCCCCCCGCCGCGCGAATCTCGTCGGCCACACGCTCCGCCGGCATCGCTTCTTCGACGATGACGGCCAGATCACGCAAGGCCGCGGGAAAGCGCGGCACCGGCTGATAGAGAGGACGAGCCGGCAGCACGCCGCGCAACGTCTCCAGATCCATTTCGCCGACCAACACGGTCTTCCCCCCAAGATTAAACCCCTCAGCAACCTTCGGATGCAGTTCGCCGAACGAACCGATCACCCGCTCGCCCACCATCAGCTCCGCGGCACGGCCAGGATGCAGGGCCGACGCTTTGAGGGGACGATATTCCACGTTCGCCACGTGCAGATCGCTCAGGAGCGCTTCGAGGATGCCCTTCATATCAAAGAAATCCAGAGAGGGCGATGGGGTGTCCGGCGTCTCGCCCCAGAATTCCTGTCGGCGCAAGCCACATAGAACGATGGCGAGGCGGCGCGGCTCGTCGGGCAATTTCTTATCGGGCCGCAGCAAATACACCGAGCCGATCTCAAACAGCCGTACATCATTGGTGTGTTGCAAATTCGCTGCTGCCACATCAAGAACGCCGGCAAGCAGGCTGTGCCGCATGACCTCGCGTTCGTTGCTGATAGGGTTCTGCAAGCGGACGTAGTCACACGACGAACGGGATTGCGTAAGCGCCCCGAGATCGCCCAAGGGCTTCTCGCGCGCTTCCGTAGTCAGGGCATAGGTGATGACCTCTTGTAAACCGAGGGCGACGAGACGATCGCGCAGGCGCTCCTCAAAGACGAGCGACAGATTGGTCCGTTGCGGCGGCAGCGAATCGGCCAGCAGCGTCGCCGGCAATTTATCGTAGCCGTACAGCCGCACCAGATCCTCGATGAGATCGGCTGGCCCTTCTTCGATGTCGATGCGATGCAGCGGCGTCCTGACACGCAGGGTATCCGTACCGATCTCTTCGACCTGGAACTCCAGTGCTTGCAAGATGCGAACACACTCGGAGCGCGACATATCCATGCCAAGGACACGGCGTATCTCTGCCATCTTCAAGTCGATGACTCGCGGCGGCAGCGGTCGCGGATAAACATCGACGAGGCCGCGGCAAGCAGTAGCACCGCCGTGCTGCCGCATCAGTTCGGCGGCGCGCTCGGCGGCGGGTTTGACGATCTCGGGATGAATGCCCTTGCTGAAGCGCACGCTCGCCTCGCTGGGCAGGTTGAGTGCTTTCATAGTGCGGCGAATACAGAGGAAATCGAAGTTCGCCGCTTCCAGAAGCACGTTGCGCGTGGACGGAGTGACCATCGTATCGGCCCCGCCCTTGATGCCGGCCAGTGCGATTGGCCCTGCCTCATCGGCGATAATTAACATCTCGCTTATCAGTTTCAATGGGGTTGCTTTGTTGCCTTCGTCGAGCGTGGTCAGAGTCTCACCGGCCCGTGCAGGGCGAACGATGATGTGCGGCGCCTGACCGTTGGCACGCTGGCGCAGCTTGTCGTAATCGAAGGCATGCAGCGGCTGGCCCCATTCCAGCAAAACGTAATTGGTAATGTCTACGATGTTGTTGATGGGCCGCATACCAGCGTAGCTCAGCCGTCGCTGCATCCATCCCGGCGAAGGGCCGATGTGCACGTTCCGCAGCAGCATTGCCGCATAACGCGCACATAGCTCCGGATTTTCGATGGAAACACGCACTTCCTCCCCCCCATTGCAGCCCTCTCCTACCAGGGAGGAGAGAGCCTCTTTCCCCCTCTCCCCTGGGGGGGAAGAGTGGGGATGGGGAGAAGGCAGACGCAGCGTTTGTCCCGTCAGCGCAGCAACCTCGCGGGCCACGCCGATCATGGACAAGCAACGCGCCATGTTTGGCGTGATTTCCAGCTCCAGTACAATATCGCCCAGGAAATCGACAGCTGGCGTGCCGGGAGCAACTTCTTCATCGAGCAGAATGATGCCGCCTTCCTTATCGTCGTCGATGCCCAACTCGAATGCGGAGCAAACCATCGCATCACTGGGAATGCCACGAATCTTGGCCGGCTTCAACTCTTGCAGCACCTTCTCGCTGCCTTTGGCGTGATGGCTGAAGAGGACCGAGCCGGCCAGGGCAAGGATGACCGTCTGGCCGGAATCGCCGACTTGGAGGTTCGGCGCCCCGGTGACAAGCTGTTTGGTGCGCCCCTCGCCATACTCGACGGTGGGCAGTTTCAGATTAACGACAGCGGGATCCGGATGCGGCTCCACTTTTTGCACCCGCGCCATGACAATCTTATCTGGCGGCCACACTGGCCCAGCCTCGGAAGATTTAACACGCAATCCTTCCGGCACCGGCACACCGATCAGCCGCACCCCGGATACTTCCAGACCTGCCAGCGTCAACCGCTCGACCAATTCGGCAACAGGCACTGTTAACGGGACATATTCCGCAAGCCACTTCAGGGGTACTTTCATCGTGGGTTCTCGAATCGACTTCTTGCATCCAGCATACGATTGTTTGTTATAGTGCGCGGGCAGCCCTAGTCCCGAAATAGGAACACGGATGACGCGGATTGGTGCGGCTTTGGTCTTTTCGGTAGTCCCTCACGATGTCGGCAAATAAACCGGGCGGATCTATGCTAGCAGTAGCGGCACCGTTCCACGCAACAGCAGTGGGTACGCTGCCCCTGTGGCCCGAGGCGGGATAGGGGCTTGCCTGAGCATCTCACCCGCAAGCAATCTGCCGGACTTCGCGCTCGCTTTTTGCGGTTGGCATCTTACTTTGCCAGCAGCTTCATCACGTACACATTGTTCTTGTTGCCTTCCTCGCTACTGGCACTGGAGCCGCCGGCGCCGACGGCCAGATATTTGCCGTCCGGCGATACCGCCAGCGAAAACAACGTGCCCAACGCTTGTTCACCGCCGTACAACAGCTTACCATCAGCGGCATTCCAGATCGCCAAATAGCTGCGCAGACGCGGCGCGGCGCCGGCGCTGATAAGATGCTTACCGTCTGGCGTGTAACGCAACGCATAGACCACGCCCGGATGCGCCTGCGGTCCCATACCGGGCTTAAGGTGCGGGTTGTTTAATTCGTGCCGCACGCTGCCGTCGGCAACGTTCCAGATTTTGATGGCGTGGTCCCAATCACCGGAGGCCAGGGTCTTGCCGTCCGGCGCCAGCGCCGCCGATACCACGCTGCCGTGATGGCCTTTTTCGAACTTTTTGTCCTCGTAGCCCTTGAACTCGCGGATTAGTGTGCCGTCGGCGGCGTTCCACAATTTCAGGCTGCGATCGTAGCTACCAGAGAGGAGCTGTTTGCCGTCGCTGCTCCAGACCAGGCAGTATACCGCCGATGGCTGTGGCCCCGGGACGTGAGCTTGAATCTCTCGGACCAGGGTGCCCTTGGCCACGTCGAAAAGACGTACCCGGCCATCGTGACAGCCGGTTGCCAGTTGCGTGCCGGCAGGGTTGAACGCCACCACATCGACGATGTTGGGATGCTGGAAATTCTTCACCGGCGTCGCGGAGGCGAGCTTCCACACCTGGATCGCTTTATGGGCACTACCGGAGTAAAAAATGCTGTTCTTGCTGTCAAAGACGATGCTGCCGGCAGCGCCAGCATCGGCATAGGTTTGCACCGGCTTGCCGAACTCGGCCGGCACAGGCTGGCCTGGATTGAACGCGACGTTCCACGTTTGCAGGACGCCGGTACCTCCCCTTTCATCCCCCCCCGCTTTGGGGGAAGATGAAGAAGCGGCACAGGCAGCGGCCAACATCTGGCTGTTCGGCGCGAACGCCAGATTGCGGATGTCTCCGGGTGCTTTTACCTCGGCGAGTAGCTTGCCGTCGTTGAGTGTGAAGAGGCGCACGATGCGATCCCCGCCGCCGGCCGCAAGCAATATATTGTTTTTCGACATGGCCAGAGCCTGCACTTCCTTACCGCCGCCCTCCAGGGTGCGCTCGTTGGCGCCGTTGCCGGTGTTCCACAGCCTGATCTTGCCGTCGTCGCCTGCGGTTAAGACATGCGAGCCATTGGCGGTGACGGCCACAGCACGCACCGGCGCCCCGCTAGACAGAACACGCATCACCGTCATCGTGTGCAGAGCGACGGTCTTATCGGCGCTGCCGGAGAGAAGCAGCGCGTTGTTGCCTGGATGAAAAGCGACAGCGCGGACAGGACCGGCATGGAAAAACGCCTGCAATTCATGACCGGTGGTCAGGTCCCAGACGCGCACTTCGTTATCGACAGCCCCGGTCGCCAGGCGCGTGCCATCGGCGCTGAACGACAATCCAGCGACCTCAGCCGGATGTTCCAGCCTGCGCACTTCTTTACCATCGGCGAGGTTCCACACAATTGCCGTCTTGCCAGCAGTCGCGGCGATCTGCGTACCGGCGCGGTTGAAGGCCACAGCGCGAACCGCTTCCGGCAACGGGCCGAACGTCTTCACAACCTGGCCTTTGGCTGCGTCCCACAACTTGACGATCCTGTCCGCGCCGCCCGAAAGCATCTGCACACCGTTCGGATGAAACGCCACACCAGCGACGCCTCCAGCATGAGCATCCAAACTTGCGAGAATGTTCACGTCGGCTAAGTGGACCATCTTATCCGCGCCGGCCGAGACGAGCGTGCGATTATCAGCGAGGAAGCTCAGCGACGAAATCATTCCCGCACGTTCGGGAAAGGTGAGCAACTCTTTGCCTTGGGCGTCGAAGACGTGGACCTGCGCTGTCTGGGCACCAGAGATCGAGACAGCAATGCGCTGGCCGTTAGGACTAAGAGCCACGGCGGAGGCAGCGGCCGGCAGCGCGATGACCTGAGCAGGGAGCTGACGCCCCCCACTCAGATCGAAAATCTTCACCGTCTTATCGGCGCCGCAAGAGACAAGGCGTGTCGCGTCGGCGTTGACGGCAACGCCGGTGACAGGACCATCCTGAGCATCGAGCGATTGGAGGAGTTTGCCGTCGGCGGCATTCCAGATCTTGATGGTCTTGTCGTCGCCACAGGAGATGACACGATCGAAGCGGGTGTTGAACAGCGCTTGCCGCACCGGGCCGGCGTGCTGCGCTTGCCACACCAGCGCCAGCGGCCATATCCGCACCGTCTTGTCGGCGCTGGCCGTGAATACCCGCTTGCCGTCGCTGTGGAAGGCGACAGCGTGAACCGGACCTTCATGTGGAAAGAACTCGACGAGCCGGCCATCGATCTCGTAAAGGCGCGCCTTGTTGTCCGCGCAGCCAACCAGCAGCCGCTTGTCATCGGGACTAAAGCAGACGCTCCGCACCTCAGCCGGCAGGGTGAGCGTCGTTGGGCCAGCCAGCGTCCACACCTTGATCGTCTTGTCCGCAGCACCGGAGACGATGCGCGTACCATCCTTGCTCAACGCCAGCGCCTGCACCGCTGCGCCATGCTCCAGTTTTATTATCGCTTTGCCCTCGGCAATGTTCCATATTTGCACCGTTTTGTCCACGCTAGCCGAGACCAGTTGATCCCCCTTGCTTGTGAACATAAGTGCATTGACGGCTCCGGAATGTCCGATGAATGTCTTGACCTCCTTGCCCATTTCCACGTCGAACAGGTGAATGCTGTTATCGGCGAGACCGCCGGCCAGGAACTTGCCATCGGGCGAAAAGGCCACGCTGTTGACGGCGGCGGCCAAGGTGAATTTCCTGATCTCCTTGGCATCGGCGGCATTCCAGACAAACAGCGTCTTGTCGGCGCTGCCGGCGGCAACCTGGGTGCCGGCCGGATTCATGGCCACACACAAGACGCCCAACGACGGCCCAGCGAATGGTCGTTCGACTTGCCCATTGCTCACGTTCCACAAGCGCACCTGCTTATCACTGCAACCGGTCAAGAGATGCGCCCCATCGGGACTGAGGACGGCGCTGGTGACTTGGCCCGGATGCGCAAGCAACTTGCCTCCCCCTTCCCCCCCCCCACTTTGGGAGAGGCGAGAGGAGAGCGGCTGCCACAGCTTGACGCTGCCGTCCGCCGACGCCGAGAGCACCTGTCCGCTGTTGTGAAACGTCAAGCTCGTTACCGGCCCGGCGTGGGCGCCGATCAACGCCGTTTGCTGGCCGTTGTTCTGATCCCAGAAGCGGATCGTCTCATCATCACCGGCCGAGGCAAGGAGCTTGCCGTCCGCGCTGGAGGCGACGGCATTGATGGCCGCGGTGTGGCCGGAATATTGCCGCTGGGGCATCCGCGTATCGGCCAGGTCCCAGGCACGGACAATCTTGTCAGCCCCCCCACTGAACAGCCGCTTGCCGTCTGCGCTGACGACCGCCGCTCGCACAGCATCGGGATGCGCCAAGCTCCGCTCCGGCGCCGGCGGCATGACCCACAGCTTAAGCGTGCCATCACGGCCGCCCGTTAGCAGTTGGTTCGAGCCGGGGTGGAAGGCGAGGCTCGCCGCCCTCACCCTGCTCTCTCCCAATTTGGGGGAAGGCAAGGTGAGGGTGGCGAGCAGCTGTCCATCCTTGATTTGCCATAAGAGCAAATGATTATCTATGGTCGCCGCCGCGATCAATGCTCCATTGGGCGACAGCGCCACCGATTCGATACCCGCATTCGCCCCCTTGAACTCGCGGATCGGCTGGCCGTTCATCGCGTTGACCAGGCGCACGCTCTTATCGGCACTGCCGGAGACGAACGAATTGCCGTCACCCGACAGAGCGAGGGCCGTCACCCCATCGCTGTGCATCCCCCCCAGCGCCCGGGAGGCAGCCGGCGGCAGCGTCCAGAATTTCAGGCTGCCATCGCCGCCGGCACTGTAGAGGGCATTGTTGTTGGGGCTGATGGCGAAGCCGCGGACCTCCGCCGTGTGCGCTCCAATGACGCCGAGACTCTGGCCGTTGGCCGGATTCCAGAAGCGCAGTGTCCTGTCCTTGCCGCACGAGATCAACAGCTGACCATTGTCGCTAAAGGCCAGGCCAGTGACAGGACCGTTGTGTCCCGCGAGTTGGACCAATTCCTTGCCATCGGCACTGTTCCATATCTTCACATGTCCATCTTTATCGCCGCCGGCCAGTTTCGCGCCATCAGGACTGACAGCCAGGACGCTCGCCCCTTCGCTCTTGGCCAGAACACGCAGCGGCGTCGAGCTGGGAAAGTCCCACAATTTCGCCGTGTTATCGGTGCCGCCCGATGCAATCAGGCTGCCATCGGGACTGATGGATACGCTCATCACCAAGTTCTGATGGCCGGCCGGCCCGCCGTAGCTCTTGATCTCCTTGCCAGTGGCGCTATCCCACACCTTGAGGGTGTGATCGCCGCTGCCACTGACGACATATTTGCCATCCGGCGTGAAAGCGACAGCGTAAACGGCCTCGCTGTGTCCTTTCATCGTGGCGATCACTCCCGGCGCCGCGTTATCCTCCGCAGCGGGCAGCCACGGCACGATGGCAGCAAGCGCGATTATCAGAAGGAATGCAGCGCAAACAAGCGAAATCGAGGTAGGTCGCAAATGCATAAGAGGCCTCCGGGGAGGGTTATTCGGGATGCATATCCGGGCGGGGAATTGCAGTTTCCCGCGCCGGCGGGAAGCTGTCAACCGTTTCTCGTGAAGAGCGTCGCTAAATAACGCGACCACACCATAAGAGGGAATAGAAAGGGCTGCAAGGCAGGCTGCCCACGTGCCGAGATTTCCGCACGCGGCCAGCCTGCCCTGCAGCCCTTTCCGTCCACCCTTAAACGATCCAGGAATTTGATACTTGCTGAGGCTCCCTTGGAATAGCCCTTTCCCGTTGCCAGCTGTGAAAGCGACCGCCTCAGGGCCTCTTGCTCAAGGAACCGCCAAGACGCCAAGGACGCCTCCTTGAGATCGTGTTTCTCAAGGCTGCAGGGCTGTAGCGTGCGATTGCGAATCTACCCTTGCTTGCACGGCGGCCTGATGGGTGCAATCGATGTTGAGCCGGTCGTTGGCATGGACACGAATTGAGTGCGTTTCTTCAATAGGCTTGCCACCGGCATCCGTGTAACGGACGACGATCGAGTAGATCATGTTCTTGCCAGGTTCCAGAGGCGGCGAGACGAATTCGCGCACTGTTCCGGTGGCAGTGGTCTTGTGGCCTTCAACGAGGACTTCGGCATTCTCCGGCACCACGAGCCGCAGGTAAGCAGTGTTATCGGCCGACGGCGGAAGATTCTCTGCGGGCGGACGAGATGGCCCCTCGGCCGGCGGAGCGAAAGTAGCGCCGGCCGGCATTCCGCCCGCCCCGCTGCTGCCGACGCCAGCGCCGCCTCCAGCCCTGCTGATCAGCGGGACGAAACCGGAATAAGCGCCGGGATCCGTCCCGTGTTTGTAAAGCCCCTTGCAGCGACGTGTGGCCACATACATAACGCCGCTTTGCAGACCGAACTGAAGAGAATTGTCGGGACCGATATTAAAGTTCGGTCCATAGGTGCTGTAGCCCCAGTAACGCCGGAAGGGTCCATAGTATCCAGGCCCGCCAAAAGCCCGCACGCCGCACACGTGGAAAGCACCGCCGTAACAAAGGGCCGGGCAGACAACCTCGAAGTACCCTGGCGTCAGCACCGGCCTGATGACGCTCTGCCCCGTGCTGGTCCTCTGTTGGCCGCCGCCCGCTTCGTAGATTTCCGGCGTGATCGGCCCAGGCTCCCGATAGCCTTGCGCGCCACCCGTCGGGATCGGCGGCTGAGCACGCGTGCTCCAGGCCACGCTCAAACTCAGGACCAGCGCCGCCGTTGTTAGGATGGTCGGGCGAAGAGGCGACGAACCCTGCGGCAACATGACTTTTCTCCTGGCGTCTGCTTCGCTTGTGGTGTTTCTTTGTTCGGATCGGCGGGAGAGGATACGAGAGGGAACTTTGCCACATCTTCACAGGCAGCGGGAGCGAATCTTAGCTCAATCGCTGCAAAAAGTTTTCTCTGCCGCTGCGGCACAATCGGCGCGGGCAGTGCTCGAGCGACGAACAAAACTGCATGATCCGGAAGCATAAGCGACAGCAAAGCACCTGTCGCTAAGAGCTAGCGGACCAAACCTCCTCTCTCCTTGTGGGGAGGGCTGAGGCAGGAGGTGTCAAGGCAAGGGAGCCCAGGAGAGGTG
>Ga0070737_10002454_pt1 | contig 22299 bp, 24 predicted proteins | sample Coa_R1_10_FD_66438 | JGI IMG/M metagenome (GOLD analysis project Ga0070737, IMG submission 66438) | Surface soil microbial communities from Centralia Pennsylvania, which are recovering from an underground coalmine fire - Coalmine... | ecosystem: Environmental > Terrestrial > Soil > Unclassified...
CTTCCAGAAAGTCCTATATGATCAAAAACCAGGTCCTTTGCTTTGCCCTTCTGGCAGAATCCGAGATCCTCGAGCTCAAGAAGTCCGTAAATGCTATAGGAATCGTGAAGCTCAACCAGGGATATATCATCCACCTTCTTTTTGGCATGTTCAAGGGCCTTCCTTGATGCAAGTTTAGCTGAATCTAAGGTATAAATCGACTTTCTGCTGTGCACCGCCAAATAGTCCTGCGCCTGTGCAGAGCCGAGAATCTTGACGCCTTCAATGGAATTTTTCCGCACATACTTCTCTGAGGCGAGTATAATTGCCGCGGCCCCGTCGCTTATCGGACTGCAGTCCATGAGGTTCAGCGGATCAGCAATCATAGTGGAACCAGAAGCTTGTTCCAGAGTTATTTTGTTCCTGTACTGGGCATCCGGATTTTTTGACGCGTTGGCATGGTCATTGACCGCTATCATGGCAAGTGCATCCTTCTCGACCTTGAAATCTGCCATGTATTTTCTGGCCACAATTGCAGCCATTGCGGCTGGTGTTGCTCCAAAGAACGTTTCCCACTCCCTGTCCAGAATAGATCCAGTGAGGTCAAGAAGCTCTGAACCGAAGATATCTGTCATCTTCTCAACACCGCCCACCATGACGAGGTCGTATTCTCCTGACCTGATCGACAAATAGGCTTCTCTTACAGCAGCGCCGCCGGAAGCAGTGGAGTTTTCAATCCTTATGGCAGGTATATTGTTCTCAGCCACTCCTGAAAAATCAGAGATGAGAGCGCCTATGTTTTCCTGTCCGTTAATCAGACCTGCCAGGCTGTTGCTTCCGTAGAGCGCCTGTATGTCACGAGAGTATATGCCAGCATTTTCCACGGCCCTCAGGCCCGCCTCAACGGCTAGTTCCCTGAGAGATTTTTCCCACAGCTCTCCGAATTTTGTTTCTCCCGCACCGATGATATAAACGTCACTCAATTCCTTCACCGACCACTATCTTCTTCTTGAATTTCGCATACATTGCATAATCCAGCCATCTGACCTTGCTCAGCATCTCCTTGATTGTCGGAGCAGCCCTTCGATCCATGCTTTCTATGTTCTCGGTCACCGTCAGATCGAATGCGTCCGATCCTGCACCTGACCCAAAGGACACCGCAAGTATCCTGTCACCCGGCTTCGCTATGTCAAGGACTGCTGATAACCCGGTCATCATTGAGGCGGAGTAGGTATTGCCGATGACGGGGGTTAGAAGCCCATCCCTGAACTGTTCGTCACTGAAGCCAAGTGTTTTAGCCGCCCTCGTCGGAAACTTCCCATTGGGCTGGTGAAATACGGCATAGGTGTAATCCTGAGGTTTCGTGTGCATCCTCTCCATCATCATCTTTGCAGCTGAAAGCGTGTGCCGGAAGTATGCAGGTTCCCCTGTGAATCTCTCACCGTGGCTTGGATAGGGCTGACCCTCCCTCCTCCAGAAATCAGGAGTATCTGAGGTAACAGAAAGCGTGGAATTTATCTCTGCAATGACATCTTTCCTTCCAAGTATAAAAGCGGTTCCTCCGGCAGAAGCAGTGTATTCCAGAACATCTCCGGGAGCTCCCTGTGATGTGTCAGCACCTATGGCCATTCCATATTCTATGTTTCCGGCATCCACCATTGCCCTGACATTCTGAACGCCTGCTGTTCCAGCCTTGCAGGCAAATTCATAGTCCGCAGAGAAGAGAGGAAAATCAGCGCCTATTGCTGAGGCTACAATTGTGGCTGTCGGCTTCACTGCATATGGGTGAGACTCTGAACCGACGTAGATGGCTCCAATCTTTTTTGGGTCAATGCTCTTACGGGCCAAGGCATTCCTTGCAGCCTCCACCGAGATGGTGGCTACATCCTCATCTGGGGCTGGCACCGATTTGCTTAGAATGTAAATTCCGTTCTTTATTGAGTCAACATCCTCTCCCCAAACCCTGGCGATCTCCTCTGGCTTGATCCTGAACCTGGGGATGTATGAACCATAACTAACTATTCCTGACATCTGAGACCTTTCCGGATTAGAGAAAGGAAGTATTTAAAAATTCACGAATGCTGATTCAGCAACTGCCGAAGTGATTAACGGACCTTCAATTTTGGATTCGGCATCTCTGTGAGATGTATCTCGGCCTTGAAACGCCTGTAATCCCTTAGCACATCGATTTCAAGGGTGTCGCCAACCCTCTTTGAGGAAATCTGAGCGATAAGTTCCCGCATTCCTGTTATCTGCTTACCGTCTGCTCCGGTAATTATGTCCCCTGGCCTGATTCCAGCTTCATAGGCTGGACCATGAATAGTAACCCTCACAACAACCACCCCGTTTGGACGGTTTGAGGCCTGAAACCCGGGAAGCATTGACGCGCCGGAAATTCCAATCCAGGGTCTTACGACTTTTCCGTTCTCCAGTATCTGTTCCATCACCCTCGTTATGGTATCAGATGGGATCGCAAATCCTATGCCCTGGGCGAATGGTACCATTGCGGTGTTCATACCTGCAACTTTTCCCGAAAGGGTGAGAAGTGGTCCTCCGCTGTTGCCCGGATTTATTGCTGCGTCAGTCTGGATAAGCCCCTCGAAGATGAAATCAGCCCATGGGAGCGGCCTTCCAAGGGCGCTAATTATCCCCATTGATACTGTGGGATCACCGGGAAGGCCGAGGGCGTTGCCTATTGCAAAAACGAACTGCCCTGCCCGGAGCGACTCCGTGCTCTGGAATTCTAGTGATGGCAGCTGGTTAGCCTTTATCTTTAATATGGCTACATCTGTAAGGGGATCAATACCTATTATTCTAGCATCTGTTTCGCCCTGGTTCGGAACAGTGACCGTAATTTCAGCCGCATTCCTGACCACGTGGCTGTTGGTGACTATATAGCCGCTTGAACTGACTATCATCCCGCTTCCGGCACCCTGCTCATTTTCCGATCCGCCAAAGTACCCCGTTTCCCCTATGTTTTTCACGGTTACAACCGAGTCACGGCTCTGATTGACAACTTCCGCAACTTCATTCTGAAACTGCTCAAGCAACATATTACTCCATTAAGTATGGGTAGCAGGTTAATATACTGGGAAGTAACTACGAGGTAACCAGGTAACTTCTATGAAACCTACTGGATTCCAGATTGAAATATCCTCAGAACCTTCAGATGTGTCCGAACTGCTCAGGACTCTCGGAAAAGAGTGGGCTCTCCCTGTTATGCTGACCCTTGACACAAACGGGGAGACCAATTTCAACACCCTGAAAAGAAGCCTCAAGGGTGTTTCGTCCAGATCCCTGTCAAGAGTTTTGAATGATCTGGCTCAGAGGGGGCTTATAGTGAGGAGTGTCACAGCAGATATCCCCCCTCATGTATATTATTCACTCTCAAAGGCAAGTTACAACATCATGCCCCATTTGCAGGGAATTGCTGATGCGGTGAACCAGTCTCTTGTTAAGGATGATATGAAGCTGGAGAGTTACCTCAACTGAGTTGCACTGCAGTAATTTATTCAAATAAATCAATGCAATATTATATATAGGGTATTTTAATACTGTTTTCAGGTCGTAATATATGCCGGACACCGTTCCGAATCTGAATCCAAATGAAAAAAAAGTGTACGATGCCATCAAGAAGCTTGGAGCTACATCCGAGGACAAGGTGAAGTCAGCAGACGATATCATGAAGGCTGCTGCGGTGGGAAAGGCTATTGTCACTTCGGCACTTCAAAGCCTTGCCCAGAAGGGCCTTGTCAAGAGGGTGGCAAGACAGAAGAGCGCAGGGTATTATGCCCTGAAATGAAATTCGGATTTGTATCTAATTACCATAGCATATTTTTATATTCAGATTTTTACTGTATATGTGAAGTGTAGGTAGCCATATCTGTAAACAAAAGCAGATAAGGCATATATATGGCTTAAAGGATTGGTAGATCGATAATGACAACTCTGATCCTCAACGTGGATCGGGACAATGACTTTGGCGATAAGGCTGGTATTAGCGCACCGCTTGTCGGCTACGAGAACTGTTATAACGCAGCTCTGAAGCTTATTACCGCTGATCCTGAGGATTCAGATGCCAATGCCCTCTTTGGCGCCATAAAACACTATGAAAGTCTTGCCAAAAAAGGTGAGAGCGTAGAGATTGCCCTCATAACAGGGGACAATGATGTTGGACCTGTTTCCGACGAGAGGCTCTCCAACCAGCTTGACCTTCTTTTCTCGGAGGGTGACTATGATGATGTTATACTGGTAACGGACGGAGCGGAAGACGACTACATAATTCCCCTCATCCTCTCCAGAAGAAAGATAAGGTACGTCAAGCACATTATTGTCCGGCACAACCAGAACATCGAATCCGTATACTACTACATAGTCAAGGCCCTCAAGGACAAGAAGCTGATCAACAAATTCATCATTCCACTCGGAATCGTTCTTCTCACATATGGTATAGTGTCTCTGGCATTCATTCTGATTCAGGTGGTTGCATCCAAGTCATTCTCTGTTGATCCAAGCCTTGGTGCCATTACGTTCGTTACCATTGTGCTCGGTGCCTATCTTGTGGAGAAGGGCTTCGAGATGGGAAAGTCTGTGAGGTCTTTGCTTGCATCCCTGCGCGAGTACGCACAGGAGACAAGGATACTATTTCTATCCTATGTCATTGCCATAAGCCTTCTTTTCGTCGGAATTGCAAGCAGCTATGTCATAACGAGGTCCACTTACCATAATCCCCTTGATGGCGTTCTAATATTCCTCTCAATGTTCACATGGTGGATCTACGGGGCATTCTTTGCAAGGGAGACCGGAGTTGCTGTGGAAATGTTCGTCAATAACAACAGAACCGGGATTTTCCGTATTCTGTACGGACTTATGTTTTCCCTTTCTATTGCCTTCATCGTCTACGGCATGATAAATTATATCCGATACGTGCTTGCATTCGTAAGTTTCAGTTCTGCAATAATAAGCATATTCTTCCTGGTCATTGGCCTGATTATAGCTATGCTCTCATCAATGGTTCACAGGTATTTCTCGGAACGGGCCGATTCATCGTCACTGCCTGCGAATGCGCAGCAGCCAGGGCAGTCCGGATATTACGACAACAAGTTCGAGCAAAAATGAATCTGGAAGCCTGGTTCACCATCTACAGGAAGCTGTGTTCAGATCTCCACATAGACACAAAATCCGATTTTATGAGTTCAGTGACCCTTTCTCGTCTGCTTGGAGGGAGAAGCAGCGCTTCGGTCCTGGATGGTTTCAGAAAGCGGCGCTTTGAGGTCATAGGCAACGCACCGGAAATCAACCTGAAAGGGATATGCAGCGATAGTGTCATTATAGTTGCTGACTCAGCCCTTCCCAGGGTCCTGGATGCTGGTCTTTTTCCGCACATAATCGTTACCGATCTTGATGGGGATCCCGAAGGTGCCGTGGAATGCAGCAGGAAAGGGGCAGTTATTGTGGTGCATGCCCATGGGGACAACGTGAATCTCTTGAGGCAATATGTGCCCATTCTTTCAGGTTCCATTGTTGGAAGCACGCAGAATTATCCCCTTAAGAATATATACAACTTTTTTGGGTTCACTGACGGGGACAGGGCAGCATTCCTGGCCAATTTTCTTAATGCGTCAAGCATAACGCTGAGAGGGTTCGACTTTCAGAATGCCCGGTCCGGACATGAAAGCGCTGAGAGAAAGAGGCAGAAGCTAAAATGGGCAGAGTATCTTCTTTCTTTGCTGAATTCTGAGATGGGTGGAGGGCTCCAGTTCAGGTAGATGGCACCAATTTGCCATCCCTGAATACTGGAACGTTTCTGCAACTGTCCAGATCAAGGGAGGCCTCTATGTCCTTTGATGCCCCCATCAGGGACAGCCGCCTCGCCCCCTGGCTTTTCCTTATCCTCTCCCTGAATATGTTAAAGTCCGGATTCGCGCCCATCAGGGACATCTGAAGAAATTGGGCGAAGATATAATCCTCATCAGCTTTACCGTCTGGCCTGCTCGACACAACTATTTCAACCTCTGCATCACCGGAAATCCTTTCAAGAAGTGGGGTAAAATTCAGGAATGATCCTATATATACCGTACCATAGTCCTTTATCTTGTGCAACACCTTGGTACCGTTGGTGGACGTGAATATGACCCTCTTCCCTGAAAAATTTACGCTCCCGATTTCAGAAGGGGAGTTGTTGTAGTCAAAACCAGGTATCTTGATTCCATATCTTTCACCCACAGTTACGAAATTAGGATTCAGTCTTCTCAGCGCCCTAGCCTCCGAAACCTTCTCCGTTGGTATTACCTCTACAGCACCCTGTCTGAAGAGGATGGGGATGGTACTTGTTGATCTGAAAATATCAACGAGGACCTTCGTGCAGTTGGAGAACTTTTCCTCCCTCCTTCCGTCGAGAATGCTTACTTTCAAACAAACTCTTAAGCTGATGCTATTAATTAAAACTTGGCTGATCCCCAACTTCTCCTGAAATGGCACAACCCAGTTACAGTTTAACTGAGGAATCCTGTGTGGGGCGGGAGACTCCATACTGTTAAATCCATCTGATCACAGTGGATCTTGATCCGTTTCTGGCGAGGGCTTCTTTCAATGCATAACAAATTTAAAAAGCAGCGTTGCCATGACCTTTAACCCATCGGGTGAAGATCAAATGGCACAGTCAGTCAGCACAATGGTGGAGGGTGGCAAGGCGTCAACTGGCCCACCCTTGGGTCCTGCTCTTGGACCACTTGGACTCAACCTTGGACAGATAGTGAAGGAAATTAATGAGAAAACCAAGGATTTCCAAGGAATGCAGGTGCCTGTAACGATAACGGTTATCGATCCTGCAACCAAAAAATATGAGATCAAGGTGGGCATTCCGCCAACTTCGGCCCTGCTCAAGAAGGAGATTGGAATAGAAAAAGGCGCTTCAAAGCGTAAGGAAGCAGTTGCTGGAAATGCCACACTGGATCAGATCAAGAACGTCGCAAGAATGAAGATTGACAGCATGCTTGCCAATGATCTTAAAGCTGCTGTAATGGAGGTCCTGGGCACATGCGTGTCTATGGGCGTGAATGTTGATGGCAAGGACCCCAAAGAGGTACAAAGGCTTATAAGGGAAGGCAAGATCAGCGTTTAGGCTGTAGGAGAGATTTCTATCTCGCTTGCACTACAGAGGTGAAAACATTTGGCTTCTAACGGATCACTTTCGTTGAAGATAGAAAACGCAAAAAAGAATGCGAAGGACCGGAAGTTCAAAGAGAGCATGGAACTGGCCTTCAACATGAAAGATGTGGATCTTTCTGACCCCAAGAGCAGAATAAATGAGGAGATTGTTCTTCCCAAGGGAAGAGGAAAGGAACTGAAGGTGGCAGTGTTCGGGACGGACGAAATGCAGTCAAAGGCAAGAAATGTTGCAAATTTTGTGTTCGGTCCCGAGGATATAAGCAAGTTCGGGGAGGATAAGAAGTCGTTCAAAAAGATTGTTTCACAGATCGATTTCTTCATAGCCGAGTCCACTTTAATGGCTACAATAGGTAAATCCCTCGGTCAGGTGCTTGGTCCGAGGGGGAAGATACCGAAACCCCTTCCTCCAGGTCAGGATCCCTCTGCAATGATCGCGGCACTCAAGAGAACCGTGAGAGCCAGGAGCAGGGACAAGCGCACGTTCCACGTCCCGGTAGGCACCAGAGATATGGGATCGGATGATCTGGCGGAAAATATCAGGGCTGTTGTGCGAAGAATTGTAAGCAAGCTGGAGAAGGGTTACGGAAACCTCGACTCTGTTTATCTTAAGACCACAATGGGCAAAGCTGAAAAACTTGAACTGGAGGAGATAGAATGAGGAAGCCTGCATCCTGGAAGGTTGAACTTGTCGAAAACCTTTCAAAGGAACTTGAAAGCAGTCCTGTGACAGCTCTTGTAAGCATAAAGGGAATTCGAAATAACCAGCTTCAGAAGATTAGGACGGATCTGCGGGGAAAGGCCAGGATACAGGTAGTCAGGAGGCGCCTTCTCATTAAGGCCCTAGAAAGGGTGAAGAAGGAAAACTTCCAGAAGCTCTCACAACTGGCCAGCGGGCAGATTGCGGTTGTAACAACAGAGGAATCGCCTAACAAGCTGTACAAAACACTTGAAAGCAAAAAGCAGAAGGCAGCCGCAAGGGGCGGTGAAATTGCCGATCATGACATTATCATTCCCGAAATGGCCACAAACTTTCCCCCGGGTCCCATGATAAGCGAGTTCCAGAAGGCTGGACTGCAGACTGCAATTGACAAGGGCAAGATTGTCATCAAGAAGGAGACCCTATATGTCAAGAAGGGGGAGCCGATTCCAAAGGAAAAGGCAAAAATTCTTGAAAAACTCGAGATTCTTCCTGTAACCGTTGGCCTTGAGATAATAGGCGCATTCTCAGACGGGGTGCTATTTGACAGGGACGCGCTTACCATAAATGAGGATCTGGTCGCCTCACAGGTGTCTACAGCATTCCAGGCGGCCAAGAGGATCGCCCTTGAATCCATGTTCCTCGTGGACGAGATAGTACCGGATCTGATAGTGAGGGCACGCCTGCATGCTGAGAAGCTTGCCCTTGAGGCTGGTTTCGTAGATGAGAGCAACATTCAGTTATTTATACTGAAAGCCATTAGGGAAGCTGCAGCTCTTAACAGCGCAGTCTCAGGTGAGACAGCCGGGACGGTTAAGCAGGAAGAAAAGACAGAGGAGAAGACAGAAACCAAGGAAAGTGACGAGGAAAAGGCCTCAGAAGGTCTGAGCGCCTTGTTCGGATAAGGAGGTAGGAAAAAATGGAATACATATATGGAGCACTGCTGTTGCATTCAGCGGGAAAGGAGATAGACGAAGAAAACCTGAAGAAGGTATTGACACAGGCCGGAGTGAAGGCTGATGAGGCTAGGCTGAAGTCTCTCGTATCGAGCCTTAAAGAGGTTAAGATAGACGAGGTACTCAAGAGCGCTGCAACCGTTGCAGCCGTAGCGCCTGCTGCACCAGCTGCACCTGCCGCAGAACCCGCAAAGAAGCAGGAGAAGAAAGAGGAGAAGAAGGAAGAAAAGAAGGAAGAGGGTTCCGAGGAGGACGCGCTGGCAGGACTGAGCTCCCTCTTCGGATAAGGGCTCCTGATGGACTATTACGGATATTTCTGGGGATTGTTGAAATATTATATCCCCGCTATTTTATTGATAATTTCACTTACTGTTGAAAAGAGTTTTCTTCTTCTTACAATTTCTATTGTATGGATCTCGGCATCGCTGTTTGTTGTGATGCTTCTTCAGGATGAGGATAAGGGGCAGCGTCGCTAAAATTATTTAGCCAGCCCGAGGTCCCTCAGCTTTTGCAGTACTTCGACGGCGTGCTCCTTCGGTGATACCTTGGGATAGACGTAGGCAATTTTTCCATCCGGTCCGACAAGGTACGTTACCCTGCTCGCTGTATTTTCGCCCAGCACCCCATATCTCTTTGCTATTTCCTTAGAGTTGTCGGCAACAAGGGTGAAATTGAGGTTGTATTTCTGGGCGAATTTCTTGTGGGAATTGGCACTGTCAACGCTGATTCCTAGGACCTTTATGCCCCTCTTCTCGAATTCCTGGTAGTTGTCTCTGAAATTGCATGCCTCAGCAGTGCATCCTGGAGTGTCGTCCTTTGGATAGAAATAAACAACAACCGGCTTTCCCTTGTAATGGCTCAGCCTGACCTTATTTCCCTCCTGATCAACTGACTCAAAATCAGGTGCAACTTCGCCCTGCTTCAATAGTTCTGCCATGCTGAAAAATGACTTTTTACCTTAAAACTTTATCGTAACGATCTGAGCTAACCCGATCAGGAGAATGTCTGCATGATCCGGTCGCCAGGGTGATGGATAATTTTCACAGCAGTCCCCTTTTTATCTCCAAGTACTGCCTTCGCATCCCGTACTGCGATCCCAACCGCAATGAAGGTGCCCGATGAATTCGCAACGAACACCATGTCCCCCTCCTTGATATCTTGATCCATCGATATTATTCCTTGAGCGAAGACGTTCGCTCCGTTGACGACATGTGGAACAGCACCATCATCCACCTTTACGATCCTGTTGTGAGGCTTCTGATCATTCAGCATATAAAGTGTTGGTATAACCTGCTCGCCATGGTAAACATACGGTTTTCCCCTGTAGAAATAGCATTCCTCCCCTTTTCTCTGGTCAACCTCCAGGCCATCCTCAGGCACGCTGAGACCCAGAAAGGACAGACTCACGGCCAAGTTCCTTGATTCCTTTTTCGATATGAAGTGTCTTGCCACTGCCTCACCTTATGATTCCCCTCAGTGGTGCAATATTTTCGCGCAGCTTTGAGGGCCCATCCTGAATGATCTTTCTGACATAGGGGAGAAGTTTCCATGCAAGCTCCTTTTCCGACTGTGTGAACATCCAGTCCTTTGCTCCTGCGTCGCCCACAGCAGTGATTATGGCAAGATATATTGATCTTCTCTGGGAGGACTGCCCCATCTCCCTTTCACCATCCTTGATAAGCCTTTCCGATCCATGCGAAAAGTATTTCCCAACCATCTCCAGAAGAAAGGCCGAATCCTCGGACCATGGATCAACGCCCATCTCCCTTCGCATTGAGCGCATCCTGATCAGGGAAGCTGCCGTATCAATCTGCTCCATGGGCGACCCCCTCAGCAGCTTCCTGTCCTCGTCGGTCAGCTCAGGATAAAGCCTGGAAAGTATCTCACCACCGAACTTCGGCCATAGCACCTCAAGAACTTTCCTCTCTGAGAATGCATCCATTGCGATTCCGACGCCAAGCCTGGGCAGAAACTCCCTAAGTGTTGCTTCATCCATAACTGTGAATGTGAAATTTTTTAAGAAGTCGTCCACTCCCTTGAAACCGTCACTGCCGACGACATAGGAACCTTTTGAAACAGCCAGTCTCGTCCTGTGGTCCTTGACACTCCTGATGAATGTGCGGTCATTGTTCTTACCCGACAGGTAATCAGATACTAACTGCTGCGGGATATCCGATGTGAGATTCTCCAGAAACCCTATCCGGAAGACGAAGTCCTTCTGGAATTCCGGAGTGAGGACATGCTTCATGATGGCCGCTGCTGTATTCTGGCTTGAATTCTCGTATGATCTGATGATCGTCTTGCCAAGGTGCAGAATCTCCAAGTAGGTTCCTGCGTTTCCAATGTTCAGGACGCCGCCTGCATCATTGAATTCGATGTCCTCGTCCAGAAGAATCTCCTTGAATACTCCGATACCGGGTGAGGTGTTCCTGCAAGATGAAATGAAGCTCCCTGATGTCGAGTAGACCCTCAGCCCTTTGGTTTTGGCCAGAGAAGAAAAGGCAAGCATTCTCCATACAGGGTCGTCAAAGTGCTGCACGCCCGCCAGGACAAGATCGTCTGTGGACCCGCCCCTCTTTGCGTACTCCATCGAGCCAAGTGGAGTCTTGAGTACAGCGAAAAGCGGTATCTCGTCGCTGCTGGCAAGTTTGGCCGTCTCGCCGATCCCGGAGAGCAACTGGTCTGACGACCCGGCAAATCTTTCCAGCGACCCCGAAGATGAAAGTTTCTTCCTGTAGGAGCTGATTGGGCAGAAAAACCCGCCGTCAAGGCATTCCGGGAGTAATATTGCAGGATCCTGTACCAGCTTCCTGATCCTTTCAATGAATGCTTTCTGTGTCTCCTTGGATGTGGTTTTTAACCTCATCTTTTCCTATTTGGTATCAAGCATCCTAATTGCCTCGGCCCTTACTGTCACGGGAATCGGTACCATTGATTCGACAAGCTGCACAGTTACCTCCTCCTTGCTGGAATCAACCGCCATGACCTTGGCCTTTTCCCCTTTGAACGGCCCGTCAATAAGTTCCACATATGCGCCAAGTTCTATACCTGTGACGGCGGGCTTCGGTGTGAGGTAGTGCTCAATTTCAGAGAGCTTGATCGTTCCAACCACGCTTCCCTTGTAACCCTTAATACCCCTCGCTATGAAGTTGACACGATCGGGGTGCATGGTCTCGACGAAAATGTACCCCTTGACCTCATAGGGTGACATGATTGCAAGTACCTCATTTGTGGCCGCTGGATCCCTCTCCTGCCGGTCACTCTTGTCCTTCTCGCTTCTTCTCTCGAGGTCCCTGGCGACCTGGAACTCGTTGCCAACAGTTGTCTTGAGCGCTACGACCACCGGAACAAGCGTGAAGGTGGCTTTCTTTTCTATCCTGTGAACCCCGTCCTCGGAGGCTATCTCAAAGGAAAGGGCCATCCTGTCACCATTGTATCCGCCTTTTGGCGTCCTAATCCGGAGGATCAGCTTCCTGGTGGTATTGGCCTCTATATCCATGTCCTCCTCAATGATATTCTTCTCCAGCGGGGAGAGAGTAAATTCCTTTGATTTCTGCCCCTCTAGGGCAAGAAACCACTCCACCAGCTGATCCCGCTGGGTGAAGTCTGACTTAATCCTGAGCGTAAATTTTCTCTTGTGGCTCTGTATGTTCCTGACCGATATTGGAACTTCCAGTGTCTGATCGCATCCCAGTTCACCGTCCGCAAGATCGAAAGTGACCCAGTCGTACTGTCCCTTAGAGGTTTCCATTTATTTTCACCTACGGAATATGAATCCAGACGCCCATGATGAGATAGATGAAGAACCCAACCAGTCCAAGGAATATTATTCCGGCACCAGTTATGAGTAATACCTTGCTGTACTCCTCTCTGGTTGGCTTGCGAGCCATCTTGAGTATGCGGGAGTACTTTCCTTTCCCAATACCGCCAATCTTGCGTTCAATCTTCTCCTGAACGTCAAGAAGCTTATCGTCTATAGTCATCTGAACCTACCTTCATGAGACAAACAAAAAATAAAACCTTTTTTAAGGATTGTCAGGGAGTTAGTTTGTGCCTGTGGCCCGCTTGTTCTTAGGAGGTGATCCATCCGCAGGTTCCCCTACGGATACCTTGTTACGACTTAACCCTCCTCACTGACATCAGATTTGAGTTTGCCCTCTCGGACATACCCTCATCCAACACCAGCTCGGATGGTTTGACGGGCGGTGTGTGCAAGGAGCAGGGGCATATTCACCGCGGGCTGTTGACCCGCGATTACTACGGAATCCACATTCATGAGGGCGAGTTACAGCCCTCAATCCTAACTACGAACAGGTTTCGAGGTTAGCTTCCCCTTTCGAGGTTGCATCTCATTGTCCTGTCCTTTGTAGCGCGCGTGTTGCCCGGGAGATTCGGGGCGTACTGACCTGCCGTCGACCCCTCCTTCCTCCAGCTTAGCGCTGGCGGTCCCTCTAAAGTGCCTTCGCCCGCAAAGACGAACTGGCAATTAAAGATGGGGGTCTCGCTCGTTATCACACTTAAGTGAACGCCCTACGGTACGAGCTGACGACGGCCATGCACCACCTCTCCTTCTATCGAGCAAGCTCGTCAGGTTGGCTCTCATCCGAAGGTCGCTCCCGGTGAGTTTTCCGGCGTTGAATCCAATTAAACCGCACGCTCCTCCCGTTGCGGTGCTCCCCCGCCAATTCCTTTAAGTTTCAGCCTTGCGACCATACTCCCCAAGCGGCCCACTTAACACCTTCGCTCCGGCACTGCCTCCCCTCAACGAAGAGGCAACACCAAGTGGGCAGTGTTTACAGCTAGGACTACCCGGGTATCTAATCCGGTTTGCTCCCCTAGCCCTCGTTCCTCACCGTCGGATCTGTTCTAGTTGAACGCCTTCGCCACCGGTTGTCCTTCTAGGATTACAGGATTTTACCCCTACCCCAGAAGTACATTCAACCTCACCCAGTCCCAAGTCGCGCAGTCTCTTCAGAGGATCTTCCGTTGAGCGGAAGAATTTTTCTGAAGATTTACGCAACCGGCTACGAACGCTTTAGGCTCAATAAAAGTGACCACCACTTGAGCTGCGGGTGTTACCGCGGCGGCTGGCACCCGTCTTACCCAGCTCTTATTCCTCAAGCTTTTTAGGCTTGAGAAAAGCCTTGACATTGTCAAGGCACTCAGGTTTCCCGTGTCGCGCTTTCGCGCATTGCACAGTTTTCGCGCCTGCTGCGCCCCGTAGGGCCTGGACTAATGTCTCAGAGTCCATCTCCGGGCTCCCCCTCTCAGGGCCCGTACCCGTCCTAGGCTATGTGGTCCTTTACACCACATACTACCTGATAGGCCGCAGACTCATCCTCAGGCGCCGGAGCTTTCACCATCAAAGCGTTCCAGCATATGATGGCTATGGGGGATTAGCCTCAGTTTCCCGAGGTTATACCCCACCTGGGGGCAGATTATCCGCGTGTTACTGAGCGGTACGCCGGTGCCTTGCGGCCCCATGACTCGCATGGCTTAGTCGAAACCTGATAGCAGTGGCCGCCGGCAGGATCAACCGGAGTTAATCCTGTATAAATATTGAGGTATTGGCGAGCCACAGTTTGCACCATTAACTCCCTGTCAGAAGTGAGTTTCTTAACCTCACAACCCCATCTTTACCAGCCCTGGAACAACGGGTTCATTCCGGTCAAATGACCTGTCCCCCTTTCGCCTATTGGCTGATCCATTGGGTTATTCATCCCAATTGTGCGTAATGTTAGGAATGATTAAACGATATATAAGGATTTCTGAGAGCCAGAATTTTACTGTATTTTTAGTGAATAATAGTATTGTATTAATTTAAACAATATCGAAACGCTGCACCTATGGTCACTAGGCTTTCTTTTCCTTTTTGATTGTTATCGGGATAACATCATTTTCGAATTCAAGCATAGCGATGTCTACCGGGTCGATCATCCCCTTTGGGACATCTATTATAACAGGCGCACCCATGGAGATCTGAAGGGCCCTTGCGCCGATAATTCTTGCTTTTTCAAATTTGGTATATGACATAGAAATCAATGGAACCGATCCGTAATTAAACACCGTATATTAAATATTGCATGTCGCAAATAACACGCTATCATAAATGTTCCTCCAGTTCTACCGGACTACTGCACCATCCTTCACGGATAGATTGAATGAGATCGGTGCACCACCCAAAGAGAGTGGCATCTCCTTTTCGTCCTTCCGGGCAAATACGCGCCACCCGTCTGCTGTCATTCTGGCCTTAAGATTGTAACCAGCGATGTCATCCTTTTCCACCTTTCCCTTCTGATTATAGGGAAAGTCCCCTAGGAATACTGCCTCGCCATCCTTTACACCGTCCCATTTTTCGGAAAGTAGCTGAACAGTCCCTGTGTCATCTGCGGCAGCCAGAAGCATCCCCTGTGATTCCTCCCCCCTTAATTTTGCCCATTTCATATTGTTAACGACGATCACCCTCCTTCCAACGAGTTCAGATTTGTCGTAGTGTCCCTTAAGTCCCGCGATGATCTGGGCAGTTCGGAATCCCAGTGAAACGCTCATGACATAAAGTCTGTCGGCATTTGGGTGATCCCTTACGTCTGTGATTGTCCCTATGCGGAGGTCCAGGCCATTCGGATTCTCTCCCTCCAGTTTGAGGGGTGAAAATGGGGGCGAACTTTCCCTCACCCTGTACTCATCAAGCATCTCGCTGATCTGATTTATTGTTAACTTTCCTACACTGGCGTCGAGGCCAAGCATGGACATTATCCTAGTAGCTGAATCGGGGATGTAGGGGTATGCCATTATAGTAAGGGCCTTTGCAATATGAAGGGACACGTAGAGTTTTGCCTCGCATCTCGCCCTGTCAGTCTTTATGAGAGACCACGGAGCGGCTCTGTTGAAGTACTGGTTTGAATATTTTACTAGATCGAGCCAGTCAAACAGTGCTCGTTTCACCATGACCGACTTCAGGTTTTCTTCATATTTCTCAGCAACACGACCAACCTCGGAAAGTGCCTGTCTGTCATCTTGGTCCAGAATGCTCTCATCAGGCTTCCTGATTCTTTGGAAATGCTGGGCTGCGAAGGATGCGGATCTGTTCACATAGTTCCCGTACTTCCCAATCAGTTCACTATTTATTCTGTCCTCCATCTCATCGGTGTTGAAGTCGGAATCTGACTGCTCCGGAAGACTGTATGCAAGGAAGAATCTGACATAGTCCTTCGGAACAGCTTTAAGGACTTCGTCAGCAGTCACGCCTATATTCCGGCTCTTTGAGAATTTCTGACCCTTGAAAGTCAGATATTCGTTTGCGGGAACTTCATAGGGGAGCTGTATGTCTCCCTTGGCCATCAGCATTGCAGGCCATATGATCGTGTGAAACGGGATATTATCCTTTCCGATGAAATAGTAGGTTCTTGAGTTCGGATCCTTATAGAACTCCTCCCAGTATGATGGCTTCCCTATCATGGATGAATATGTCCTGGCGAATGTAATGTAGCCGATCAGGGCCTCGAACCAGACGTAGATCCTCTTGTTATCGTATCCTGGAATGTTCACCTTCACCCCCCACTCTATATCCCTGGTGATGGGGCGATCCTTAAGTCCTGATTCTATGAAGTTCCTGGAGAATCTTAGAACATTGTCTCTCCACCACGATTTTGTACCAAGCCACTTAAGAAGAGGATCAGCGAACAGAGAAAGCCTGAAAAATAGATGCTGTGTTTCACGGAACTCCGGAACCCCGTCACAAACCACGCATCTGGGATTTACAAGATCCTGAGGGTCGAGGGTCTTCCCGCAGTTGTCGCACTGATCACCCCTGGCTCCTGCGTATCCGCAGTTCGGGCACGTCCCTTCTATGTATCTGTCCGGCATGAATCTGTTGCATGAGGGACAGAATGGTGATATCATTGTGCCGGCGGCCAGATATCCTTTTTTGAAAAAAGCGTCAACGAATTCAGAAACTGTGAGCTGATGTTCAGGAGAGCTTGTTCTTCCGAAATAATCGAAGTCTATCCCAAGGCTCCTGAATGTGTTCTTATGCTCCTGGTTGTATCTGTCAGCTATCTCCTTTGGCGATACCCCTGCCTTCTCAGCAGCTATGGTGATCGGGGTACCGTGTTCGTCTGATCCGCAGATAAACATGACCTCGTTGCCAAGCATTCTGTTAAACCGAACAAAAATATCAGCGCCCAGATATGCACCGGCTATCTGGCCCAGATGCAGTGATCCGTTGGAATAAGGCAAGGCACAATTCACAAGAATCTTCAGGTCAATCTTCCTCCCAGAGGACAGGACATTGAACTATCATATTTGAGCTTTTGATTTTCCTGTGGGCGGAACATGCCTGAAGTATGATCTGATCAGCCGGAATGGGTGAAAACGTTCAAGCTATGGAAACCCTAGCAACATTGATCTTAACATGAATAAGGTAACTATGCAGGATTGAAGCGGTTAAAAATTTAGATCAATAGAGCCGTTATTCCATATGCACCCAGGGAGACAATGCCGAGGATTATTACCCAAAAGAGTCTGTCACCCAGGGGCTCTGACTTTGTGGTTATTTCATGATCAAGATGAATGAATCTTGACTTGTTTTTGATCTCATACTGGTTCTGGTTTATCATACGAATCCCAAGTGTAGGATTCTGGGTGTCTATTAGAATGTTAAACCTAACATGTTAGTGTTAATCGATGCCATCTAGTAACTGAGCCAGACCACTGCGCCGCAAGTAGCAGCCTTAAGGACCAATTTAAGAGCATGTGGAGCAATAACGGTGATCCGTTGGGCAGTTGATGGAATCTGGGAATCACTAAAAAAAAGTAAAGGGAGTTTAACTGTAAACCTCGAAAGTTCCGGTCATCCAGCCGCTAGTTGCCATGGCGGCTTCCCAGCCAGTCGGCCCTGAACCGCATGGGGCCTCACACTGCCAGAGGAAGCTGCCCGTCTGGGTCAGGTCCAGTGTGAACACAACTGTGGAGGAGGGTGGGATGGGAATATTTATTCCCAAGGAGGAAACTGTGAAGGTGTGAGAAACATTAAAGTCAGAGATTCTGCTGACTACCTTGCCTCCTGATACACTGATTCCTGATGATGTCTGCGTGGAGTTCACGTCTGTGTCATTTATAACCTTCTCAACGTTCCCCACTGTGCCGGATACTGTATAGAAGCTTGCCGGCCCTGCGCCGTTACTCACATTGGTTCCAGGCTCCCCCAAAGGATATGCCGATCCATTGTCATAGTTTATAATTGTGAATGTGACCTTCTGGAAGGCTGGTATCTGAATTGTGCTCGCAGATACAAGGGAGCCATTAACAAGAAGGTAGTATGCCGGTTGCGCTCCAACTGTACTGTTGTAGTTGTTGTTTGTTGTGATAACTAGAGTAATTGCGGTTGCCGATGCAGTGTTGGTCTGGGGTTTCAGAGTCGGGTGTGTGAAGTTGTAGGAAACTCCAAAAGCACTTGCGCCAATTATCACCACAATTAGTAGGATGAAGAGCCTCTTGTCAATTTCCATAAAGGTTCAGTTTAAGCAACTATATAAAATTGACAACTAAATATTTTAAGGGTTATTATGTGGTTTTCCCGGATATTTCTCAGGTGCATGGGAGAAATTGCGTCTGCTCTTCCAGAGCAGGAAAATATCAGGAACCCGTCGCCCTTGTCCCCGGTGCTAGAGAAATGGCATCGTCTATTCTTCTCCTTACGAAATTCCGGTCCAGGCTAGAAAGGAAATACCCCAGCCTTGGGCCCCTGTCCTTCCCTATGAGAACATTGTAAAAGGCGGCAAAGCCAGTGCCGGGATCAGCCCCTGCCTGCTTTACTATCTCGTGAACCTCATTGTGTATGGCGTCCGGTTCCCACGCAATCCTCCCCATCCTTTCAAGAAACATCCGGAGTATCTCCCTCTGCTTCAGATCAAGGGGCTGACCCGTGTACCCAGATTCAACCAGACTGAACTTCACTGAGTCCGGGGCATAACGCTCAATCCAGTTCCTCATTACCCTTATCTTTTCCCTGATATCGCTCGGGATGTCGTTCTCGCTGAGTCCTGACCTCCTGAGCGCAGCAAGCAGAGCCTCGCTTGTCTTGTATATCTGGGCCAGCATAATGAGATGCCGGTACGAGACTTTCACGGGACCCTCATTCTGATTTATTCTGGAGAGCTCGTATATCCTTCTGGCATCCTCATGATCCTGGACCTTTTCCAGCCCATAATATGCCTGCCTGTACCTTTCGTACTCGTCGATCATGTTGAGAAGACCCAGGGATGGGTCGAAATCTATATGCCTTGATGGATTGACTCTGGCAATAATGAAGCGCAGTATCTCAGGCGGTGCGAATTCTACCATATCGGATGCAGCTATTGCCAGTCCTGTGGAGGAATGCATAGCACCCTTTCCCTTCAGAAGGATCCGCTCGTACATCAGGTACGATGGGGCACGTATGCCAAATACCTCCTCGGCGATTCTCTTGCCTGTGTCATACGATCCCCCTGCAGCACCATGATCCTTTCCGAATGGTTCAACAGTCACGCCAAGTGCAAACCACTTTGCGGGCCATTCGATCCTCCACGGCATCTTGCCGTCTGCCTTCCTAACATCCGCCCGGCCCGCATGTCCGTAGGAACAGGTGTATTCCACGTAGGGATAAGTGTACGATACTACATGTGTGCTGCTGATCCTGCCGCACTGGCCGCATATGGGATTATATGGAGCCCACTCACCCTTTATCTCCCTCCCGGAGACCTCCTCCAGTATGTTCCTGATCTTCTCTGAGTTTCTGAATACAATGTCAATTGCCTTTGAAAAGACACCTTCCTCATACAATTTCGATGTCCTGATTACCTCTATCTGAACATCTATCTTCCCGAATACGTCAATAAGAGGGGCGAGAAAATATTCTGAATAGGTTACATTCCCGGAAGGTGCCGGTATTGCGCAGAGTGGCTTGCCGACATGGCTTGCATACTCCTGGCCAAGGAAAGGGTACACCTTCCTTAGGGGGTCCATGTCATCGCAGAGGTATATGAAGCGCGCATTCATTCCCCGCGACCTTATGGCCTTGAATATCATGTCTCCGGTGAGGATCTCCCTCATATTGCCGACATGGATTGGACCGGAGGGGGATATGCCCGTGGACACCAGCTGCGGGCCATCAAGGGAGGCCGCAAATGCATCTGCCCAGTGCATGCCTATTCTCCGCCCACGAGGACCGTCCTGAGAAGTGAGCGCACTCTTACACCGAGAATCTCGTCCGCCTTCATCTTAGATGCAAGGACGACGCAGAGCACAGGCTTTCCCCCTTCATTCTTGACGTCCATGATTGCCCGCTTCATTGTCTCACCGGTGCTCATCACATCGTCGATAATGACTATGTTCTTGTCCTTTACGGAGGCAAAATTGCTGCTGAAGAAGCCCTCTTTCCTTGAAGGATGGGGTCGGTATACTATAAGCTCCTTGCCGTATATGTAAGAAACCATTGTTGCGAAAGGTATCCCGTTTATCGTGATTCCGAGGACAGCGTCAACTTCGAAATCACCCTTCTGTGATTCCTCATCGATAATGTCAGTAATGACCTCTGATACGCTCCGGATCCTGTCTCCGTTGATTCCTATGGTTCTCCACCCTATCTTGACGTCCTGGACCCTTGGTTCCTTGACGAACTCCTTGCTAAGCAGCCATGTGACTGTACCAACAGAAAGGTGCAGCTCGGTTGATATCTCCTTATCTGACATTCCCTTGTTCTTGAGCTCCAGTGCTCTCTTATAGAGCTCCTCAATGCTTTTCATAGTACCACTATCTTCAGTTTTGTAAGATCAAGCGATTATTATAAACTTGGTATTCGGCTACTTGAGAATTATCTTCCCCAGGTTTGGGTTATTCAGCTGTGACTTTATGCTTTCGGCAACATCCTCCAGGTCACGCTGGAGGACCACCTTGCGCCCCCAGAGTATCTCACGATCGATAAACCTTGGAATTATGTGCACATGGTAGTGAAACACACGCTGATTTGCACTTGCACCGTTGTTCTGACCGATGTTCACACCATCGGCATTGACTGCCCTCACCACTGCGGGCGTTAACATTTTTGTTACCCTGTGCACCTCAAGATAATCTTCATAATCGATGTCAAGGATGTCCCTGAAGTGCCTCTTTGGAATAACGAGGCAATGGCCCGGCTCAACCGGGGCTATATCCATAAAGGCCGCTACCCTGTCATTTTCAAAGACAAAAACTGCATGCCTCTTTCCCAGAACGTCCCTGCAAAAGATACAGTTTTCTGATTGCATCCCTTTGGAGATCACGACATATTAAATACTGTTTGCTTTGGGTCAGATGCTGCAGCCCTAAATTCTTAACCGCTAATCATAAAATAGTCTGTATCAATAGGGAATAATGCCATCCGGACAGATAAAGATAAATCCACCACCTCCACCGGTCATTACGCCTCCCCAGAAGTCCACGAGGTACAGAGGCGTGAAGCATACAATAATGGTGATGAGCGGTAAAGGTGGCGTAGGGAAATCAACAATTGCTGTGAATCTCGCGGTATCTCTTGCTAGGAAATATTCGGTGGGCCTCATAGATGCTGACATCACCGGGCCGGATGATCCCAAGATGCTTGGCGTAGACAGGAGCGAAGTTGAGGCAAGAGACAACAAAATAATTCCAATCAGCACAAAGTACAATGTTGATGTGATCTCCATGGGGTTCCTCCTCCCTACCGAGGAGACGGCAGTCATATGGAGAGGGGCACTCAGGCACAAGGCCATCCAGCAGTTCCTTGAGGATGTTGATTGGGGGGAGAAGGATTTCATTGTTATAGATATGCCACCTGGTACAGGTGACGAGGCTCTCTCTGTGGCCCAGCTTGTTCCAAAAGTGGATGGTGTTGTCATTGTGGTGACTCCACAGGACGTGGCACTTCTGGACGCAAAGAAGGCCATTAATTTTGCATCTCAGATGAAGCTTCCCGTAATAGGTATCGTGGAAAACATGAGCGGTTTCATATGCCCCCATTGTGGCAAAGAGGTTGATATTTTTAAGAAGGGTGGAGGGGAGGAAGCTGCCAGGAAATATGGAGTGCCTTTTCTCGGACGGATACCTCTTGACCCAAGAGTCGTGTCAAATTCCGACAGCGGGGTGCCGACGGTATCTGAAAACAGCGATCTGAGCAGGTATTTTGAGAGCATAGCCGACAATGTTTCCAGTATTGTCTCAGCAAAATAAATAAAAATTCTAAATAAAAAATCGCACCGGGTTTTTATCAGCCAGATATGTCCGCTTTAGCATGGATTGTGCCTTCGGCCGTTTAGTAACTGTGGACTTAATGCCTCGCCGAAGCTTGGCACTTACATCCCAGTTCTATCAACCTCCTCTTTTAGGAGAGGCCTAATAACGATGTCTATTTTCAGGGGCGACTTCAAGCTTAGATGCTTTCAGCTTTTATTCGCGTATGACGTGGCTACCCGGCATCTGCCTTGCCAGACAACCGGTAAACTA
>Ga0070737_10002461_pt1 | contig 22255 bp, 18 predicted proteins | sample Coa_R1_10_FD_66438 | JGI IMG/M metagenome (GOLD analysis project Ga0070737, IMG submission 66438) | Surface soil microbial communities from Centralia Pennsylvania, which are recovering from an underground coalmine fire - Coalmine... | ecosystem: Environmental > Terrestrial > Soil > Unclassified...
CCGCCTCGCGCCCTGCCGCTGATGCCCACCGCGGGGTTGCGGGCGCCCCCGAGCCGCTGGCGGGCGACGCCCGCAGCAGGCTGGCGCTCCTACGCGCGGCCACGACCGATGCCGAGGCGGCCGCCTCCCTCGACCGGCTCGCTGCCCAGCTCGCCGCCGAGCAGGCGCGCAGCGCCCTGGCGCCGCCGGGCGCGGCCGCGTGGTGCTTCACGCTGCCGCCGCCCAGGCCCGACCATCCCACCCCGCTCGAATGTCGCGTAGCAGAGCTGCCGGCCGACGGGAGCGCGGGCGAAACGCCCGCCCGGTACAGCGTGCAGCTGCGGCTCGCGCTGCCGCATCTCGGCGAGCTGCTGGTGGACCTGCACACGGCGGGCGAGCAGGCGCGCTGCCGGCTCCTCACCACGTCGCCGCTCGCCGCCGCGCTGTTCGACGCTACCATGGGCGAACTCGCCCAGGGGCTCGCCCGCGCCGGCTACCCGCGAGCCGCGGTGGAGGCGCGCGTGCGGCCGGCGCCGCCGGCGCGCGGGGACAGCTCGGTCCTAGCGGCACGGCTGGATGTGCGTGCGTGAGGAGACGCCGTGAACGCGCGTGACCAGGCCCCGTCGTCTCGCCGCGCCGTGGCCCTGCGCTACACGCCCGGCCGCGACCCAGCGCCGGTGGTTGCCGCCGCGGGCCGGGGACCGCTCGCCGAGGAGATCGTACGCCGCGCGCAGGCGGCGGGCGTGCCGGTGCACGAAGACGCAGCGCTGGCCGATGCCCTGGCCACGCTCGCGGTGGGCGCGGTGATTCCGCCGGGGCTCTACCTCGCGGTCGCGGAGGTCCTCGCCTACATCTATCGCCTGGAGGACCAGCTGGCGCGCGGGCGGTGACTGCGGCGCGGTCTCGCCTTGCCGCCGAAGCTGTTATAACGAGGCGACTGCCGCGCCACGGAGCGCACGGTGCACGCTGCCGCATGACCGCTGCCAGCAGTAGCCCCCTGCGGCTATTCGCCCGCGCCTACTTGGTAGTGGCCGCCACGACGGCCGCCGACGGGTTGATCGCGCTGCTGTTCGCGCCATACTTGGCGAGCCGTGGCATCGCGCTGGATCTCATCGGCCTGCTGCTGGCGGCGCACGGCGTGGCCGCGCTCGCCTCGCGGCTGCCCTCGGGGCTGCTGTACCGCCCCCACCGCGCCCGCGCGCTGCTGGTCGTGGCGCTGGCCCTGGCCGCCAGCGCGGCGCTGCTGTTGCCGCGCGCGGACCACCCGCTCGGCTTCGCCCTGCTACGCCTCACGAGCGGGGCGACCTTCGGCGTGGCCACGACCACCAGCCTGGCGCGCTTCATCGACGCGCTGCCGGCCGGGATCGACCGCGCGCGGGCCATGGGCTACTTCTCCGCCGCGCTAGCGCTGGGGCTCACTTGCGGCAACGGCCTGGCGGGCTTCCTCGGCGAATATCTGGGCTACGCTATCGCCTTCCACACCGCCGCCGCGTTCTACGCCCTGGGCGCTGCCGTGGCGCTCACGCTGCCGCCTGTGAGCGCGCCGCTGGCAACGCGGGAGACAGGCACCGCAGGCTGGTCGCCGCGCGCGGCCGTCGCGTTGGCCCGCGACCCCGCGCTGGTGACCATCGTGCTCGGGGCGTTTCTGGGCGCGTTCATGCAGATGATCAGCGGCGGGTTCCTGCCCCTGTACGGGCTCAGCATCGGCCTCACGCTCAGCGAGGTCGGCCTGGTCCGTGTCGGCACCGCCCTGACCAACGTGGTGGCCCGTAGCGGCGCGGGCGTGCTGGCGCAGCGCGTCGGTCGGCGGCGCGTGCAGCACATCGGCATCGCGCTGCAGGCCCTTGGCCTGATGACACTATCGGTATGCACCACGCTGTGGGCGCTAGCCCTGACCATGCTGTGGGTCGCCGCCTGGCGGGCGATCGTGCTGGTGGCCAACACCGTGGGCCTGACGGAGGATGTCGACGAGCGCCGCGTGGGGCGCGGGATGGCCGCGGGGCTGTTCAACGCGGCGATCGACTTGGGCAACCTCGCGTCGCCCGCGCTGGGCGGGTACATAGCCGAGCAGTACGGGCTTGCCACCATGTTCCGAGTCATGCCAGTCGGCGTGCTCGCGCTATACGCGGTCGTCAACCTGGCGCTCGCCCGCTGGGGCCACCAGGCGCCCCGCCCGCGAGCCGTCACTTAGCCGCGGCGCCAGGCTATCATGCAGCACCGGCCGCGCCAGGCGGCCAGCGGCGCACGAGAGAGGAGGGCGATGATGGGCGAGCGCGTGTGGGACCGCTTCCTCACCGAGCAGGACAAGGCGCACCTGGCGATGAGCCGCGACCGCCGGGTCGGTTTCGGCGAGCGGCCCGCCCTGCTGCTGATCGACCTGTACCGCTGGGTGTTCGGCGACGCGCCCGTGCCGCTGCTGGAGGGCCTGCGCGACTGGCCGGGCTACTGCGGGCCCGCCGGCTGGCAGGCGCTGCCGCACATCCAGCAGCTCCTGCACACCGCGCGCGCAGCAGGCATTCCGGTGGTCCACGTCACGGGGCTGCACCCCGACGAGTCGGGGGTGATGGGCTGGAACGAGGCGGCCCACGGTGGTGCGCCGCGGCAGACGCGCGACGATCCGCTGGCCCACGACCGGGTCCGCCGCCAGTACGACATCATGGAGCAGGTAGCACCGATCCCCGGGGAGGCGGTGCTGCGCAAGACCGCGCCGAGCGCGTTCTGGGGCACCCCGCTGGTGGCTCACCTCAACCAGCTCCGCGTGGACACGCTGTTGGTCGCGGGCGAGACGACCAGCGGCTGCGTGCGCGCATCGGTGGTCGATGGCTGCTCGTACCGCTACAAGATGATCGTGGTCGAGGAGTGCGTGTTCGACCGCCACGAGGCCTGCCACGCCATCAACCTGTTCGACATGCACCAGAAGTACGCGGATGTGGTGAGGCTCGATACGGCGCTCGCCTATCTACGCCAGTGCGCGGCGCCCGTGCAGCGGGTCCCCACCATCAGCGGCGCCGTGCGCTGAGCGGGCACCGATTCCTACACGATTCTATGGTCGCGGCAGCCGCGCTCGATGGCCCACGCAGTAGGCACGTGTCCTATACTCGACGGTGCAGAGCGAGGTCCCGCGCTAGAGAGACGTGTGCGTTGGCGATGCCCCACGCGAGCCGAGCGCGCGCCGCGCGGGACCTCGTCGGGGTTGGCTCGGGGGTATCGCCGACGCCGCGGCTAGCAGCCGGAGGAGGTTGCGATGAGGCTAGCTCGACTCGGAGGGACCCTCGTGCTAGCGGCCGTCTTGGCACTCGCCTCGTTGCTAGCGCTCGTGGTGCCCGCCGCCGCCGACGATTCTGGCGGCCCCCCGTCCCCGCAGGGCGGCTGGGCACCACCGTCGGGCGGGCTGGGCCTGCCGGCGCCGGTCGGAATGCTGCCGCGCGGCTGCGGCTCGCCGAAACCCACGGTGCCCGCCACGGCGATCAACGAGCTGCCGCGGGTAACCGTGGAGCTCTACGACGGGTTGTTCGTGCCCAGCGAGCTGACCGTGCGCCCGGGCACGGTGGTGATCTTCCGCAACCGCGGCAGCCAGCCGCATACCTCGACCGCTTGGGACTACTGGGACTCCGGCATCTTGTGGCCAGGCGACAGCTGCGCCATCTGGACGGTCACCCCGGGGACCTATAACTTCCTGTCGATCGTCGCCGCCGACGGCGGCCGCATGACCGGCACGCTGACCGTGGCGGGCGAGCCGATCGGCGGCGGCACGGCGGCCGGCGCCCCCATGCAGCCGCCGGCGCCCGCCCCGGCGCCGGGGATGCCGCGCTACTAGCACGGCCGAGCTGGCAGCTAGCCGCCCGGACGGCGCACGGCTAGGGCGCCAGGTCGCCCCACTCGATCACTCGTTCCGGCACGACCTCGATGATCGGCGCCGCGCCTAGCTGCAGCGGGCCGGCGCGGTACGGCGGATATTTGGCGCGCAGCGCCGCGCAGGCCCGCTCGGCAGCAGCGGCGTCGGTCAGCAGCTGCCCGCACCCCTCCAGCAGGACATAGCCCAGCCGCGCCCAGTCGTCGCTGTAGCGATCGACCACCACGGCGACGCGCGGGTTGGCCAATAGGTTGCGCACGCGCCGCAGTCGCGCGACGGCCACCCGCTTCGGTTTGGCGTCCAGCGCCGTGTACAGCCGTTCGTCGAGCCAGACGAATGTGATGGGCACCACGTGCGGCCGACCGTCGGGGCTGGCGGTGGCCAGGTGCGCGACCGGGGCGCGCGCCAGGAACGCCTGCGCGGCCGGCGAAAGCAGTAGCGGCACGGTAGTCCTCGATACCCGAAACGTGTCACACTGCCGGGGAGACCACGCGATCACTGTAGCCCAGGGGCGGCCGCACGGCACGCCGCCGGGCGGCGAGGAGGCAACGGTGCTGCGGCTTGGCTACAAGGCGTCGGCGGAGCAGTTCGGCCCGCGCGAGCTGCTGGAGTTCACCGTGCTGGCCGAGGAGTACGGGTTCGACAGCGTGGCAGTCAGCGACCACTTCCAGCCCTGGCGCCACACCAACGGCCACGCGCCGGAGGCGTTCAGCTGGTTGGGCGCCGCCACGCAGCGCACCCGCCGCGTGCTGCTAGGCACCAGCGTGACCACCCCCACCTTTCGCCTGCACCCGAGCGTGGTGGCGCAGGCGGCGGCTACCCTGGCCCTGCTGTCCGGCGGCCGCTTCTTCCTGGGCGTGGGCAGCGGCGAGTCGCTCAACGAGGTGCCCGCCACGGGGATCCGCTGGCCCGGCTTCAAGGAGCGGGCCGAACGCCTGCGCGAGGCGGTCGAGCTGATGCGCCGCCTGTGGCGCGAGCAGTTCGTGACCTTCGAGGGCCGCTACTTCCGCACCTACAAGGCGACGCTGTACGACCGGCCGGCCGAGGGGGTGCCGCTGTACCTCGCCGCCACGGGGCCCAAGGCGGCCGAGCTGGCCGGCCGCTACGGCGACGGCTTCATCTGCACCAGCGGCAAGGCCTGGGAGCTGTACCGCGAGCAGCTCCTGCCCGCGGTCGAGCGCGGCGCCCGCGAGACCGGCCGCGATCCGGCCACCATCGAGCGGCTGATCGAGATCAAGGTGGCGTACGACCCCGACCGCGAGCGCGCGCTGGCCGACACCCGCATCTGGGCCGCCCTGGCGCTGTCGCAGGAGGACAAGGTAGCCATCGAGACGCCGCTGGACATGGAGCGCGCCGCCCAGAAGGTGCTCGATCAGGCGCACCGCCGCTGGATCGTGAGCGACGACCCCGAGGAGGTCGTCGAGCGCGTGCGCCCCTACGTCGAGCTGGGCTTTCGGCACCTGGTGTTCCACGCGCCGGGCGACGACCAGGCGCGGTTCATCCGGCTGTTCAGCGAACATGTGCTGCCGCGGCTGCGGCACGCCTTCGCTTGAGCGGCATGTTTCCTGCGCCGTCCTAGCACGGCGCTAATTGTCGTTGGCCCGGGCAGCGGGTACGCTGATGGCAGAAAGGGCGTGCGCGTGCCACTCACACGCGCACGGGATACCAAAGCATGGTGCAGAAGCGTGGCACGACGACCGAGCGGCCGCGGCCCCCGGGCCCCGAGGCCCCGCGGCCGAACGCGAGCCAGCGCCCACCCCAGCACAAGGTGCCGGCAGGGCTCGGGTGGGCGTGGATCCTGGTCCTGATCGCCTTCTTAGTCGCCAACTACCTGTTGGCGCCGGTGCTGTTCCCGGAGAAGCCCGACCGTATCACTATCCCCTACACCACGTTTCGCGAGCAGGTCGAGGCCGGTAACGTCGTCGAGATCACCAGCCAAGGCGACGCCATCCAGGGCACGTTCCGCGAGCCGGTGACCTACCCGCCGACGCCCACCGGCGGCCAGCAGCCGCGGACCTCGATCCACTTCGAGACGCGGCTGCCGACGTTCGTGGACCCGCAGCTGGACAACCTGCTGCGCGAGAAGGGCGTGGTGATCAACGCGCGGCCGCTCGACCAGGGCCGCGGGCTGCTGTGGACGGCGCTGCTCAGCTTCGGGCCGGCCCTGTTGTTCTTCGCCCTGCTGTTCTGGATGGCCAGCCGCTCGCAGCAGGCGCAGGCGGGCGTGTTCGGGCTCGGGCGCAGCCGCGCGCGGCGCTACCAGCCCGAGGAGGGCCAGCAGCGCATCACCTTCGCCGACGTGGCGGGCATCGACGAGGCGAAGCAGGAGCTCCAGGAGATCGTCGATTTCCTGAAGAACCCCGACAAGTACCGCCGGCTGGGCGGCACCATCCCCAAGGGCGTGCTGCTGGTCGGCCCGCCGGGCACGGGCAAGACGCTGCTCGCCCGCGCGGTGGCCGGCGAGGCCAACGTGCCGTTCTTCAGCATGAGCGGCTCCGAGTTCATCGAGATGATCGTCGGCGTGGGCGCCGCCCGCGTGCGCGACCTGTTCGAGCAGGCGCGCAAGGAGGCGCCGTCGATCGTGTTCGTCGACGAGCTGGACGCCATCGGCCGCCGGCGCGGCGCGGGCACCATCGTGGGCGGCGGCCACGACGAGCGCGAGCAGACGCTCAACCAGCTGCTGGTGGCCATGGACGGCTTCGACGCCCGCGAGGCGGTGATCGTGCTGGCGGCCACCAACCGCCCGGACGTGCTCGACCCCGCGCTGCTGCGCCCGGGGCGCTTCGACCGCCGCGTGGTGGTGCCGCGGCCCGACCGGCACGGCCGCGAGGAGATCCTCAAGGTCCACACGCGCGGCGTGCCGCTGGCCCCCGATGTTGATCTCGGCGAGATCGCCGCGGCTACCCCGGGCCTGGTGGGCGCCGACCTGCGCAACCTGGTCAACGAGGCGGCGCTACTGGCCGCCCGCCGGGACCGCGACGCCGTGACGCGCGAGGACTTCTTCGACGCCCTGGAGAAGATCGCGCTGGGCACCGAGCGCAAGCTGGTGATGAGCCCCGAGGACCGCAAACGCACCGCCTACCACGAGGCCGGCCACGCGCTGGTGGGGCTGCTCACCCCCGAGGCCGACCCGGTGCACAAGGTAACTATCGTCCCGCGCGGGCAAGCGCTGGGCGTCACGTACTCGCTGCCCGTGGACGACCGGCTCAACTACACCGAGCCGTACCTGCGCGCCCGCATCGCGGTGGCCATGGGCGGGCGCGTGGCCGAGGAGCTCGTGTTCCACACGCCGAGCACCGGCGCGGAGAACGACTTCCAGCAGGCCACCCAGATCGCGCGCCAGATGGTGACGCGCTGGGGCATGAGCCCGCGCGTGGGGCCGCTGTCGCTCGCCCAGCCCGACGGCAACGAGTTCCTCGGCGGCCCGCTGAGCCTCAGCCGCGAGATCAGCGAGGCGCTAGCGCAGGTGGTGGACGAGGAGGTGCGGCGCATCCTCGACGAGTGCTACCAGTACACGCGCGCCACGCTCAGCCGCGAGCGGGCGCGGCTGGAGGCGCTGGCCGCGGCGCTGCTGGCGCGCGAGTCGCTGGAGGAACGCGAGATCCGCGAGGTGACCGGCCTCGCCGCGCCCGAGGCCACCGCGCCCGCGAGGGAGCCGCTGCCCGCGGCCAGCTAGCCGCCGAGCGCCGCGAGCCAGCGCGCCACCGCCGTGCTCACCGCGGCCAGGTGCGCGCTGTAGCGGTGGTCCGCCCCGTCGAGCACCACGAACGTCCCGCGCGGCCCGGCCGCGGCGGCCAGCTCGCGCGCGTAGCCGGGGAAGTACGGGTGCTCGGCGCCGCCGGCCAGGGCGAGCACCGGGCAGCCCGCGCGCGCCGCGTGGGGCCGCACATCGTTGCGCTCGTGGCGACCATATTTGCTCACGAACGTCTCCGCCGACCACAGGCCCATGCTGCCCGTGGTGGGCGCCCAGAGCAGCTCGCGCCCGCGGCCGGCGGCGAGCAGGGCCTCGGCCTGCTCCAGGGTGGCGGCGAACCCCGCCTGATCCGCGGCGCGCGCGGTGTAGTACTGGCGCGGGCAGGACAGCGCCGCCACGCCCACGACGGCGGGGTCGCGCCGCTCGCCCTGGTAGTACAGCGCCTTCACCGCGCCGAGGCTGTGGCCGATGAGCACGACGCGTCCGTGGCCCTGGGCGCGCAGCCAGGCGATAGCGGCCTCGAGATCGAGCAGGCAGTCTTCCAGCCGCTCGTAGGTCGCCCCGCCGAAGCCCGCCAGGTCGGCCCCGGCGCGGCTGATCCAGTCGTGGCCGCGCGTGTTCACCAGCAGTGCCGGGTAGCCCTCGGCCGCCAGCGCCTGGCCGAGCGCTGGCAGCGGGCCGGTGTAGAAGTTGAGCGCCACGCCGTGCACCAGCAGCAGGGCCGGGCGCGGCTCCGGCGCGGCAGCCGGCTCGATCAGGAAGCCGTGTAGCGTCTCGCCGTCGGCGGTAGGGAACCCGCACAGCGTCCCGCGGATCATGTGGCGACTCTCAGTCGCGCGGCGGGGCCAGGATAGCCGGCTCCTCGCGCGTGATGAACTCCAGCAGCGCCGGCCGCCCCTCCTGGACGACCGCCACCGCGCGGCGCAGCGCCGGCGCGATCTCGTCGGGCGTCTCGACGCGCTCGGCCCACACGCCCAGCGCCCGCGCCACCCCCGCGTAGTCGCCCGACAGCCGCTTGATGCCGAACCGCTCGACCGCCACCGGCTGCATCTTCTCGTAGTTGCCCATGGCGGAGTTGTTCAGCAGCAGGGTGAGGATGGGAATGCGGTGGCGCACGGCGGTCTCCAGGTCGAGCCCACACATGCCAAAGGCCGCATCGCCCAGAAAGTGGGCCACCAGCTTGTCCGGCGCGGCCAGCTTGGCGCCCAGCGCCAGCCCGAGCGAGGTGCCGAGCTGCGTCGAGTTGCCCCAGCCGAGGTAGCTGCGCGGGCCGGCCGCCACGTAGAACGGCGCCACCTGGTCGCGCACGTTGCCCGAGTCGTGGGTGACGATCGCCTGCGCGCGGTCGATCGCCTGCATCACCTCCCAGATCACGCGGTAGGGGTTGATCGGCGCCTCGTCGCTGGTCAGCCGCGGCAGCCACTCGGCCTGCAGGCGCTCGCGCATGGCGGCCACCGCGCGGGCGGCGCGCGCGTCGTCGCGGCGGCCCTCGGGCCCCGTCTGGCGGCGCACCTCCTCGCAGAGCTGCTGGAGGACCAGCTTGGCGTCGCCCAGCACCGCCGCGGCCAGCGCATACTCGGCGTTCACGTCGCGCTCGTCGACCACGCACTGCACCAGCGGCTTGCCGCCGGGAATGGGGCAGGAGGCCAGCGTGCGCGACAGGCTCGCCCCGATGCTGAACACCAGGTCGGCGCGCGGCAGGAACTCGCGCACACCGTAGCTGGCGCTGGCGCCGCCGCAGCCGATGGCCAACGGATGGTCCTCGGGGAACGCGCTTTTGCCCAGCAGGGTGGTCATCACCGGCGCCTGGACCAGCTCGGCGAACTCGCGCAGCTCGGCCGTGGCCTCGGCCCACAGCACGCCCTGGCCGACGTGCAGCAGCGGCCGCTCTGCCGCCAGCAGCAGGCGCACGGCGCGGGTCACCGCCTCCGGATCGGCCGCCGTGCGCAGCCGCGGCACCGGCGCGTAGTCCCGCGGCGCGTCGCCGGCCTCCTCGGTCGCCACGTCGGCCGGCATCTCCAGCAGCACCGGCCCGGGGCGGCCCGCGCGCAGGTAGGTGAACGCGCGGCGCAGCTGGGCGGGGATTTGGGCTGCGCTGGCGAAGCGCGCGGCCCACTTGGTGACGCCGCGGTAGTTGTCCGCCGCGTCGTAGGCGGTGGGCAGGCCTACGCGCGCCCGCGGCTCGCCGCCCGGCAGTACCAGCAGCGGCGTGCGGTCGGCATACGCCTGCGCGATGCCGCCGTAGGCGTTTTCGATACCGGGCCCGCGCTGCACCATGCACACACCCGTGCGGCGCCCGTTGGTCACGCGGGTGTAGCCGTCGGCCATGTTGATCACCGTGCGCTCGAGGCGGCCGACGATCGGGCGGATGCCGGCCGCCGCGGCGGCGTCGATCAACGGGTTGGCCGGGAAGCAGAACACGTACTCGACGCCTTCGCGCCGCAGGATCTCCGCGACCGCCGCGCTGCCGTTCATCGCTACCCATCCCTCCTCGCGCTCGCCGGGTACCGCGCCGTCTCGCCCGCCATGATAGGGCGCGCCCGTGTGCAGCGCCAGGCCGCGCGTTACTTCAGCCGTTCGAGCAGGTGGTCGCCGACGCGCAGCGCATTGGCCATGATGGTCAGCGCCGGGTTCACCGCCCCGATGGAGGGGAAGAAGCTGGCATCTACCACGTACAGGTTGTCCAGATCGTGTGCTTTACAGAACACGTCGAGCGCCGAGGTGCGCGGGTCGGTGCCGAAGCGCACGGTGCCTGCCTGATGCGCTGTAGCGGAGATGTCCATCGTCTTGCCCAGGTACAGGCGGCGCGGCAGTAGGTGCTCGCGCAGGCCGACGCGGCTGACGAGGCTCTGCAGCTTGGCGATCAGCCGGCGGTGGGCCTCCTGGTTGACATCGCGCAGGTGGAGGTGGATCGCCCCGGCGCGGTCCAGCGTGACGCGGTTGTCCGCCAAGGGGGGATCCTCGGTAGTGAGCCAGAAGTCGACCGCGTGGCGAGCGATCTCCTCGAACGCCAGGTCGGGGGCCCACCCTACCCAGTGGGGGGCCTCGCCTTTCACCATCTCGCCGTCGGACTTGCCGACCATCTGGATATTGCCGAGCGGGTAGTCCCAGTCGTCGGCCCCGAAGTAGAAGTCGTTGAGTGCTAGCGTCTTCTGGAACTGGGTGGGGTTGGGCTCGATGCTGAGCGCCATGACGGCGGAGCTGAGGTGCCGCATGTAGTAGCGGCCGACGACACCGGAGCGGTTGGCCAGGCCGTTCGGGTGTTGGTCGTTGGCCGAGCGCAGCAGCAGCACCGCCGAGTTGATCGCCCCGCAGGCCACCACCACGAGATCGGCGCGATACTCCTCGGGCTGCCCGTCGCGCTCCACTAGCACGCGGGTGACCGTGCGCCCGCTGGCGTCGGTGACCAGCCGCGTGGCGCGAGCACGGGTCAGGAGCTGGACGTTCGGGTACGCCAGCGCCGGCCGCACGCAGATGATCTCCGCGTCGCTCTTGCCCTGTACGAGGCAGGGGAAGCCGTCGTAGCGGTCGCAGCGGATGCACCGGCTGAACGGGGTGGGCCGGCCCTGGTCGTCCTGGTCGAGCAGGGCGCCGCACGGCGCATGGAACGGGTGCAGGCCCAGCCGCTCCAGGTCGTCGCTGAGCTGCTGGATGCGTGGCTCGTGGCGGATCGGCGGGTGGGGGTACTGCTGGCTCCAGGGGCCCTCGGTGGGGTCCTCGCCGTGGCGGCCGTGCACCTGGTAGAGCTGCTCGGCCTGCGAGTAGTACGGCTCCAGGTCATCGTAGCCGATCGGCCAGGCCGGCGAGAGACCGCCGTAGTGGCGGAGCTCGCCGAAGTCCTGCGGGCGCAGGCGGAACAGCGCCGCCCCGTACACCTTGGTGTTGCCGCCGACCCAATAGTGGATGCCCGGGTGGAACGGCTGGCCGTCGGCGTCGTACCACGTCTCGCGCGCACGGTAGCGCCCTTGCAGGAACACCGCGGCCGAGTCCCAGTTGGCGCGCTCGCGTGGTAGCCAGTCGCCTCGCTCCAGCAGGAGGATGCGCTTGCCCGAGGGCGCCAGGCGGTAGGCCAGCGTGCCGCCGCCCGCGCCCGTGCCGATGATGATCACGTCGTACGGCGTGGATGGCACGATCCGCTCACTCCTTGTCGGGTACTGCACTGAGGCTCAGCCGGCAAACGCGGGCTCGGGCAGACCGCTGAGGCCCGGGCGCAGGGCGAACAGACTCCCAGAGAGGGGGTAGCGAGCCCGCTGCTCGGGGGTCATGTTCTGGCGCGAGGTGGTGATGTACAGCGTGTCTAGGCGCGCGCCGCCGAACATAACGCTGGTCGGCTGCGGCACGGGCAGCGCCACCGTGTGGGTAATCCGACCACGCGGGTCGTAGCGCACCACGCGCCCCACCGCGTTGTGCACGCTCCACACGCCGCCCTCGGCGTCGACCGTCAGGCCATCGGGAAAAGCGCCGCCGGCGCGATCGATGGTAGCGAACACGCGGCGGTTGGCCAGGCAGCCAGTGTCGGGGTCGAAGTCGTAGGCGAAGATCGCGTAGCGGAAGCTCTCGCCGAAGTAGAACGTGTGGTTGTCCGGGCTCCAGCCGAGGCCGTTGGCACAAGCCACGTCGCCCTGCTGCCGCGTGATGCGCCCGTCGGGGTCCAGCCGGTAGAGGGCGCCGGTGGGCGCGTCCCACTGCTGATCGTTCATGGTGCCGGCCCAGAAGCGGCCCTGGCGATCCACCTTGCCGTCGTTGAAGCGGTTCCGGGGTTGAGCAGGCTCCGGGGCCGCGCCACGAGTCAGCGCGCGCCGGGCGGGGTCGTAGAAGGCGAACTGGTGGCGCAGGGTGAGCACGAGCCCACCCCCCCGGCGGAGCCCCAGGGCTGTGACCGCATCGGGCAGCGGAAACACCTCGTCGCGGCCGGTCGCCGGATGGAAGCGGTGGATCGCCTGGCCGAGAATGTCCACCCAGTACAGCGCCTGCTCCTGCACCGACCACAGTGGCGACTCGCCCGGATTGCCATCGGCCCGCAGCACGCAGTCGAGATCGCGCGCGGTAAAGGCGTGCGGCGTCATGGGCTCCGCTCCTCTCGGCACTAGAAAAACGCCTCGGGCACGGTGCGCAGCTCGCGCGCCGTGGCGGCGATCGCCTCGCGCATGAGCTGCAGGCGGTCGGGCTGGCCCTTGAGCAGCGCTTCGGCTAGCGCGAGGGCCTGCTGCGTGGTGACCTTGCCAGGCATCGGCGGCGCGTTCGGGTCTACCGCGCACTCCACGAGCGCCGGCCCGGGCTGGGCCAGCGCCTGCTGGAGCGTGGCCGCGACCTGCGCGGGGTCGTCGACACTGTAGCCCGCCACCCCGCAGGCCCGGGCGACCGCGGCGAAGTCGATGGGCTGGAGCTCGACGGCGAACTCGGGATAGCCGAACTGAACCAGCTGCTCCCAGCGCACCTGGTTCAACGTGTTGTTCTTCACCACCACGATCTTGATAGGGAGCTGGTAGTAGGCCACCGTGGCCAGCTCGCCCATCAGCATGGTGAGCGCGCCGTCGCCCGCCACGCAGATGATCTGCCGGCTAGGGTAGGCGATCGCCGCGCCGATGGCGTACGGCAGCGAGCAGGCCATGGTCGACAGCGTGCCCGAGAGCGAGAACTGCATGCGGCCGCGCATGCGCAGGTGGCGGGCGATCCAGGTGGTATCGGTGCCGCTATCGCAGGTGATGATAGCGTCGTCAGCGAGCAACTTGTTCAGCTCGTAGAATACCACTTGCGGCTTCAGCGGCCGGGCGTGGTTTGTGCCCTCCTGCTCCATCAGGCGGTTCCAGTGGTGCATCCGCTCCTGCGCCTTGGCCAGGAACGAGCGATCGCTCTTGTGGCGCACCAGGGGCAGCAAGGCCTGGAGCACGTCGTGGCTGTCGCCGACTAGGCCCACGTCCACCTCGTGGCGTAGGCCGATGCGCGTGGGGTCGCGGTCGATCTGGACGACACGCGCCTGGCCGGGCTTGGGGTAGAAGTCGAGGTAGGGGAAGCTGCTGCCGATGATCACCAGCGTGTCGCACTCGCGCAGCGCGTCGACCGACGGTGCGGTGCCCAGCAAGCCGATGCCACCGGTCGTATAGGGGCTGTCGTCCGGCACCGCCGTCTTGCCGAGCAGAGGCTTGATGATCGGCCCCGCGACACGCTCGGCCAGCTCGATGACCTGCTCGCGTGCGCCGATCGCCCCCCGGCCGGCCAAGATCGCCACACGGCGGCCGGCGTTGATCAGGTCGGCCGCCTCTTGGAGCACGCTGGCAGGCGGCAGCGGGTGGCGCGCGGCGGTCAGCTCGCGCCACAGGCGCGGCAGTGCGGCGCTCGGGTACTCGTGCGCGGGGCGCTGGCGCTGGACGTCGCGGGGAATATTGACGTGCGCCACGGTGCGGCGGGCCAGCGCGGTCTTGATCGCCGCGTCGAGCACGCGCGGCAGGTGGTCGGCGTTCATCACCCGCTCGCTGTAGGCGGCGACATCGGCGTACAGGCGGTCGAGCGCCACGTCCTGCTGGTAGTGGGTCCCGATCAGGTGCGACCAGGTCTGGCCGGTGATCGCCAGGACGGGCTGATCGTCGCCCTGAGCGTCGTACAGGCCGTTGGCCAGGTGCACGCCGCCCGGGCCGGAGGTGGCCAGGCAGACGCCGAGCCGGCCCGTGAACTTAGCGTAGCCGCAGGCAGCGAAGGCGGCCGCCTCTTCGTGGCGCACCTGCACGAAGCGAATGCGCTGCTGGCGCCGCAGTGCCTCGAGGATCTCGCCGATCCCGTCGCCCGCGAAGCCGAATACCACCTCCACCCCCCACGCGTGCAGGCGCTCGACCAGCATCTCGGCAGCGGTTTGCGTCATGGTTCTCGACCCCCCGTCGCGCTGCGGCCGCGTGGGCCGCACCCCGGTCCGCCCAGTCGCCCGTGTGGGGCTCGATCCGAGTATAGGCGGCGGGCACGCGCGCTTGACAGCGAATCGGGTGCCGACTAGACTACCGGGCCGACTCAGGGCGCACGAGGCATTCGTGGCAGCCGTTCGCTACTCCCCGATCGCGGACTACGCGCTGCTCGGCGACTGCCATACGGCTGCACTGGTCTCGCGCGGCGGCTCGCTCGACTGGTACTGCCCCCACCGCTTCGACGCGCCGGCCGTGTTCTGCCGCCTGCTCGACGCCGACCAGGGGGGATACTGGGCCCTGATACCCACCGGGCCATACCGCGCCCGGCGCCGCTACCTCGGGCCCACCCCGGTGCTGGAGACCACCTTCACCACCGCCGCGGGCACCGCGCGCGTCATCGAGTGCATGCCGGTCTACGACCGCAAGCCCAACTGGGGGGGGCACGACGTGGGCAGCCGCCGGCGCGTGCTGCGCTTGGTCGAGGGGCTGGCCGGGGAGACCACGTTCGCGACCGTGTTCAAGCCGACGTTCGACTACGCTCGCGTCCCAGCCACGCTGTCGCCCGCGGCCGGCGGCGCCATCGCGTCGGGTGCCGGAACGTATCTGGTGCTCGCCTGCGCGCCCGTGGCGCTCGCGCCCGACGGGCAGGGGGGCCTGCACGCCACCTTCTCCGTGCGCGCGGGCGAGCGGCGCGCCTTGGCGCTCACGGTGGCCGACAGCCTCGATAGCGCGCGGGCGGCGCTGGCGCCTCCCGATCCCTACACCGAGCTGGCCGCCACCCTCGACTACTGGCAGCGCTGGGCGGCGCGCTGCACCTACCACGGGCCGTACCGCGACCTGGTCCTGCGCAGCGCGCTCACCCTGAAGCTGCTCACCTACGAGCCCACCGGCGCCATCGTTGCCGCCCCCACGACCTCGCTGCCCGAGGAGATCGGGGGCACACGCAACTGGGACTACCGCTACACGTGGCTGCGCGATAGCTCGCTGATGCTGTACGCGCTGCTCAGCGTGGGCTACGAGCACGAGGCCGTGGACTTCTTCCTCTGGCTGCGCAGCGTCTGCCTGCCCTCGCGGAACGACACCTTGCAGATCATGTACACGATCGACGGCGGCCGCGAGCTGCCGGAGTACACGCTCGACCACCTGGAGGGGTATCGCGGCTCCCGGCCGGTGCGGGTAGGCAACGCGGCCGCCACCCAGCAGCAGCAGGATATCTACGGCGAGGTGCTCACCACCGCCTACCTCTACTACCGGCCGGAGTCGGGCGCCCACACCACGCATGGCCAGCCGGCCCAGCACCGCCCGGGCGCCGAGAGCTGGCAGCTGCTGAGCTATCTGGTCGAGCAGGCGGCCAGCCGCTGGAGCGAGCCCGGGGCCGGCATCTGGGAGATGCGCGGCCCGCCCCAGCACTTCCTGTACTCCAAGCTGCTGTGCTGGGCCGCGCTCGACCGGGGCATCCGGCTGGCCACCGAGTTCGGCCTGCCCGCCCCGCTCGCCCGCTGGCACGCCACTCGCGAGGCGATCCGCGCCGCTATCCTGGAACAGGGCTGGAACCCGCGGCGCGGCGCATTCACGCAGGCGTTCGGCAGCGACGCCCTCGACGCCAGTGCCCTGGCCCTCCCCCGCGTCGGCTTCCTGCCCGCCAGCGACCCGCGCGTGCGCGCCACCGTGGCGGCGATCCAACGCGAGCTGGCCGCCGACGGGCTCGTACGCCGCTACCGCGCCCCGGACGGGCTGCCGGGCAGCGAGGGCGCCTTTCTGCTGTGCAGCTTCTGGCTGGTCGACGCGCTAGCCTACGAGGGGCGCGTCGACGAGGCGCGCGCCCTGTTCGAGCGCCTGACGCGCTACGGCAACGACCTCGGCCTATTCTCCGAGGAGGTGGACGCGCGCGACGGCTCCCTGCTGGGTAACTTCCCGCAGGGCTTCACGCACCTCGCGCTGATCGGGTCGGCCGTGAACCTCGCTGCGGCCACGCAGGGCCAGCCCGAGACAGCCGCGCGGACGGAGGGCGATCGCGTGGGACCGGCGCGGCAGGCCGCGGCTACCGCGGCGCCCCCCACGGAGCAGTGAGGCGCGCCCACAGCCCCAGCCGCGCCGCGCCGGGGCTACCGCGTGCCGAGCTGGGCCAGCGCGGCGTCGAGGTAGCTGTAGTCCACCAGCGCGCGCACGTCCCCGATGCCTTTGCGGATCAGCCCTTTGGCCTGCCAGAAGTCGTGCTGGTCCTGCAGGCTGCGGAGGTCCACGCGCCCGTTCGGGTCGTAGTAGGCCCACAACGCGCGCTCGACCACCGATTCCGGGACCTGGGCATGCTTGGCCGCGATGGCCGTGATCTCGGGAGTGCCGACGTGGTCGAGAAAGTAGCGCAGCCCTTGGATGTAGGCCACCATGAACCGGCGCGCCGCCTCGGGCTTGTCGCGCATGAACCGCTCGCCGTACAGCAGCGTGTACGCTTGGATCGGCTCGCGCACGATCTCGTCGGTGCGCTTCCAGCGCACGCCCAGGCCGCGCTCCTCCAGCAGCGCGGGCACCGGCTCGACCAGCAGCTGCCACTCCTGGGCCTTGTTCTGGAACATGGCGAGCTGGTCGGCCACACCGCCCGCCGGCGTCTCCACGAACGTGAAGTTCGCGAACTCGAGCCCGTCAGGCGTGGTCAGCCCTGCGGCCTGCGCGACCTTGTAGAAGGTGTACGGCAGCGAGAGCCCAGAGTCGATGGCCGGCACGCCCCCGACGCTCCCCCGGAGATCGCTGAGGTCGCGGAACTTGTCGGCGACGTCGCTGCGCACGACGATGTTGTACACCGAGCGGCCGTGGGCGATCTGGCCCTGGTCGGCGACCATGCGGAAGACGATCCCCTCGGCCGCGGCATTGACCATCCCGGCACTGATCCCGGCCGCCGCCACATCGAGCTGGCCCTGCGACAGCGGCGGGAGCATCTCGTTCGACCCCGCCAGGAAGGTCACGAACTCCACGTCGAGCCCCTGCGCGGCGAAGAAGCCCTTCTCCTGGGCCACGAACACGGGGATCATCGGGAGCCGCGGGGCGTAGGCGTACTTCACCTGGAGCGCCGGCGAACTGGCGGCGGATGGTGCGGCCGCCGGCGCGCCCGTGGGCACGGCACTAGCCGGTGTTGGGGCGGTTTTAGCCCCTCCCGCCGGTGCCGCCGCGGGAGCACAGGCCGCGGCGAGCCAGACGAGCAGCGTGAGCGAGCACAGGCGTCGCATCGGTCGTGTCCTCCACACAGGCGCTCCCGACCGCGCCGAACTACCACAGCTCAGCCGAGAAACCGCCGCACCTCGCGGGCGAACGCCTCGGGCGTCTCCAGGTACGGGTAGTGGGCCGCGTCGGGTAGCAGCACGAGCCGCGCGTCGGGCAGGCCGGCGGCGTAGGCGTGGGCGTGCGCCACGGGCACCAGCCGGTCGCGCTCGCCCCACAGCACCAGGGCGCGCACGCGAGCCCGCGGCAGGCGCTCGCGCAGCTTGGGATGGTAGGGAAACTGCCACGCCAGCCGCGCCGCGGCCACCCGCGCGTGCAGGACCGCCTCCGCGCGCTCGGGCGGCTCGCTGTCCGGCAGCCAGTCCCGCGCCAGCGGGCCGGTCGGATCGGCGAACACCAGCGGGCGCAGCATCGGCGGCGTGAGCGCGAACTCGTCCTCGGCCAGCGCGCCCTCGACCTGCAGGCCGTAGGCGTTGACCACCACCAGCGCCCCCAGCCGCTCCGGGTAGCGCACGGCGAACTCGGCCGCCAGCCAGCCGCCGAGCCCGCAGCCGAGCAGCGCCGGGCGCTCCAGCCCCAGCGCGTCCCACAGGTCGAGCAGCCAGAACACCACGTCCTCCGGCCCGTCGATGCGGCCGAGGGTGGTCGAGTCGTCGAAGCCCGGCAGGCTCGGCGCGATGACCTGGCAGCTGTGCGCCAGCAGCGCGTGGCCGGGCGTCCACCGGTTGCCCAGCGTGTCGTGGAGCCACAGCAGGGTGGGCCCCTCGCCAGCCGCCAGGATGCGCGTGGGGCGGCCACCGATAGGGCGCGTCGTTTCGGTGCTCATCGCTCCACCGCCGCAGACGCCGGGGAGGCGGCCGGCTCGTCGGTGTTCACGGGCCGCAGGGCGGGCATCACCTCGCGGGCGAACAGCTCCATGCTCTTACGGGTAAGGTGGTGCGGCACGTTGCCGACCGAGAAGTTGGGCACCAGCGTGCCCAGGCCCGTGGCGCGGGCGATCTCCAGCAGGCGGTCGCGCACCGTAGCGGGGCTGCCCACGATCACGTAGCCGGCCTTCTCGATCTCCGCCCACGCGCTGAAGCGCCCGGGCCGCGAGGTGCGCCGCGCCTCCAGCACGCTGAGCATCGAGCGCACCGACGAGTGGCCTGGCGGGTACTGGAACGTGTCGCGGTTCTTGAGCAGGTTCCGGGCGTAGTACCAGAAGTGGGGCTCGTACTCCTCCACCGCGCGCGCGTCGGTCTCGGCCACGTAGATGCCCACGCCCCAGCCGATCTGCTCGTGCCGCGGGGTGTAGCCCGCGCGGGCGCACGCCTCGCGGAAGTACTCGGCGCTGGCGGCGCGCAGGGCGTACGGCGCCAGCGTGGGCAGCACCATATACGTATAGCGCCGCTGGGCCACCCACTCGATCGTCTCGCGCGAGCCGGAGCCCGGGATCCAGATCGGCGGGTGCGGCTGCTGGTACGGCCGCGGCCAGACGTTGACGTACCGGAAGCGGTAGTGCATGCCCTCCCAGGCGAACGGGCCGGGGGTCGTCCAGGCCTTGAGGATCAGCTCGTGGGCCTCGTGGAACCGCTCGCGGGCGTAGGTGGGGTTGACGTTGTAGGAGAAGAACTCGTTGCCCGTGCCGACGACCTGGCCGGAGATAACGCGGCCGCCGCTGATGACGTCCAGCATGGCCACCTCCTCGGCCACGCGCAGCGGGTGGTCGTACAGCGTCAGCACGTTGCCGAGGATCACCAGCTTGACGCGCCGCGTGCGGCGCGCGAGGCAGGCGGCCATGATGTTGGGCGACGGCATCAGCCCGTAGGCGTTCTGGTGGTGCTCGTTCACGCAGACCCCGTCGAACCCCAACTCGTCGGCATATTCCAGTTCGTCCAGGTAGCGGTTGTACACCTCGTGCCCGCGCTGGGGATCGTACAGCGCGTTCTCGCAGACCACCCAGGCCGTGTCGTGCGTCTGCCCGAAGTCCGGCGGCAAGTACGGCCAGGGCATCAGGTGGAAGACATAGAACCTCATCACCTACTCCCGACGGGCGGGGGCGCGGCCCTTGGGCAGGGGCAGCACCACGGTTATGGCTGATACGGGCCGAGCTGCGCCACCGCGAAGTCGGCGAACTGGTTGTCGATCACCTTGGCCAGATCGACTTTGGTCGGCACGTAGCCGCGCTCGTGCAGCCAATCCTGCACCGCGGCGATGGCCTCGGCGTTCACCCGGCCGTCCGGGTTGCTGGATGGCCAGGGCACGATGTCGTACAGCGCGCGGTCCTTCAGCGCCGTGTGTTTCTGGAAGGCGGCGATGACGAATTCGCGGTTGATGCCCTTCAGCCGCGCGTCGGTGTACTCGCGCAGGCCGCGGATATAGGCGCGGGCGTAGCGCTTGGCCACTTCGTTCTTCTGGTCGGCGAAGGTCTCGGAGTACATGATCAACGCCGGGTTGTCGTACGGCTCGATCTCCGGCCAGGCGCGCCAGCGCACGGCGTAGCCGTCGGCCACCGCGCGGCCGCCGAACGGCTCGATGGTCACCCCGCCATCCACGTTGCCGGTGCCGAGCGCCACGTTCAGATCGCCGTAGTTCAGCTCGACCTCCTGGATATCGCTGAGCCGCAGGTTCGCCGTGGCCAGCAGGTCGGCCACGAGCTTCTGGGTAGTATGGCCCTTCGCGGTGTACGAGATGCGCAGCCCGCGCAGGTCGGCCACCTCGCGCACCCGCCCGCTGTCGATCAAGTCCTTGCGGATCAGCAGCCCGCCGGCCTCGTTGCCCGGATAGGCCGTCCACTGGTCGAGCACGATGCGCACCGGGATGCCCTGCGCGATGGCGTTGAAAAGGCCGGCGGTCGGGCCCCCGGCCAGCAAGTCGATCTGCCCGGCGGCCAGCGCGGGGAACAGCTGCGCGGAGGTATCGGAGGGCACGTCCTCGATCTGGATCCCCTCCTCCTCGAAGTAGCCCCGCTCCATAGCCACGTAGCGCCCGCCGTTCGAGAGACTCGGCGTGGTAGCGGCGCGGACCACCACGGGGGGCCGCAGCGGCTGGCCCAAGGGAATCGCGTCGGGCGCGGCGGCACGGGCCGCGGGCGCCGCCGACGAAGCGGACGCGCTGGCCCCCGGCGGGGCAGTGGGCGCGCTACCCGCCCCCGCCGGCCGCGCCACCGAGCCGCCCGCCGCACAGCCCCACCCCAGCAGCGCGGCCAGCACGAGCAAGCCTGGGAAGCGCACGATCTCCCACACGATCTTCCTCCTCACGGCGTGTCCGGCGCGCGGTGCGCCGGCCCCCACGGCGCCAGGAGCGCCGCACCGCACTCGGCGGGGCGCTCGCCGGCCAGGATAGCCGATCGCCCCGCGCGGGGGTAGGGTAGCCGCCCACGGCGCGCGGCGGGATATGGTACCCTGAGGGCACATCCCCCGCAGCGGAGACGAGCGTGCGATACCGCAAGCACGAGGCCAAAGAGGCAGCGCGCGCCCAGTTTCGGGGCCTGTGGGCCGCCATCACCTCGCCGTTCACCCCCGACGGTGCCCTCGACGAGGCGGGCCTGCGCCGCAACCTGCGCTACCTGATCGACGTGCTGCACATCGACGGCATCTTCTGCACCGGCAACATGGCCGAGTTCTGGGCGCTGACCACCGCCGAGCGCCGGCGCAGCGTCGAGATCGTCGTCGAGGAGGCGCGCGGCCGCTGCCTGGTCATGGCGCAGACCGGCCACCACGCCGCGCACGAGACCGTCGAGCTGACGCGCCACGCGCAGGAGGTCGGCGCCGACTACGTGGCGCTGATCAACCCGTACTACCCGCCGATGGACGAGCAGGCGGTCTACGACTGGTTCGCCTTCGTGGCCGCCCGCGTAGACATCGGCATCTGGCTGTTCGACTCGGAGTACGCGCAGTACACGCTGTCGCCCGAGCTGATCGCCCGCCTCGCCGAGCTGCCGAACGTTTGCGGCATCAAGATCGGTGGCACGCTGGAGCACTACGCGGCAGTGGCGCGCCTGTGCGGCGACCGCCTCGTGCTCAGCCATCCGTCCGAGCGCGCCTGGCTAGGGCTGATGCGCGACTACGGCCAGCGGTCGTACATGTCCTCGGCCACCCCGTTCCTGTTCCAGACGGCCACCGACCAGCGGCTGCGCGAGTACACTGAGCTGGGCCTGGCCGGGCGATTCCCGGAGGCCGAGCAGGTCGCGCGCACGCTGGAGCCGCTGCGCGCGGTGCACGCGCGTTGGATCGGGGCGCCGTGGCGCGAGCGGCGGGTGATCCCGATCGCCTATGTGAAGGCCTGGAGCGAGCTGCTGGGCCTGGCCGCCGGGCCCGTGCGGCCGCCGCTGCGACCGATCACCGCCGAGGAGCAGGCCGCGCTGCGCGCCGATCTGGAGCGGGTGGGGCTGCTGGCTGCAGCGTCCCCTGCCGGCCGTTAGCGGACCGCTGCGGGCGCCGCCGGGCCGGGCCGCGGCAGCAGGTCGCGCCAGTGGCTGCTCTGCGACACCGCCCCCAGCCCGCTGGCCACCAGCACCCAGTGCGCGCCGCCGTCGTCGCTGCCCCACACCTCACCGTCGGTGGTGCCGGCGTACAGGCCGTAGCCGCCCGGCCAGGCCGCCAGTGCCAGCGCCTCGACGTTGCCGTGCAGCGCGGGGGGGAG
>Ga0070737_10002465_pt1 | contig 22237 bp, 21 predicted proteins | sample Coa_R1_10_FD_66438 | JGI IMG/M metagenome (GOLD analysis project Ga0070737, IMG submission 66438) | Surface soil microbial communities from Centralia Pennsylvania, which are recovering from an underground coalmine fire - Coalmine... | ecosystem: Environmental > Terrestrial > Soil > Unclassified...
GCCCTCGAGGCGAGCGCGCTTCGGGGCACCGTGGCCGCGCCCGAGCGCCCGTTCACCGAGGAGGAGCGCAGCCAGCAGCCGTCGATCTTCTCCGTGCTGCGCGCCCTGGTGGCCCTATTCCACAGCCCCGCAGACCCGCACCTAGGCCTCTACGGGGCGTTCGGTTACGATCTGGCGTTCCAGTTCGAGCCCATCCGCCGGCGGCTGCCGCGGCCGGCCGACCAGCGCGACCTGGTGCTATACCTGCCGGATGAGCTGATCGTGGTCGACCACCGGCGCGAGCGGGCGATGCGCTGCCGCTACGAGTTCGCGCTGGCTGGCCGCAGCACCGAGGGCCTGTCCCGCACCGGCGCCAGCGAGCCGTTCGTGCCAGCCCCCACGGCCGCCGCGGGAGGCGACCATGCCCCGGGCGAGTACGCGGCGACAGTGCGCCGGGCGCGCGAGGCGTTCGCCCGTGGCGACCTGTTCGAGGTGGTGCCCAGCCAGACGTTCTTCGAGCCGTGCCCCGCGCCGCCCTCCGAGCTGTTCCGCCGCCTGCGGGAGCGCAACCCGGCGCCGTATGGGTTCCTGATCAACCTCGGCCAGCAGGAGTACCTCATCGGCGCCTCGCCCGAGATGTACGTGCGCGTCGAAGGGACGCGGGTGGAGACGTGCCCCATCAGCGGCACCATCGCGCGCGGGCGCGATCCCATCGCCGACGCGGCCCAGATCCTCGCGCTGCTCAACTCCGAGAAAGATGCGGCCGAGCTGACCATGTGCACCGATGTGGACCGCAACGACAAGTCGCGCGTCTGTCGGCCCGGCAGCGTGCGGGTGATCGGCCGCCGCCAGATCGAGCTGTACTCGCGCCTCATCCACACGGTGGACCACGTGGAGGGGCACCTACGCGAGGGGTTCGACGCGCTCGACGCGTTTCTGGCCCACACCTGGGCGGTGACGGTGACAGGCGCGCCGAAAGCCTGGGCTATGCAGTTCATCGAGGACCACGAGCGCAGCCCGCGCGCCTGGTACGGCGGCGCCGTGGGGCTGGTGGGCTTCAACGGCAACCTGAACACCGGGCTCACGCTGCGCACCATCCGCGTGCGCGACGGCCGCGCCGAGGTGCGAGTAGGGGCAACCCTGCTGTACGACTCGGACCCCGACGCGGAGGACCGCGAGACGCGGCTGAAGGCGTCGGCGTTCCTCGACGTGCTGCGGCGCCCCAGCGCGGCGCCGGCCACCACCGCGCCCGTCGCGCAGCCCGGCGCCGGCCGGCGCATCCTGCTCGTCGACCACCAGGATTCGTTCGTGCACACCCTGGCCAACTACTTCCGCCAGACCGGGGCCGAGGTGGTCACCTTGCGCGCGGGCTTCGCTCCCACGGCATTCGACGCCCTGCGGCCGGACCTGGTGGTGCTGTCGCCCGGGCCCGGGACGCCCGCCGACTTCCGCATCGCCGACACGCTCGCCGCGGCTATAGCGCGCGGGCTGCCGGTGTTCGGCGTCTGCCTGGGGCTTCAAGGGCTGGTGGAGTACTGCGGCGGCAAGCTGGCCACGCTGCCGTACCCGATGCACGGCAAGGCGTCGCGTATCCGCGTATTGGGCGGACGGCTGTTCGTGGGACTGCCGCACGAGTTCCGCGCCGGGCGCTACCACTCGCTGTACGCGGTGCGCGAGACGCTGCCGCCGGAGCTGGCGGTGACCGCGGAGAGCGACGACGGCGTGGTGATGGCGGTCGAGCACCGCACGCTGCCGCTGGCCGCGGTGCAGTTCCACCCCGAGTCGATCCTCACGCTGGAGGACGACTGCGGCCTGCGGCTGATCCACAACGTAGTGGCGCTGCTGGCCCGCCAGCCCGCGGCGGCGCCCGCCCGGTAGCCCTGGCGCTCAGCGCCCCACCGCGCCGGCGTAGAAGCGGTTGGCTACCTTGCCGGGGTTCAGGATGCCGTAAGGATCTGTCTGGGCCTTGAAGGCCAGCAGCTTCGGGAGGTCGCGTAGGTGGCCGCCCTCTTCGACCACGTAGGTGTGCGGGTTCATCACGGTCACGCCGATCTGCTCGCAGTAGGCCATCACCGCGTCGACGAAGGCGGGCTCGGAGCGGGTCAGGAGCGGGATGCCCATGGGACGCAGCGCTGGCCCCGAGCGATGGAACTCGACGTGGTGCAGAAAGCCGTCGCCAAACCGCTCTTTGATCTGCTGCAGCTGCGCGAAGAACCGGGGCGCCGGGGCAAACTCGCACTGCAGCCATGTGTAGCTTGGGTCGTGGTGCTTGCCCCAGAGGATGGTGTGGCTGAAGGGAAACTGGGTGATGTCGGGCCGCTCGGGCCAGGACAGGTAGCGGCCGCCCGCGGCGGCCACCAGGGCCTGCGTTGCCCCCACCTGGCGCTCGTCGACCATCAGCAGCACAGCCGACTCGTGCGGCTGGAACAGGTGGTCCACCGCCTCGAAGAAGGTGGGGATCGGCGCCTCCTGCAGCGACACCAGCCGCTTGGCGATGGTGTCATCCAGCCCGATGGTCCAGCCGAAGCGAGCCGCGGCCTCGAACTGGGGGAAAATGGCGACGCCCTGGGCCCAGGGGCGCGCGGGCACCAGGGGGAAGGTCACGGTGGCGATCACGCCCGCCACGCCGTAGGTGTGCAGCAGGTTCTCCAGCTCGGGGTCGCGGACCGTCAGGGTGCGGGGCGGGTCCTCGGCGGTGTACAGCTCGCAGGCCAGCACGTTGCCGTCCCACAGCGAGCCGTAGGCGACCGAGCCGATGCCGCCCGAGCCGCCCGCCACGAAGCCGGCCGCGGTGGCGCGCCGGTAGGTGCTGGGCAGCACGCGGAACTCGCGCCCGTACTGGCGCGCCGCCTCTTCGGCCGCGCCCAGGATGATCCCCCCCTCGACGGTGATGCGGGTGGGTTCTAGGGCGACAATGCGATTCAGCCGCCGGATATCCACCAGGATCCCGCCATGTAGCGGCAGCGACTGGCCGTAGTTGCCCGTTCCAGCTCCACGCAGCGTTAGGGGCACGCGCGCCCGCACCGCCAGAGCCACGATCTCGCGCAGCTCCGCCAGCGTGCCGGGCTGCACGATGGCGTCGCACGGCACATCGCTGAAGGCGTGGGTCAGCAGCGGGGAGTACCAGGAGAAGTCGCGCAGGAACTTCACCTGCGCCGCCGGGTCGAGAATCACGTGCTCGGCGCCCACCAGCGCGAGCAGCTCGCGGACGGGAACCCGTTGGGTGCGCTCGGTCATGAGCCAGTACCTCCGCTCGGGGCTGGGCGCGGCTCAGTACGCCGCGCGGTGAGTGGCTTTCAGGCGCGCCAGAAGATGGTCACCCGCGCGCACCGGTGGATACCGTGGCGGGCGCGTCGCGCTCTGGCAAGTCGGTAGGGGCGCCACCACGGTGTCGGCGCTGGGGGAGTGGAACAGCACCACCGAGTAGCGCGCCCGCGCGGCGGCCGGCCCGGAGGGCACGGCCACGCGGTGGGGGGACGAGCGAAACCGCCCGTTGGTCCAGCGCTCCAGGAGGTCCCCAGTGTTCACGATCGCCGCCTCGGGCCGCGGCGGCACCGGCAGCCACGTCCCGTCCGCCAACTGGATCTCCAGGCCGCCCGCGGCGTCGTTGAACAGCAGGGTCAGCGCGCCGAAGTCGGTGTGGGCCCCCGCGCGCAACTGGCCCGGTGGGGGCGCTCCTGCTAACGGGGGGTAGTGCAGCAAGCGCACGGTGCTCAGCGGCCGGGCGAAATGGGGCGCGAAATAGGCGGCTGGCAGGCCCAGCGCGCGGGCCATGGCGGCCAGTAGCCGATCACCGGCGGCCCGCGCTGCATCGTAGAAGGCCAGCACCGCCGCGCGCAGCGCCGGTAGCTCGGGCGGCCAGCGATTGGGCGGCGCATCAGGATGCTCGGGGCCGGCCTGGAAGATCTCCTTGAGGTCCCATAGGCGCGTCGTGTCGAGCGCCTGGGAGGTCAAGCCGCCGTAACCGCGATTGGTGGCCGCGCTCTGCCAGCGCACGGCTTCCTTGGCCGCCGGCGGCAGCGCGAAGAAGGTGCGGGCCGCGGCGAACACGCCCTGCAGCACCTCGACCGGAACACCGTGGTGCCGCAGGTAGAAGAACCCGTGCTGTTCCAGCGCCTCGCCCAGCGCGGTGCACGCTGGCGTCTCCCCCCGCGCGCAGGCGCCTAGATCGATGACCGGAATGGGCGGCTGACGCGTCGCTACCCGCTCGTCCGTTGGCATCGGGCCCTCCTCGCCGCGCGACCCACGCGGCACATTGGCGTCAGCTCACGGCCGTCGCCAAGCCGACATAGCCAGTATGGCGCCTGGGAGCCGCCCCGTCGCTGGGCGTGGCGCCCAGAGCCCACCCGCAGCGAATCGTGCGCGCGGTACATGGTCCAGCGCGGGCACGGTCCCTACGCTGGACAGCGAGACGCGGGGGTACGGGCGCCGGTTGCGCGCCCGCGACGGCCCGCGCCTGTCGCGACGCACGCTGCGCCCCAGCGTGCCACAAAGGGGGATGATACGGTGAACGCCCGTCTAGCTCGTGTCGCGTGCGCGCTGCTGAGCGTCCTGCTCGCGGGCTGCACGGCCCGCGCCGCCCCGGCGAGCGACCGGCCGGCCGCGGTCGCCCCGCTGTCGCCGAGCACCCCACCGGCGAGCCCGGCGGCCGGCGGGCTGGCGCTGACCAAGCTCAGCTACGGCCACGACTGGTTGATCCAGGGCCACGCCGCGCCCGTGTTCGTGGCGCAAGACAAGGGCTACTTCGCCGAGGCGGGCCTAGAGGTGACGATCGGCCGCGGCTACGGCTCGGCCGACGCGGCCAAGCGCGCGGCAAGCGGGCAGACCGACATCGTGCTCGGCGATACCGCGACCGCGATGCTGCTGCGCGCCAACGAGGGAGCGTCGATTAAAGCGATCGCGCCCCACTACGACGTCGCCCCGCTGGCGATCGTGGCCGGCGAGGAGGCCCATGTGCGGAGCCCCAAGGACTTGGAGGGCAAGACGATCGCGGATGTGGCGGGCTCCTCGCCACGCCTGCTGTTCCCGGCTTTCGCCGCGCTGGCTGGCTTCGACGCCAGCAAGGTCGCCTGGCAGACCGTCGACCCGGCCGTGCGCGATACCCACCTAGCGGCGGGCCAGGTGTCGCTCGTGGGCGGGTTCTTGTCCAACGTGCCGCTGATCGAGGCCATGGCCCGCCAACAGGGCAGCGATCGCCCCTTCACGGTGCTGCGCTATGCCGACTATGGCTTCGAGATGTACGGCAACAGCTACCTCGCGGCCGACCGGCTGATCGCCGAACGCCCCCAGGTGCTGAGCGCGTTCGTGGCGGCGCTCGCCAAGGGCATCCGCGATACCTATCGCGACCCCGCCGGGGCGGTGGAGATCCTCCGCAAGAGCCATCCCGAACTGGATCCCGAGACGAGCATCCGTCAGATCGAGATCGCCCGCGATACCATCATCACCGACCACACCCGCAGCCAGGGCCTGGCCGTATTCGACGAAGCGCGGATGCAGAAGACCAAAGAGCTCGCGCAGCAGTACCTAGGCCTGCAGCGCGACCTGCCGCTCGCCGAGTTCTACACCGCCCAGTTCCAGCCGGCGCCGCCCGTATTGCCGTAGCTGTCAGGTGGCAGCGGGCACGAGCCAGCGCGTTCGTGGCGGCGGCTCCCAGGCGCGCAGGCGCACCAGCAGCCGGTCGAGGTCGGCGTCGACCAGTAGCAGGGCGCGGTCGGCAGGGGTGAGGAATCCCCGTTGTTGGAGGTGCTCCACGAGGGCGAGCAGTGGCTGCCAGTAGCCCGCCACATCGAGCACACCGCACGGCTTGCGATGGACGCCGAGCTGGGCCCAGCTCCAGACCTCGAACAGCTCTTCTAGTGTGCCGAGTCCGCCTGGGAGCACGAGGAAAGCGTCGGCGAGCTCGCTCATCCGCGCCTTGCGCTCGTGCATGGTGGCCACCACGTGCAGCGCGGTGAGGCCCTGGTGCGCCAGCTCGCGGGCGGCGAGCGCGTGGGGGATGACACCGATCACCTCGCCGCCCGCAGCCAGGGCCGCGTCAGCCAGGGCGCCCATCAGCCCCACGCGCCCACCGCCGTATACGATGCCGAGCCCGGCGCGGGCCAGCCGCTCGCCCACTGCCCGCGCCGTGGCCAGATAGCGCGGGTCGTGCCCGGGACTCGACCCACAGAACACGCAGAGGCGTCGGATCACCGTGGTGTTGTCGCGCATCATCGAAGAAGTCGGCGCAGACTCGCAGCCCGCGCTTCCGTGCCAGGCGCCAAGGGGCCCCACGCGGTCGCGAAGCGCGCCAGCAGCGGGGACAACGTGCGAGTATACCGCACCCATGGTCCAGAGGCACCCGACGCAACCGCGAGCCATCGTCCACGCTGCCCGGACGGCAGAGTACAAGGCTGCCCACGCGGCGGCCGGTGGGGAGCCGAGGCAGGGGCCCAGCCGCGCGCGCCCGGGCCCGACGCGGACCGGAGCAGCCGCGGGCTAGCGCGGTTGGGGCGTCAGGGCGGGCACCTCGATGGGCAGGCCGTAGAACCGCGCCGGGTTGTAGGTCAAGATCTTCTCTTTCTGCGCCGGGGTGAGGTCGGCACGCTCCTGGATCTCCTCCAGGTGGTTGTCGCGCGCCTCGGCGTGCGGCATGTCGGCCGAGGCCATCACCCGGTCTTCGCCCAGCACTTCCAGGGTGCGCGGGACTCCTGGCTCGTCCCCCTCGACACTGAGGTAGATCTGGGCGTCGCGCAGGTACTCGCTGGGGGGCCGCTTCGACACGGGCCGGCCGAACTTGTGGTAGACCACCCAGTGGTAGCGATCCAGCCGGTCGAGCATATACGGCAGCCAATCGCCGCCCGCCTCGAGGAAGGCCACCTTTAGGCCGGGATGGCGGTCGAGCACGCCGCCGCCGGTGATAGCGAAGAACCCCATGAACACGGGCAGCGTGAAGCTGAGCCCGAACGCCGCGTACGAGTCGTGGCAGCTACTGGTCAGCCCCGGGTGGCTCCAGCCGACGTGGACGCATAGCGGCAAGTCCTGCCGCTCCAGCTCCTCCCACACGGGGTCGAACGCCTCGTGGTCGAGCAGCCGGTCGCCGGCCGTGCCCATCGAGTAGACGCCCACGGCGCCCAGCTTCTTGGCCCGTCGTGCCTCGGCCACCGCGTCCTCCGGGCTCCGCAGCGGCAGCAGCGCGGCCCACTTCAGCCGGGTGGGGGCGTGGCTGCAACGCTCCGCTAGCCAGGTGTTGTAGCTGCGCATCAGCGCCGCCTCGTAGCGCGGATCGTCGGTGACGTGCGTCAGGAACAGGGTAGGGAACAGGACCGACACGTCGATCCCGACGCGATCCATATCGGCGAGGCGGGTCTCGACACGCTCCAACGTCTGGGAGGGGATGCTGAACGGCTTCTCGCGCGCCAGGGTCGAGCTCGTGGGGGTGCCGAAGAACATGGCGCCGCCATAGCTCGCCGGGCGGGGGAAGTAGCGCCCATCGATCAGCCAGTAGGAGTCCTGCGGCGAGTTCTTCGGGATACCGTGGAGGTCGGCGTGGAGCGGCCGCCGGTCGAAGTAGCGCGGGTCGAGATGCGCGAAGGTCGCCTCGCACTCCTCGACGTGCGAGTCGCAGTCGATGATCGGTAGCTTCGCCATCGGAACCTCCTTGGGCGCGCGCCACATCGCACGTTGTGCTTCGGTATCGCGGGGCTGGCAGCTGTCACCCCCTCTCTCCGCACAGCAGGCTCGGAGCCGAAGCGCGAGCTGTAGGCGCTAGTGTACCAGGCCGGCGCCCGCGGATAACAAGCATGTTGTCGGCCCCCCCGTCTGCCGACCGCTTGAAGCCCCCTAGCGGCGCGAGTACATTAAAGGACTGCCTGCTCTTGGGGGCGCGCCAACGGAGGGAGGGGACGATCATGGCCGAAACGCACGCACAGCCCGTAGTGGGAATGCCACCGATGACAGTGGGGCGCCGGCAAGCGCTGCTCGCGGGCCTCGCCTCGCTGCTGGGCTGGTCGTTCGATCTATTCGATCTGTTCTTGATCCTGTATGTCGCGCCGACGATCGGCCCCCTGTTTTTCCCCTCGGATATCCCTACGCTCCAGCTCGCGGCCGTATACGCGTCGTTCGCGGTGACGCTGGTCATGCGCCCGGTCGGTTCGGCGCTGTTCGGGCCGTATGCGGACCGACACGGACGCAAACAGGCCATGGTCATCGCGGTGTTCGGGGTCGGAGTGGCGACCGCGCTGCTGGGCGTACTGCCCACGATTGCCCAAGCGGGGCTGGTGGCCCCGATCCTGTTCTTGGCCCTGCGACTCATTCAGGGCGTGTTCGTGGGCGGTGTGGTCGCCTCCACCCACACGCTGAGCACCGAGACGGTGCCACCGCACTGGCGCGGCCTGATGTCGGGCCTGATCGGCGGCGGGGGCGCCGGCATCGGCGCCCTACTCGCCTCGCTGGTCTTCTATGTCGTCTCGACTATCTTCCCAGGGCCCGCTTTCGCCGTCTGGGGCTGGCGCATCGTCTTCCTCACCGGTATCCTCGGCTCGCTGCTGAGCTTCTTCGTCTTCCGCAGCGTGGAGGAGTCGCCGTTCTGGGTCGAGCTGGAGCGTAAGCGCCAGCGGGGCGCCCGGCCGCCGCTCAAGGAGGTCTTCTCACCCACGTACCGGTCCGTGCTGCTGCTGAACCTGCTGATCGTGGCCGGGGCGGGGACGCAGTACTACCTGACCTCCGGCTACCTCCCCACTTTCCTGAATGTCGTCAACAAGCTCCCGGGCACCGAGTCCGGCCCCATCTTGATCGCGGGCAGCCTGGTGGTGATCCTCTCGACGGCGCTGTTCGGCGCCATCAGCGAGTGGGTCGGCCGCAAGCGCACGATGCTCGCTACGGGGCTCGTCAACCTGTTCGTCATTCCCTGGGCGTACCTCCAGCTGCGCGACCTCCACGAGGATGCGCTCGGGGCGATCGTCTTCTACGCGCTCGTGTTATCGTTCTTCGGCAACGCGGCGTACGCCCCGGTACTGATTTTCTTGAACGAGCGCTTCCCAACAGCGATCCGAGCGAGCGGCACGGCGCTGTCCTGGAATATCGGCTTCGCGATCGGGGGGATCATGCCGACGTTCGCTACCGGGTTGGCCGGCCAGGTGGCGGCGCTCCCCGTCAGTCTCGTGCTGTTCCTGATCGCGGCGATCCTGGTCTATCTCGTCGGCAATGCGATCTCGCCCGAGACACGTGGCCGCTTCGTGTAGCCAGCCAGGAGGTGCAGGATGACTCTCGCGGGCCGAACGGCCATCATCACTGGCGGGGCGCGGGGCATCGGCGCGAGCTACGCGCGGGCATTCGCCGCAGAGGGCGCCAACGTGGTCATCGCGGATCTGCTCGACGAGCCGGGCGCCGCGCTGGCACACGCCCTCCAGACGGCCGGCGCCTCGGCCCTGTTCGTGCACACCGACGTGACCAGCGACGCGAGTACCGAACAGCTCGCCGCCCGCACGGCGGAAGCGTTCGGCGGCATCGATATCCTGGTGAACAACGCGGCGCTGTATATGGCCCTGGGGCAGAAGAAGCCGTTCGAGACACTGACCGTCGAGGACTGGGACCGCGTGCTGGCGGTCAATGTGCGCGGCGTCTGGCACTGCGTCAAGGCCGTGGTGCCTTATATGAAACAGCGCGGCGGCGGCAAGATCATCAATATCGCCTCGGTCGTCGCCCTTAGCGGCACGCCCGGCTTCGCCCACTACGTGGCCTCGAAAGCGGCGGTGATCGGCCTGACTCGCGCCTTGGCCCGCGAGCTGGGCGACTATCGCATCACGGTCAACGCCGTCGCGCCGGGGCTGGTCGCCAACGAGGCGTCGCGGCAGCTCAACGCCGAGCCGTACTTGGCGCAGGCGGCCAGCGTCCGAGCCCTCCGGCGGCCGATGGAGCCGGACGATCTCCTCGGCACGGTCCTGTACCTCGCCTCGCCAGCCAGCGACTTCGTGACAGGCCAGACCATCGTCGTCGACGGCGGCGCGATCCTGCACTAACCGCCTGGCCGGGCGAGACGCGCGGCGAGAAGATGAGGGCGACTGGGCCGTGCGTTGCCCAGCCGCCCGCTGTAGGGGAGGCAGGAGGGGCTGCTAGCTCGCGCCGGCGCCCAGCGGCGCGGTCGGGTGGAACTGGGCCGCCTCGGTCGAGCCCGCCAGCGCCGTGGTCGAGGCCGCGCCGCCCGTCGCGGCCAGCAGCACCTCGTCGAAGTAGCTGGCACCCGCCTCGCGCTGGTGGCGCACGGCGGTGTAGCCCGCGAGCTCCAGCGCGAACTCGCGCTCCTGCACGCGCACGTAGGCGGCCATGCCCTCCGCCGCGTACTCGCGCGCCAGCTCGAAGGTGGTGAGATTGACCAGGTGCCAGCCGGCCAGCGTGATGAACTGGAACTTATAGCCCATCGCCGCCAGCTCGCGCTGGAAAGCGGCGATCTGCTCGGGCGAGAGGTGGCGCCGCCAGTTGAACGACGGCGAGCAGTTGTACGCCAGCAGCTTGCCCGGGTAGCGGGCGTGGATCGCCTCCGCGAACTGGCGCGCCTCGGCGAGGTCCGGGGTGGCCGTCTCGCACCACAGCCCGTCGGCATACGGCGCGTAGGCCAGCCCACGGGCGATCGCCGCCTCCATGCCCGGGCGCACCACGTGGTAGCCCTCGGGTGTGCGCTCACCGGTGAGGAACTCGCGGTCGCGGGGGTCGATATCGCTGGTGAGGTAGGTGGCGGCGTGGGCATCGGTGCGGGCGAACAGCACCAGCGGCACATCGAGCACGTCGGCCGCCAACCGCGCAGCGTTGAGCACCCGGATGAACTGGCTAGTAGGCACCAGCACCTTGCCACCCAGATGGCCGCACTTCTTCTCGGCGGCCAGCTGGTCCTCGAAGTGCACGCCCGCGGCGCCCGCCTCGATGAACGCGCGGGTTAGCTCGTAGGCGTGGATCGGCCCGCCGAAGCCGGCCTCGCCGTCGGCGACGATCGGCACCAGCCAGTCGCGGCTCGGGCGGCCCTGCTCGGCCCACTCGATCTGGTCGGCGCGCAGCAGCGCGTTGTTCAGGCGGCGCACCAGCGCCGGCCCGCTGTTGACGGGGTAGAGGCTCTGGTCGGGGTAGGTATGGCCGGCGAGGTTGGCATCGGCTGCGACCTGCCAGCCGGAGAGATAGATGGCGTCGAGGCCGGCGCGCACCATCTGCACGGCCTGCGCGCCCGTGTAGGCGCCGAAGGTGCGCACGGCGCCGTCGCTCTGGAGCTGCCGCCACAGCCGCTCGGCGCCACGCCGCGCCAGCGTGTACTCGATGCGGACCGAGCCGCGCAGGCGCACCACATCGGCGGCGGAGTAGTCACGCCGAATGCCCCGCCAGCGGGGCGCGGTGCGCCACCGCTCCTCGAGCGCCTGCTCCTTAGCTGCGTGGTCGACGGTCGTCATCCCTTCCGCCTCCTTCCCCTGGTACTGGGCGCCGCGCGGGCCATCCCGCAGGCCAGCACGGACGCGAGACAAACTCTCCCCTGTCCCCACGGCGAGGGCTCTCGCTGTTGGCGCATTCGCCCCGGCGGGCGCCGTCCGCCCCGCCGCCCGAGCTAGGGGGGGACCGCTGTATGGCTCACGCGCGGCCGCCGTGAACGGCCGGCCCAGCGTTCAGGCTGCCGGTGGCCCGCCGGGTTCCCACGGTGCAGCGTTCTAGTCGACGTAATCGTACGCGGGCAGCGTCAGGAACTCGACGAACTCCTGGCCCAGCGCCACCTGCTCGAACACCTGGCGCGCGTCGGCGAAGCGGGAGCGGGCCCAGTGCTCGCCCCACTGCTGCTGGAGCTTGGCCAGCTCCTCGTCGAGGACCTGGCGCACCAGCTCGGCGGTCACGCGCGGCCCCTCCTGGAGCGCCGCGCCGTGGTAGACCCACTGCCAGACCTGCGAGCGGCTGATCTCGCAGGTGGCGGCATCCTCCATGAGGTTGAAGATGGCCGCCGCGCCCGTCCCGCGCAGCCAGGACTCCAGGTACTGCAGGCCGACGCTCACGTTGGTGCGCAGCCCGGCCTCGGTGATCGTGCCGCCGGGCACCCGCACATCGAGCAGTTGGTGCGGCTCGACGTGGACCTCGGGGCGCTGGCGGTCGAGCTGGTTCGGCCGGCCCCCGAGCTTCTCCGCGAACACCGGGCGCGCCACGGGCACCAGGTCCGGGTGCGCTACCCAGGTGCCGTCGAAGCCGTCGTTCGCCTCGCGCAGCTTGTCCTCGCGCACCTTCGGCAGCGCGACCTCGTTCACCTTCGGGTCGCGGCGACTGGGGATGAACGCGGCCATACCGCCCATGGCGTGCGCGCCGCGCCGATGGCAGGTCTTGACCAGTAGCTCGGTGTACGCTCGCATGAACGGGACGGTCATCGTCACCTGGGCGCGGTCGGGCAGCAGGAAGGCGGGGTCGCGGCCGAACTTCTTGATGATGCTGAAGATGTAGTCCCAGCGGCCGGCGTTGAGCCCGCTGCTGTGCTCGCGCAGCTCCCAGAGGATCTCGTCCATCTCGAACGCGGCGAGGATCGTCTCCACCAGCACGGTGGCCTTGATGGTGCCGCGGGGCACGCCGAGGCGGTCCTGCGCGAACACGAAGATGTCGTTCCACAGCCGGGCCTCTTGGTGGCTCTCCAGCTTGGGCAGGTAGAAGTACGGCCCGGTGCCGCGGGCGAGCAGCCTGCGCGCGTTGTGGAAGAAGTACAGGCCGAAGTCGAACAGCCCCCCGGCGATCGGCTCGCCGTCTACCAGCAGGTGGCGCTCCAGCAGGTGCCAGCCGCGCGGGCGTACCAGCAGCGTGGCCACCTGGTCGTTGAGCCGGTACTCGCGGCCGTCGGGGCTAGTGTAGCTGATCGTGCGCTCGATGGCGTCGATCAGGTTGATTTGCCCCTCGACCATGTTGGCCCAGGTGGGCGTATTGGCATCCTCGAAGTCGGCCATGAACGTGTCGGCGCCGGAGTTGAGCGCGTTGATGACCATCTTGCGCTCGGCCGGGCCGGTGATCTCCACCCAGCGCTGCTGGAGGTCGGGCGGCACCGGGGCCACGCGCCAGTCGCTCTCGCGGATATGGCGCGTAGCTGCCAGGAAGGTAGGCCGCTCGCCGGCATCGAACGCCTGCTGGCGCTCGCGGCGGCGGGCCAGCAGCGCGCGGCGCGTGGGCTCGAACTCGCGGTGCAGTGCCGCGAGGAAGGCGAGCGCCTCGGGCGTGAGCACCTCGTCGTAGCGAGGGCCTATTGGGCCGCGGATCTCGACCGATTCCGTGGTCAGCATGGCATCCTCCTCGCTTGGCAGCGTACGCTTCCCGCGCGAGCGGCTCCCCGCGCCGTGTCGGCGGCTACTCGTGCTCGTGGTCGAGCCGGCACCACTCCGGGCAGCCACACTCGGTGGCCTCGCTGCGAGGCCCCGGTCGGTGCCACGGCGGGGCCGCCGGCTGGCCCGTGTCACGCTCGACGGTCAGCAGCTCGCGTTCCCGTTGTCGCCCATCGTACATCGGTCGCCTCCCGCGTACACTAGCTTGTCCACAGTGTAGTGCCGTACCATTGGCCTGACCAATCGGATCTGATGGTCAGGCCATAGACGGCGCCTATCATGGCGGCCGCGGAGCGGCTGATATAGGGCGCGGCTATCGCCAACGCGCGAAATTTCTCTGTTGACGGGCCGGTGGGGGGCCGGGTAGCATCGGGCCATCCCCGGCGCGCCACCGGCCGGTCACGAGGTGGGTGGGGCGGTGCAGATCGAGTTCCTGGAGACGTTCGTCGAGGTCGCTCGCTATGGCAGCATCACGCGGGCGGCGGGCGAGCTGTACGTCTCCCAACCGTCGGTCTCGGCGCGGCTGCAGGCGCTGGAGGCCGAACTCGGCGAGCAGCTGCTGGAGCGCACCCGCCGCGGCGTGCGCCTGACCGACGCCGGCCGCGAGTTCCTGCCATATGCGGAGCGGGCGGTGCGCGCGTTCCGCGAGGGGCAGACGAAGCTCGAAGAGGTGCGCGAGGCGCGCTCGGGCCACCTGGCGCTGGGGGCGGCGCCCGCGGTGAGCACCTACTACCTGCCCGGGGTGCTCAAGCGGTTCGCCCTCGAGCATCCGAACGTGAAGCTGAGCGTGCGGACGGGGCACAGCGAGGACGTACTGAAGATGGTGCTCGATGACGAGGTGCAGATCGGACTGGTGCGCAGCATGCAGCATCCGGAGATCGAGGTCGAGCCCTGCTACGAGGACGAGCTGATCCTGCTGGTGCACCCGGCGCACCCGTTCCGCGCCCGCGAGGCGGTGACGCTCGAAGAGGTGGCGCGCGAGGGCCTGGTGATGTTCGACCGCACGTCGAGCTACTTCGAGCTGACGCGCGTGCTGTTCCTCGATCGCGGCCTGGTCCCCGTGACGGCCATGGAGCTGGACAACATCGAGGCGGCGAAGAAGATGGTCGAGCTGGGCATGGGCGTGGCGCTGCTACCCCGCGTGGCGGTCAGCCGCGAGGTGGCGATGGGCACGCTAGTGCCGGTGGCCATTCGCGACGCGGCGAGCCTGCACCGGCCGGTGCTGGCGATCTACCGGCGCGGCGTGGGGCTGAGCGGGCCGGGGCAGGCTTTCCTCGCGCTGGTGCGCGAGCTGCGCGCGACCAACGGCGCCGTGGCAGTGCCCCCGCCGGAGGGCGCCGCGGGTTCCCGGACCGCGGGCTAGGCGCGGGCGGGGCGTGGCTCGCGCGGCAGCCCCAGGCCCTGCAGGGCGATCGCGTTGAGCTGGATCTCCATCGTGCCGCCGCCGATGTGGTGGAACAGGCACGAGCGGTACAGCTGCTCCCCCAGCCCGTCCAGGGGCGCCGCCTCGCCACACACCACGCCGTCGAGGCCCAACGCGTCGACCACCAGATTGGCCACCCGCACCTGGAGCTCGGCGGTGAGCACCTTGGCCAGTGACGACTCCGCGAAGTCGGGCAGGCCGTGGTCCTGCGCCCAGGCCACACGGTAGGCGAGCCAGCGGGCGGCGTGGACCTGCGTGAGCAGCTCGGCGAAGCGGTCCCAGTGCTCGCGCGGCACGGGGCGCCCGGCCGCTTCCTGCTGGCGCAGGTATGCCGCCAGGTCGTCCAGGGTGCGCAGCAGCAACCCCACGGGCGCCAGCCCCGCGCGCTCCAGGCCCAGCGTGGTCAGCACATGCTTCCAGCCCTCGTTCTCTTGGCCCATCAGGCGGTCCTTGGGCACGCGCACGTGGTCGAGGATCGTCACGTTCACGCGCCAGCCACCCAGGGTGATCAATGGCTGCAAGGTGATCCCGGGGCTGTGCATGTCGATCAACAAGAGGCTGATCCCGTGGTACTTGGGGCGAGTGGGGTCGGTGCGCACGGCGAACAGGCCCACGTCGGCCAGGTGGGCGCCGCTGGTGAAGATCTTCTGGCCGGTGACCTCGTAGTAGTCGCCCTGGTCCACCGCGCGGGTACGCAGGGCCGCGGCGTCGGAGCCCGCGTCGGGCTCGGTCAGCCCCCAGCAGCAAGTGATCTCGCCGCGGGCGATGCGCGGCAGGAAGTACGCCTTCTGCTCGGGCGTGCCGTAGGCCACGATCGAGTTGCCGACGAACACCACCGAGCCCGTGTAGCGGCCGGTGGGCGCGCGGGCGTAGCCCATCTCCTCGTAGAAGATGGCCATGTCCACATGGCTGCGGCCCTGCCCGCCGTACTCGGGCGGCCACTGCATCCCGATCCAGCCCCGCTCGGCGATCTTGCGGTACAGCGTGGGGTCGTGCTCCTCGTGGCGCGCCTCCAGATGCTGGCGAATATCCGGGGCGACGTGCTCGCGACAGAACTGGCGCACCTCCTCGCGGAAGCGCTCCTGCTCGGGGGTGAAGCGAAACTCCATGGGCCCTCCGCTCAGGCAGGGATGAACGGCGTGTGGGCCGCCGCGATCAGCGCGCGCTGCGCCTCGGGGGGCCCGAGCACGAACTCCAGCGGCTTGCCGTGGCGGTAGTACAGCGGCGGGTCGGACTCCACGATGAAGCCCACGCCCCCGTGGACCAGGATGCAGTCCTTGCCGGCATCGCGCGCCACCGCGCCGGCGCGCAGCTTGGCCATTGCCGCCGCGCGGTGGGCGTCCTCGCCCTGGTCGAGGGCCCAGGCGGCCGTGTAGGTGAGCCAGCGGACCTCGGCCACCTGGATGGCGAGGTGGGCCAGGCGGTGCTGGATGGCCTGGAAGCTGCCGATGGGACGGCCGAACTGCTCGCGCTGCTTGGCGTAGGCCACCGCGCGGTCGAGGCACGCGGTGGCGATCCCCAGCGCGCGGGCGGCCACGGCCACCTTGGCACCGTCGAGCGTCGGCTGGAGCAGTTCGGGCGAGGGGCGCGGCTCGCCCACAGCCGCCTCGGCGGGCAACGGCAGGGCGTCGCAGCGGAGGGCGACCAGCGGCTCGCCGCCGAGCAGCGGCTGCGGGGTCACCCTGAAACCGGCGTCGGGCGGGGCCAGCAGCAGTACCTGACGGCCGGCGGCGCCGGCCAGGTCGGCGACGAGCAGCACGCCCGCCGCGCCGGGCCAGCCCGCGACGTGGGGCACGGTGCCTTGCACGCGGTAGCCGTCGGCGGTCCGCTCGGCCACCAGCGGCGCCGGGCCGGCCTCGCCGCGGTCGAGCGGCCAGCCGAAGGCGAGCGTGTGGGTGCCCTGGGCGAGGCCGGGCAGCCAGGCCTGCTGCTGCGCCGCGCTGCCCCAGCGGGCGAGCAGCCGGCCGGCCAGCACCACGCTAGGCAAGTGGGGGCTAGTGAACAGGGCGCGGCCGGCCTCCTCGTACAGCACGCAGGTCTCCAGCCACCCGCCGCCCGCGCCGCCCAGGGCGGGTGACAGGCCGACGCCGAGCACGCCGAGCCGGCCGAGCTGTTGGTACACTGTAGGGAGGTACCCGAGCTCGGTGGCCTCGGCCTGACGGACGGCCGCGCTGGGATACTCGCGCTGGAAGAAGTCGCGCAGCGTGCGCTGCAACAGCTGCTGGGGCCGACTGAGATCGAAATCCATCGTCGCGTTCCCTTCCCTGGCATGGGCCGGGCGCGGTGGCGCCCCGCGGCCAGGCTCCGCGGGCCTCAGGATACCGGCAGGGCGCTGGTCGGCTCAAGCACCGCCGCGCTTGTGACGGGGCACCGCCAGCGGTACAATTCCCAAGCTTGCACATACCGACTGCCTACTGACCCGCCGAGCCGTCGCCGGGCGCCCGGCGAGGGACTGTACGCACACGCGAGGAATCACCCGATGGCCATCTTTTCCTCGGAGGAGCGGCAGCGCGTCAAGCGGCAAAAGATCGAAAAGGCGATCCATCTGGCCATGCTGAGCCGCTGGAGCGAGGCCGCCGAGCTGAACCGCGAGCTGATCAATGAGTACCCCAACGAGCCCGAGGCCTACAATCGGCTGGGCAAGGCGCTGATGGAGCTGGGGCGCTACCGCGAGGCGCGCGATGCCTACGCCGAGGCGCTGCGCGTGGACCCCATGAACACCATCGCCCAGAAGAACCTGGCCAAGCTGAACAAGCTGGTCGAGGACGAAGAGGCGGGTACGGCGGTCACCCTCACCACCGGGCCGGTCGACCCGAGCCTGTTCATCGAGGAGACCGGCAAGACCGTGCAGACCGCGCTGGTCGATCTGGCGCCCGCGGACGTGCGGGCCCCGCTGAACCCGGGCGACACGGTGACGCTCGAGGTGCAGGGGACGGGCGTCCGCGTGCTGGGCCCCACGGGCGAGTACCTTGGCCGGCTGGAGCCGAAGCTCGGCCAGCGCCTCGTCCGCCTGCTGGAGATGGGCAACCAGTACACCGCCACCGTGACCGCCGCCGACGACGAGACGCTGCGCATCATCATCCGCGAGACGTACCGCTCGCCGGCCATGGGCGACCGGCCTTCGTTCCCGACGGCGGCGGAGGCTTTCCGCGCTTACACGCGCGACACGGTGGTGCGCTACGATACCGAGGAGGAGGAAGAGGAGCCCTACGAGGAGGCCGAGGTCGAGCCCGACCTGGCAACAGAGGCGGAGCTGGACCTCGAGCCGCCGCTGGAAGAGCCGGACTTCCCCGAGGAGCCGTAGCGCGGCGCCCTACTGCGGGGGCAGCGCCGGCGGGCTGGCCGCCCACTGCTGGAGCGTGCGCACTACCGCGCCCATCACGGCGGGTAGCTCTTCGGCGTTGGCGTAGTGCCAGGCGGCGTGCCGCGCTGCCTCGTCGCTGACGGCCTGGCGGTGCACCAGGTAGTCGTCGGCGAGGAATTGCTGCGTCTCCTGATCGTGGGCCACCAGGAACACCTGCGTGTACGGCCCGGTGGGCTCGTCGCGGAGCAGGCGACGGAAGCGGACCCAGGTCAGCCCGAGAGAGCTCCCGTAGCGCTCCAGCCAGAAGCCGTGGGCGGCCAGGGCGCCCTGGCAGCTCTGCGCCAAGGCGACTAGCGGCGGCTCGCGACCCGCCTCCTGGGATGGAGGCGCCTCGCGGCGGGCGGCGGCCCGCTTCTGGGCGTCCAACATGATTGCAGCCCCCCTCTGCACGCGCGCCCTCCGGCGCGGTACCCGCCCGGCCCCCGGCGGTGTACCAGAACCATACCGCACCAGGCCGTCCCCGCGAAGGGAAAAACGCCGGCGCGTGGCCGGGCCATCGTCGCACAGGTGCGCGCCCGGGGGCTAGGGGAGCCGCGCCCAGGTGCGTACCGCGTGCAGCACCGTGTCGGGCCGGGGCGGCCGGTATAGCACGCCGACAGCCCCCAGCGCCTGCACCTCGGCGGCCAGCTCGGGCTCGGCGTGCGTGCGGTCCAGAAGCACCGCGACCCGGGGAGGCGGGACGAGCGCGCGCAGACGCTCCAGCCAGGCGAGGGTCAGGGCCGCATCGGGCTCGTCGCCCCACAGCACGAGGGTCGGGCGCAGCCGCTCGATGAGCAGGTCGGCCGCGGCACGCTGGGGAGCCACCAGCAGGCGGCAGTTGAGCCGCGCGAGCTGGTCGGCCAGCGGGCCCAGCCAGGCCGGATCGCGGTCGACGACCAGCAGCAGCGGCGCCTGCCGCTCGCGGGCCCGGCGCAAGAAGTGCTCGACCGCCCCGAGCAACGCCTCGTCGTCGGAACCAGCGCTCAGGCCGCTCTCGGGCATCGGTAGCTCCCGTGGCGGTGCGCCGCCCCCGGTCGTTGCCCCCTGCACAGTCACGGCCGGCGCCGGGCGACGGCATCCGGCTACAGTGTACCGCCGCCGTGGGGCAGTGCCCGGGCCGGTCGGTTTGCGGTACAGTCGGGGAGGCGAGCGGGGCGGGGAGGAGAGAAGAGCATGGCTGGCGAGGCCGATCACGCCGCCAGGGTGGCCGAGCTGACCACGCGGCTACGGCGCGCCGAGGCACAGCTGGCGCAGCAGGAGCAGGAGCTGAGCCTGCTGCGCCAGCGCCTCGCCGACGCTACCTTCGCAGACGAGCTGCGCCAGACGCTGGTCCGGCTGGGCGCCGCGGCCCAGCTCGCCGCGCCCGTGCAGTACAGCGAGCTGCTGGATATGATCGTCGCCACGGCTGCCCAGGTGCTCCAGGCGCGCGCCGCGTCGCTGTTCTTGATCGATCAGGAGACGCAGGAGTTGGTGTTCGAGGTGGCGCTGGGCGAGTCGGCGGCCGTGGCGCGCCGCTACCGCGTGCCGCTCGGGCAGGGCATCGCCGGCTGGGTGGCGGCGACCGGCCAGCCGCTGGCGATCGCCGACGCCACCCAGGACCCCCGCTTCGCCCGCTCGCTGGCCCAGAATATCGGCTACATTCCCAAGTCGGTCCTGTGTATCCCGCTACGCCAGGGCGAGCTCGTGATGGGCGTGGTGGAGTTATTCGACAAGCGCGACGGGCAGCCGTTCACCCCAGCCGACATGGAGCTGCTCGCGCAGTTCGCCTCGGAGGCGGCGGTCGCGATCGAGCAGTCGCGGGTGGTGCGCGACCTCACGCTGCTGTTCCGAGTGATGCTCCAGGGGCTGCTGCCAGGCGGTAGCGACGAGGAGGCGGCGCTGCGGCGCACGCTGGAAGCGCACGCCGCCGAGTTCACCGAGCGCGTGGCCCAGAGCGAGCAGTACCGCGACGCCCTGAAGATCACCCAGCTAGTGGGGGCGATCAGCCGCCACGGCCCGGCCGCGCGTCACCTGGCCGAGCAAGTACTGGCCAGCGTCGCCGACTACCTCCAGAGCCAGGCCGCGCTACAGACGAGTGGAGGCTGGCTGGCACGATGATGCGGCCGGCATGGAGCCAGGAGTTCGTTCCCGAGGCGCTGCAGTACCCCGCGCCGATCCCCGTGCTGGACCAGCTCACCCCGGAGTGGGCCTGGGGCGGCAGCACCGGCCGCGGCGTGCGCGTGGGCATCGTGGACAGCGGCATCGACGCCGGCCATCCCGCCCTAGGCGGAATGGTACGCGGCGGCGTGGCGGTGGTCGAGCAGGACGGACAAGTTCGCCTGGACGCGAGTCCACATGGCGACAGCTTTGGCCACGGCACCGCCTGCGCTGGGATCATCCACCAGCTGGCCCCAGAGGCCGAGCTGTACAGTATCAAGGTGCTCGGCGCGAGCTTGAGCGGCACCGGCAACGTCTTCGTGGCCGGGCTGCGCTGGGCGATCGAGCAGCAGCTCGACGTGATCAACTTGAGCTTGGGCACCACCAAGCGCGAGTTCTTCGCCGTGCTGCATGAATTAGCCGACCTCGCGTACTTCCGCAACCTCGTGCTGGTGACGGCCGCCAACAACTTTCCCCAGCCGAGCTTCCCATCGATGTACGCCTCGGTGATCTCGGTAGCCTGCCACGACGTGCAAGACCCGTTCCGCTTCTACTACAACCCCGCGCCGCCGGTCGACTTTGGTGCCTACGGCATCGACGTGCAGGTGCCGTGGCTCGGCGGCGGGACGATCCGCACCACGGGCAACAGCTTCGCCGCCCCGCACATCACGGGCATCGTAGCGCTGATCCGCGCCAAGCACCCGGGACTCACGCCGTTCCAGGTCAAGACGATTCTGCGCGCCACCGCCTGGAACATGCGCCACCGGCCCGAGGCGACACCCGCCATGGAGCGCGAGGGCTGAGACAGCCGCATCCCCCGAGTTGTGCCAACGGCGCTCGGGGCCAAAGCCCGGAGCCACTGGGCGGCGGCCGGCCCGGCCCCTCCGCCAGCCGCGCTAGCCGGACCGCACCGCGCGGTAGACGTTGCCCCACGGGGTGGCCTGCCACTGCCAGCTCCAGCCCGACTGGTAAAACAGCGGCGCGCGACGCGCGGCCTCCTGCGGGCCGGGAAACCTGCCAAACCCTTGGACGTCGTCCGGCGGCTCGGGGGTGCTGAACGCCGCGATGGCCATAGCGTCGAGCATGCGCTGCTCATGCGGCGCCAGCGTGCTCCGGAACCGTGCCAGCTTCTCCACGAACGCCTGCCGCTCCGCCTCGCTCGGCAGCTGTTCCTCGGCCATATGTCCTCCTTGGGGTCCCTGCCGCACTGGCCCCGCGCCTGCCCCCACGCGGGCTACGTCGCGGGCGGGTGCTCGGCAGTAGCACGCAGCAGGGCTCGGTATGCGCGGCCCCAGCGCGTGTCCTCCCAGCTGGGGGCATAACCATAGCCGTAGAACAGCGGCGCGCCTGCCGGCTCGCCGTCGAAGTACCAGCCGTACCCTTGGACATCGTCCGACGGCTCGGGGGTGCTGAACGCCGCGATGGCCATAGCGTCGAGCATGCGCTGCTCATGCGGCGCCAGCGTGCTCCGGAACCGCGCCAGCTTCTCCACGAACGCCTGCCGCTCCGCCTCGCTCGGCAGCTGTTCCTCGGCCATCGCTTCCCCGGGGCCGTGACGCGCGTACTGCGCCGCGGCGCTGGCAGCGCGGGGGCCGGGCCAGGGTGCCACTGCCCCCGGCCGAGCCGCCGCGCGTCAGGGCATGTAGTAGGTTACCGGGAGGGCCGAGTAGTAACCGGTCCAGGGAGAGGTGGGGATCCACCGCGGCACGTACGTCGTCACGGGCACGGGCGCTCCCACCCCTGGCGGGGCGAGCTGCGGGCCCCAGGGGGTAGCCACCAGGCCGTACCCTTGCACCTCGGCCTCGGCCGGCTTGCAGGCGGCGATGTACATCGCGTCGAGGATGCGCTGCTGGGTCGGCGGCAACGTGCTACGGAACTGCGACAGCCGCTCGCCGAACTCCTTCAGGTCCTGCTCGGTGGGCAACTGCGCCTCGGACATCGCATGCACCTCCTCATCGGCCGTCGGGCCGGTACTGCGCGCTAGCAGCTGCTAGGCCACGGCCATGGTAGATCGGGCTGGGCAGCGCCGTCTGTCACCCGCGTGACAGAACGCCCTGGCGCGGC